>JACCEC011155185.1_pt1 | contig 17698 bp, 16 predicted proteins | sample 7450121 | NCBI WGS metagenome assembly JACCEC01 (sample SAMN15323455, study PRJNA562643) | freshwater metagenome | isolation source: river surface water | place: USA:Blue River Watershed | collected 2017-08-18 | reverse complement strand
TGCAGATACGGGGTGCGCAGGGCATCGGACTTTTCGCGCGCCTTAAAGATCGCCCAGTGGCGATCGAGCGATTCCAGGTAAGCGCGGCGGATGCCCCGGGCCAGCGAGGGGCAGATGAATGGCTCGTTGGGGATGCCCATGGCCTGCGTTCTCCTCTCACTGGTTGCTGCAGCGCGGCGAATTTCGTCTGCGGATTAGTTCTGATCAGTGTAGCGAGGTGGGTGGCTCATGGGGTGAGCGAGGGGGTCAATTTTCTTGAGCGACAGGTCTTATCCGCGATGATCGTTTGAGGGGTAATTCCCTGATAAACTGTAAATAATTACAGTTATTTTAGACCCAATGAAAACCCCGAAAGTCACAAATTTTATGGGTGGTACACTTCCTCTGCGTCAATGGAGTAACGCCCAACTTCAGCAGCATATTCGGCGCGTCGCGAGTCTGAGTGAGCGGGTAGTTTTTACGGAACACGCTTACGGGCGAATGGCGCTGCGGTCTGTCTCCGATCTGGAGGTTCTGGAATGTTTAAGACAGGGCGTGATTCAACGGCCACCACAAACGGATAAAAGTACCGGATCGCTTAAATGTCGAATGGAATTTTTCGGAACTTCACGAAACCTTGCAGTGATTGTCGCACTCGACGATGACAACCCAGATGTAATCGTAGTAACCGTAATAGCGAGAACACGATGAACACAATCAAAGACTGGTTTCATTACACGGCCTGCGGTCTGAACAACGTTTGGTTGACCAACGGGTACACGGTAAAAAAGACAAAATATGGCAAAGGGGTCTCAATCGTCGATGTTGACGGCCTTCACAAACTGCTAGCCACCCAATTGGTCGAGAAAAACGGCCTGTTATCGGGAAAGGAATTCCGATTTTTGCGAGTTCAGTTGGGTTTAACCCAACAAGGGCTGGGCAAATTACTGGGCAACATCTCCGAAAATGCCGTTAGCTTGTGGGAGCGAAAAGATTCGGTTCCGATTGTTTACGACCATTGGCTGCGGATGCATGTCATTGCAAAGTACAAAGGCGACACGAAAGTTGTCGATGCCGTTCAGCGCATTCAAACCGTGGAGCGGCTTGTTCACCAGGCGTATGTGATCAAGAGCGTTGACGGCAAACGGCGGGTGGAAGTTATGGAAAGCCAGGACGCGGATTTGGTTGGCGCCTAGAATCAGATTGGTGCTGGCCGCACGCTGGCCGACATCCTTGCGGACTATCCCTACTTAAAAGCAGAGGACATTGCGCAGGCCCTGCAGTACGCTAACTGGTCACATGGGGGTGAGCGAGGGGCTATGCCGTTTGGCTGATTTTCAAATACCCGGCAAGGCTTCATAGTCATTGATAAGCAGGCGCCAAACCCACGATACATATTGGCAAAATTTGCCAACCCTGCTAGGCTTTCATCCATGGGAACCATGAACATTTCTCTTCCAGACACCCTCAGGGATTTTGTCGATGAGCAAGTAAAGCATCGCGGCTACGGCACGAGCAGTGAATACTTGCGAGAGCTCATTCGAAGAGACCAAGATCAACAACGACTCAGAGAGCTGCTGCTGGCCGGCGCAAACTCGAAGCCTGCAGCGCCAATCACGCAAGCCTACTTCAAAGAACTTCGACAGCACGTAAAAAAAACCAAATCGTCGCGCGGTTAAGCTTGAAACCGAAGTTAATAATCCCGCGCCAGCTTGCCAATCAAGATGTAAAGCAGGCAGTTGACTACTACCTTAGCGAGAAGGCCTTCGAGGCAGCGACGGGTTTTATCGATTCGTTGGAACAAGCATATTTCCACCTTGGACTATTCCCAGCTTCCGGATCGCTTCGCTATTCGCATGAACTCAGCCTGCCCGGCCTTCGCACCTGGGGGCTTGAGCAATACCCGTATTTAATTTTCTACATGGATCGCGACAACCATATTGATGTGTGGCGTGTGCTTCATAGCAAACGGGATATTCCCGAGTTGATGCGCACACCCTGAGAGACGGGCGCCCCTTCACAAGGGGTGTAGGCCATCTGGCTGATTTTCAATACCCCTCTGTCTTAATACCTTGACTTTGTTCCTCTCCCCCTTTACGTTTAATTTTTATACAACCTAAGCGAAGAAAAGCCTCATGCATACCACCAAACTGCGCAAAATGTGCTCGCCAATGCGGTGACATTGTTTGAAAGTTAAAGGGCAATAGCGCATGGTCCTTCTGAAATGCACCTCTGAACTACGCAAAGCGCTGAAGCTTTCTGATCAGAATCTGGCGAAAAACACTGCCGAAAACAGCTCGTTTAACAACTGGTACGTTCATAGATTTCGTGTCGGGCGCACGACCTTTTTGCTGTTCATGAACGAACTTACCCTGCTGTCTTTCGTGTTTTACAAAGGCAAAAAACCGATTACGGCGCAGGTCATGCCCGCCATGCTTATGAATGGCCTTGGGCATCTCTTGAGCATCAAAGGAGTCGGCGAACAAACCATTAACAAAGTGCTTGATCAATTCGATGCTGGCCTTTACGGAAAGACCGACAGCCGGCGAATTCTAGGTTACATGAATGAGATCGTACACACCTACCGCTATTTCATTGAATCTCAGGGCGGGCTGGATTCTTGCAACCTTACCGAGATCATTATCAGCGTCAACGATCAAATTCAGAGAATTCTTGACTATCACTCACCCTGGAGGGTGACGGCATCCTTATTAGCTAGTCCCGACAAGCGCCTATCGTGAGGGGCGTGGCAATCCAGGGATGTAAGTTATTCCAACACCCACTCACGCCAAGCCTCAACAATCATCACCATGGCCAGCGTATCCAGCTCGCAGTACCGAAGCAGCGCCGCTTTAATCGCTTCCCGGGTCTGCGGCGTGAGATCTTCAAACTGCAGCCGGGCAAAGGCCATCGCGGCCGCGCCCCCTTCCGCAATTTCTATATCGACATCCAGCGCCTCAAGCTCGGCTTGATCCTCACCCAGATCACCCAGCATTTGCACGGTGAGCTCTTTCAAACGCTGATAAGGATCAACCAGCGTGCCACTGCGCTCTTCCCACCAGCTAAACCCCTTGTAATTCAGGCTTGGAATGCTCACTCCATAAACCGGGGGCTGATATTTCTGGCGCAGATAGTCCGACGTTTTCAGCACGGCTGGCAGCACTTTTTTGATGGATACCCTGCCCTTGGTCTCAGGGTGGAAATACCCGCGTTCGGCAATCACGGCCAGATCGACCATCTCGCGCCCACTGCCCTTGGTGATACTGGCGATGAAGTCCAGCAACGCCTGTGCATCGGGCAATGGCGGATCCTGCGCGGCGATCTGCTGGGCAATGTGATTCAGGATGGTGTTCTCGTGGTTGGACCACCGAAAGATAGTGCCTTGATCGTGTTCCAGCTCGGCCTTTAATGCCCGCAAGAACTCAAAACTCGGGAATTGGCCCGGCTCGGCGACTAAGTGCTGGCCCACATGGCGCACGGAGCCATCCTGCTCAATCACATGGTGCGAGTACTGGAATGCAATGGACTCATACGGCCGCATGCCTTTGAAAAACGGCAGCGCCACGGTGGCGGTTTCAAAATCGATCATGTGCAGTGGATAACGCCAGCCCTGCATGTGCCGACCAATCAGCTCACGATCGATATAAAACCCCTGCGCCTGATCTTCTTTGGGCAGGCCACTCACCTGCATCCACTGCCGCTGCGATCGGCTAAGACCGTCTTTATCGTCTTTGGGGTTGATATCCGTTTCCTGAACCTGGCTGTACCGATAGATTCCCTGCGCAAGCAGTTGATCCTTTTTCATGTAGTACCAGATATCGAGCACCGTGCCCTGGTCGATTTCGGCGGGGCTAATCTTCATCACCTCACCCACACACTGATGAAACCCACTTTTAAGTGGGCCACCTGCATGCTCTCTGAACTCACACTTAGCGCAGTCTTTGTGAAGGGTGGGCGGAATTCGTTCATCGGCAGCGTAGGCCTTAGACCAGAGATCCGCCGCCTGCGGCAGCGTTAGATGCCCACCAGGAAATTCGATGCCCTGCTGCATCACGATATCCACAAACGAATCCACCGGCACCTTGGCTAGAAGATCTCTGGACTGATCAACTGCCGCCTGCGCGCCGGGCATCACAATCACCTCGGTGCTGCGGCTATTTCGCCTGACCTTAAACAGCTGATTTAAGCCATCCAGCACGGCATGCTTTGCCTTATCCGGCATCATGAGAAAGCTCGATACCGTGGCATTGGGGAAGGCTGACTGCAGCACGTACTTCTGAAAAGCAACATCCTGGATGTAGGGCAGCATGCCACTTTTAATGGGCACGCGAACACCTGCGATGTCGGGGTTTACGGAGTCATAGGATTTCGCCTTTACCTCGATCAGCTCGAAGTGGCTGCCCTGCTTCACCAGAATATCAATACGAATAAAGAGATTGCCAAACCGAATCGCTGGCTCGAACAAAACAATCTGGTCATGGCTGGAGAGTAGCCGCGCAGTCTCGGCTTCGGCCTGGTCATTAGTGCGCGCAGTAATCTCGATACCTTTGGGGTACAGCATGGTGGCCATTTTCCCCACCTGAAACCCGCCATCAGCTAACGCCTGAAGGAAGGTGTCCTCCTGCTTCAGGTTGCGGTACTCGGTGTGTTTACCCGTGTAATAGAGCTTGGTCGGGCATTCGACCGCGAGCTTGAAGCGGGATTTGGTGAGATAGCGGGTCATCGTGCTTAAATCTAATCCCAATCACCGCGCTTTTCCATCGGCACCATGTCCTTTGGGCAGATGGGCGGGCCTATCTTCATATGGCTGCGCAGCATCGAGACCTTGAATTTACAGTGCGGGCACTCTGCCCGGGCGGGCTTTCGTGACTGTTCGTATAACGCGGCGCCCACCATAAGCTTGGCGTGGGGGTATGGGCCTAGCTCAGCAACCATCACGGTGGCGATCTGCTCAAGCCGAGACTTCAGCTTGGGGCCGGCACTGGCTTCGCGCATCTTTCCTTGCAGGCCCACGGCAAGGGCAATCTCTTTAAATTCCTTGCCATGGCGGTGCTGGCAGTCATCGACCGCGTGCACCAACTCGTGCACGAGCGTATCGAGCACATCGACCGGCTCGTGATAGACCGGCGAAATAAAGATTTCGTTCACCTGATCGGCAGATTTGCTGGTGGGCCAGCACTGACCCACGGCGCTGCCACGACGTGCCGTTGAGGGAATTGCACAGGCAACACGGACCCGTGGCACCGTGAACCCGGCTTCGCTAAAAATGGGGGCCACATGGCCCACCGCGAACAGTAACCAGGCTTCGCGCGTAAGGGGGATGGAGTTCATGCAAATGAATGTAATGACCGACTGGCTCGCACCCTGAGCCTGTAGGGCGTGATACTGCGGCTTCAATCACGCGAAAGGGTTTTATGACTGCACAAGCCGCCGAGATCCTGCATTACAAGGGCAAGCGCTTAGACCTGACCGACGAGCCGCTCTCCCTTTACCTGGCCAATGCCGATTGGCGCCCACCCTTTGACACCATGTCCACCGCCTGCTGGCGCGGCTATATCGGCGAGTGGGAGATCGATCGACAGCGGCTCTACCTGATCGGCATCTTCGATCCAAGCATGTCTGAAACCGCAGACTTATCCGAACTTTTTCCAGACACCAATGGCCGCATCTTTGCCCACTGGGTCACCGCAGAGCTGCGCTGCCCCATCGGCAAACTCCTAAACTATGTGCATATGGGCTTTGCAAGCGAGCACGAACAGGATCTGTTTCTAACCTTTAAACAGGGCGAACTGGTGAGCGAACGGCTGGTCAGCAACGGCAAAAGCTCCGACCCCAACGCGGCCGATGGCTACGGCCCGGGCGCGTGGGTGCCGTCACAAAACCCGCGGAGCCAAAACCGTGACTGATGCCTTGATATGGATCGCCGTGTTTCTGGCAATGGGTGTGCCCGCGCTGCTCTTGACCCGCTGGCTGGTGATCAAAATAGAGCGCCGGCGCAAGAGCCCCTTCGTCAACGACATGATGGATGCGATTCGGGCCGACCGACCCCGGCCAGACCGTCGACAGCAGTTGCTAAGCGCGGGCCGATTCGGCCTGCTGCTGCCGATCTGGCCGCTTGCCACAGCAGCATTACTGACCGACCTGATGCTCAAACCCGGCCGGTTTGATCGCGAACGTAAAGACAGAGAAGATGCGTTTAATGCAGACGGGTTCCTGACCACCCGCCTGTCGGTGGCGCAGGCGGCAGCGCGCGAGACCATTGCCGATCCCAGGGGCGATCGGCCCCATCGGCCATTTGGCTTTCTTGCACCCGCCTGGAATCTGTTTTTAACCCGGCAGCAGGCGGGCTGCGAACTCTGGGCCTTTGAGGTTCCGGCAAAAAGCCCCAACGCAAACACCTACCGCTATTCACGCGGATACTGCTGGGTGCGCGCCAGAAAGATCATCGCTGAGATCGCCGTAGAGGGCGCACCCGGTGTGCCTCTTGTTCAACGATCACCCCTAACGCACGAACTCCGTGGCTAGACGTCCCGAAACCCAACTCTTTGCCTGCCCGGCCTGCGCCAAGCTCTATAAGCGCAAGGTCGATGTCTGGATCGACATGCGCTACCCGCGGGCACCGGCCTCACCCTCGGCCAGCATTCCCCGTGTGTGCAACTGCGGCCGAGTATTCTTGCTAAGCGAAGCCACCGTGATCGCCCAACTTGACCGCAGCCGACCACACCCCGATGCATTAAATGAATACGGTATGGATCGGGTCGACATACCCGCATTCCTGAGAAAACAAGCTACCGGTGATGACACCGAGCCACCCCCCAAACCCGCACCGAAACAGGTGTTGGTGCCTGCCTTGCGTAAACGGCCAGGCGCATTCGCCCGCCTCTGGATAGCGTTATGCAATTTCCTAGGGGTCGACGGCACCGAAGCACAACGCAAGGCCGCAAAAGGTAACCCCATGCAAGAAGTGCTCTGGGATATGGAAGCCTCTGCCCTGCCCGAGCGCATCGCACCGAACGGTTCCGTTCCCGGAACATTTATTGCCGCAGCAGAGCCAGGCCGGCCGCCTACTCAATAAATATCTGCGCCCGTATATCGCGGTACAGCACGCCGTGAAAGCGTGCCCAGGCACTGGTCTGCTCCGGGCCGCAGGTGCCTGCATCGTACTGCATCGAAAACTCCCGAGCGATATTGAGCACCTGTCCCCCATCGGTGGATGTGGCCAAGGCATACGTGGAGTGGTAACGCACGAAATCACGTTCATAGTCGACCCCATTGGGCACACGGGTCACCCGCACCGAGGCAGGAAAACGGATCTCCACATATTCCTTAATTTCCTCGGAATTGCAGGCCGAACGAAACCGCCGTGCGGCAATGGGTTTGGTATGGGCAATATTGGCCAGACGGCCCGGTGCCAGGCCCACCGGCACCATCAGGGCCGAGGGGCCCGGAACATTCGCCGGAGGATCCAGTTCAAACCGGGAATGAAGTTCAAACGGCTGAGAGAGATCGGAGGCATCGGTGTCGGAAATCACACCAAAACCGATCTCGTTAAAACGGGCCAGCAACTGGCGCACCGTGCGCTCCGGCGAGCGACCCTCGCGATCAAAGTGTCGTCCACGGGCATCCAATTCCGATGCCCCGGTAAACCGTGTATGGCTTACCCCGCGAAGCTTTCCGTCGGGCAATACATCGATGCGCACGGTGGAAATGGTCTGATGTTCTGAGGCCATCATTTTGGGTGTGCGGGCAATTTGATCTAACCCCGCCAGTACCACGGGCTTATTCAGCAGCATGTCGGGCAGCACCCCGAAGCGGGCAAACTGGGCCGTGGGATCCAGATACAACTGAAACTGCGGCACGTACACAATCACGTGGTTTAAGGGAAAGGTCACGGCCACGGGCGAGAGCGATTCACCAATGCCCAGGTTAATTAATGCAGGGCTCGATGCGATCCCCTTCGCCGACAGCAATGACTGCAGCACGACCACATGGTCCTTACAGTCACCATAGCGGTTCTTCAAAATGGTGGCCACATCATGGGGTTCAAATCCACCATCTCCCAGATAGATGGCCACATAACGGATGTGGCGGGCCACCCATTCGTACAGAACGCGGACTTGTTCTCGGGTGTCAGTGATGCCTTGGGTGATCTGATCGGCCAGTGCCTGCACTTCGGGGGTCACCCGGGTCTTCGGGGCCGCATACGCCTGATAACGTCGACCGACTTCGAGATAGTCGCTAAACGTGGTCAGCATGAGGTGGGGCGCAAAGTAGACATAGGGCACCTGAGCGGGCTCACTCGGGTAGGCCGACGCTTGCCGATAGGTGTAGCGGAAATGCCGATAACCCGCAGGCCCTTTGGCCGACTGCTCTGGACTTGGTTGGATCGCCCCGCCCTGCATGCCCTGGGCCGATATCTGCAGCGCTACAGAGGGATGCACCAACACGTGATACTCGACATGATCGTAGCGTTCGTGGGGAGAAAACGCCTCATACAAAAAGAACTTGTCGCCAAAATGCGGGCGATGCTGATGCGAGCGGGCCTTGAGATAGGTCCGCGATCCCACCTGCAGCCGTGGATAGACCACGACCTTATTTTTCATATCCGAAAACATGGGGGCACCGCCGGAGATTTCCTCCTCGACGGTGCGGATGGCCTGCGGGTCCACGGGCAGCCGCTCACCGGACGGCGAGAGCGTGGCGGCCTCGAGGATCTCCAGGGTCTCTAAGGCCGCGTTAAAGGATACGGCACGATCCCCGTACTCATTGACACCGAGCTCGGTTTCGATCCGATCGATGCTTTCAAAGAGATGTTCGTGCGTGCCATCGGCATGCACGATGATGGTGGTCGTGCGGCGCTCATGCGCAAACGGGGCGCGATAAGACTCCTGGGCCAGGGTCGGTGAAAACGGTGCAAGGGCGAGTGCAGAGGTCATAAAGAGCTGCTTGAATTTAATCATTCGGAGAGTCGGTCGGATCGGGGCTAGGAATGACATAGGGTATACCGCTAATCTGTTCCAGCCATTGTGGGGCCTTTGGCAAATTCTGATCGATCCAGTCCTTGGCCGGTTTGTAGTTCAGCATCGCAGCACGACTCATCCACCGCCGGCACATCTCTGGACTGTGCTCCACGCCTTCGCCGTTGGCATAGAGAAACGCGAGCATGTACATGGCCCGTGCATCGCCAAGCTCGATCGCTTTAGAGAACCAGTGGAATGCCTCCTCGGGATTGCTGAGCACCCCTTCCCCTTCTTTGAGCAGGTAGCCGAGATCGGTCATGGCGGCCGCATGGCCCTGGTGGGCGGCACGCCCATACCAAACCGCAGACATGGCCACATCTTTGTCAACGCCGTGACCGAAGTAATAGCAGTCTCCGATTTCATGCATGGCCTGCAGTTCCCCCTTATCGGCCGCCGCATGAAAGAGCCTCATGGCTTCCGGGGGGTCGGCCGTGCAGCCCATGCCTTGCAGGGTCATCACGCCCAACAGGTACTGGCCCAGAGCCTGTCCCTGAAGTGCACATAAATGAATCCACTTGTAGGCTTCGTCGAGATTTCTCTCGACGGCATTGCCATGCCAATAGTAAAGCCCCAGCTGGCCCTGGGCCTCGGGGTATCCGCCTTTAGCCGCTATCCGACAGTACTTGAAAGACTGCGCCTTGTCCTCGGTGCAACCCACGCCATCACGAAACGCGAGCGCTGTTCGCCAAGCCGCGTAATCGTTGCCATTGTCGGCCGCGAGCCTCAGCCATGCCAGCCCCCAGGGACGATGATCCGGATTTTCAGAAGTGATCCACAATTGCCCCATCCGATACTGGGCTTTGTCATCGCCTAACACCGCGGCCCGATGCAGCCAGTAATTGGCCTGCGCTTTATCGGTCTCGCATTCAATGCCCAGAAGGCATTTGTATCCGAGCGCCCGCATGCAGGCCGCATCGCCCAGCGTGGCGCCTAGCCTTTGCCACTCCAGGGACAGCGCCGGATCGGGCGCACGCCCATGGTCATCGCGCTCATAGTGCCAGCCCAGAATGCGACAGGATTCCAGCGAACCCGCCCGGCCGGCGCGCTGCATCCAACTCACGCCAAGCGACTCGTCTTCCCGCTGCCCACCGGTTCCGAAATAGTGCGCCGCTCCGACGCGATGCAAACCATACGGCATACCGTGCTCCGCAGCCTGAAGATAGAGCGAGATCCTGCGCGGGTCATCCCGATCCTGGAATCGTTCAGCCTGGCGCACCAACCCCATGGGTTCGCCCTTGGCAAGGGCCTGCGCATAGAGCTGATCGGCAAATGCCAGATCCTCCGGCGTGGCATCGGGCCCCTCGTAGTGGGCACCGCAATTGATCAATGCCCGGATCTCGCCCAATCCGATGGCCTTTTTATAAAGGTTGATGGACTGATCCCGATCGGCAGGGGTCCCATACCCCTGCTGCAGCATCTTTCCAAGATGGAACGCGGCGCAGGCCTTGACCAGATCGCTCGGGGCGGTGTGCAGGAGCTGCTCTAACGCCTGAAAGGCGCGCGGGTATCGGCGGACATGAGCGGCACCGGACGGATCATCGGGTGAAAACGTGGCCACCGCCCGATCAAGGGCCTGCGCCCAAAACGGTGACGACACATCTGGAAACTGGCCAAGAAAATCCAGAAAGTCTTGAGCGCATGCGCTATCTGCAATCTCGGCCCAGACCAGATCCTGCACGACATCGTTTGAATAGCGGTTGACCATGGGGGTTCTCCTGAGACGGTAACGACTTCGGCCAGTCTGATCTGTCGCTGGCTCACAGACTGAGCGACTCCTGAATGCCCCAGATAAATGGTCGATTTCTATAGGCAACAGAGACAATGTCCGTTAGGATGCCCCTAGTGGCTCATTTGATGAGCCACTAGCACCGTATCGTGGGGGGGCATGTATATGAATCGGTTGGAGCGGGTCTACAAGATCGACCAGATGCTGCAGGAGCGCAAGGTGGTGCCCCGCAGCGTGTTTTTGGACGAACTGGAGGTGGCACTGGCCACGTTCAAGCGCGATCTGGCCTACATGCGCGACCGGCTCAATGCACCCGTGATCTGGGATCGGGATTTAAATGGCTATCGATTCGCCGATGAATCCCAGAAACGACTTGGGCCACGCTACCAACTGCCGGGCTTATGGTTTAACCAGGAAGAGGCCACCGCATTGGTGACCATGCAACATCTGTTGTCCTCGATTGATCAGGGAAAACTGCTGGCCCCGCACATTGATCCGCTCATGTCCCGCATCGACTCCATCTTGGGGTCCGGCGAGACCTCTTCCAAAGAGCTGCGCAAACGCATCAAGGTGGTGAACTTTCACTCCCGCTCGGCCAATGCCAAGTTCTTCTCCGAGGTCGGCTACGCCCTGTTAAATCGTAAGCAGATCCACATTGAGTACTACGCACGGGGTAAAAACGAAACCACGCAGCGTGATGTCTCGCCTCAGCGGCTGTGCTTTTATCAGGCCAACTGGTATTTGGATGGCTGGTGCCACTGGAAAAAAGAACTGCGCACCTTTGCCATGGACAGTATTCGAGCCATTCAACTTCTTGAGACCAAAGCCACCGAGATCCCTGCCAAAGAACTCGATGCACACCTGGCGTCTGGGTATGGAATTTTCAGTGGCACCAATCTAAAAACGGCCAAACTGAAGTTCACTTCAGAGCGCGCACGCTGGGTGGCCAGTGAAAATTGGCATGGCCAGCAGGTCTCACGCTTTGATCAGGAGGGCAACTATATTTTAGAAGTTCCCTACTCTGACGATCGTGAGCTGATCCTTGACATCATGCGGCACGGCGGTCATGTGCAGGTGCTTGCCCCAAAGGAGCTGCGCCGAAAAATCGCCGTGGAACATGCCGCCGGGTTACAGGCCAATCGCGAGTAACGCGCTACTCCACGCGCAAGGCTTCTACCGGTTTGAGTCGGGATGCTTTGGCGGCGGGGTACCAACCGAAAAATATTCCAATCGCCGCCGAAAACCCGAATGCCAGCGCGATGGAAGCCGCCGATACTTCCACCAACAAACCGGTGAATCCGGCAATCGCCCAGGCCCCCAGAATCCCCAGACTGAGCCCCACGAATCCGCCGGCCAGACAGATGGTCACCGCCTCGATCAGGAACTGCCGCAGGATGTCGCGCTGTCGGGCCCCAATGGCCATACGAATGCCGATCTCACGCGTGCGCTCGGTCACGCTCACCAACATGATGTTCATGATGCCAATGCCACCGACCAATAACGACACGCCCGCGATCGCCCCCAACAGGATGGCCATGGCGCCGGCGGCCACCGCCGCCGTCTCTGCAATCGCCGTCAGGTTACGAATGGTGAAATCATTTTCCTGACCGGGGCCAATCCGATGGCGCGCCTTGAGCAACTCTGTGACCTCGTTCTGGGCGTCATCCATCGCCTCGGGCGCGGCCACCTGCACGAAAATAATGCCCACGCTGCCGGGGAAGGTGCTGCGAATCAACTGCTGTCGCGCCGTGGTCAGCGGAATGAACACGGCATCGTCCTGATCACGGCCATCCAAGGCCTGCCCCTTGCGTGCCAATAATCCGATCACGGTAAAGGGCAGATTCCGAATGCGCATGGTCTTGCCGATGGGCGATTCATCGCCAAACAATTGGCGTGCGGTGGACTGGCCGATCACGGCCACCCGGGCATTGGATCGAAGGTCGGCCTCGGAAAATAAATCCCCCTCATCGACATCCCAGGAACGCAACGGAAAATAATCCGGTGTGGCGCCGGTCACCATGGCACTCCAATTGGTGTTGCCATAGGCCAGTTGAAAGGATCGCATCACCACCGGGGCAACACGGGTCACGCTCGATACCGATTCGATGGCGGTCGCATCGCCCACGGTCAGGGTCTGTGCGGCGCCCGCGCCAAACCGCACCCCGCCCGAGGTCTGTGACCCCGGAAATACCACCAGCAGATTGCTGCCCATGCTGGCAATGCTCTGATTCACCAGGGCCTGGGTGCCACGGCCAACGGCCAACATGATCACCACGGCGCACACGCCAATGATCACGCCCAGCATGGTGAGCGAAGTGCGCATGCGATTGGTCGACAGTGCCCGCAGGGCCTCTTCCACGACCTGAGGTGCCTTCATAACACCCCCTCGGCCACCGGGCCATCGAATACCACGCGCCCGTCTTTAAGCCGCACCAGCCGTTTTCCAAATCGTGCGATGTCCGGCTCATGAGTCACCAACACCACGGTGATGTTCTGCTCCTGATTAAGCCGCTGGATCAAGGCCATGATCTCGGTTGACGTTGCCGTGTCCAAATTACCGGTCGGCTCATCGGCGAGCAACACCGGCGGATCCATCACGAGTGCCCGTGCAATGGCCACACGCTGTTGCTGTCCGCCCGAGAGCTGATTGGGCAGACGGTCTTCAAATCCGGCCAACCCGGTGAGGGCCAGTTTCTGCCGGGCCTTGGCCTGGGCCTGATCCCGTGGAATGCCCGCATAAAGCAGCGGCAAGGCCACGTTATCCAAGGTGGTCATGCGCTTTAGCAGATTAAATCCCTGGAACACGAATCCGAGCCGGCGGTTACGCAGTGCGGCCAGATCATCGGGGCTCATGTCCAACACGACCTCTCCCGCTAACACATAAGCGCCGGAAGACGGCGTATCCAGGCAGCCAATTACATTCATGAGCGTGGACTTTCCGGAACCGGATTGCCCCATCAGGCAGACAAACTCGCCTTCATCGATCGACAAGGTGATGCCGTGCAAGACCGGCACCACCGGCGCCCCCACCGGTTCATACTGTTTGTGAATGTTGATGAGCTGAATCAGCGGCCGTGGCATAGATCAATGGGGTGCACCGGGCGTCGACCGTGCTTAGAACATCCGGAAACGGAATCCACTGGTCTGATTCGCCGCACCCGAGGCCGCTGCCCGCGTGACCACGGCATCCCCTTCGGCCAGCCCGTCGAGCACTTCGGTGAACCGGCCATCCGAGATGCCCGTTTTGACCTCTTTGGAGGCCAGAAGATTGGCCGCATCGACCTGATAGATCCGTGGCGCGGCTGCGGATGCACGCGCACGGCCCTTGCCCTCGCCGTTGGCACCGCCCCCACCCCCCTTTGATGCACCACTGGCCGCACCGGCTGCACCTGCGGACTCCGAGCCCGGAGCGCCTTGCTCGGGCGGCCGAAACCGAAGTGCGGCTGCCGGAACGCGCAAGACATTTTCTTTTCGGTTCGTGGTGACGGCGACTTGGGCGGTCATTCCGGGCAGCAAAATGCCATCTTTGTTATCGACATCGATCACCACGTTATAGGTCACCACGTTTTGTTGACTCGTGGGATTTAACCGCACCATGCGCACCTTCGCATTGAACTCCTGATCACGAAAGGCATCCACGGTAAAGCGCACCGGCTGGCCGGCCGTGATGGAACCGACATCGGCCTCGGATACCGACGTGTCGATCTGCATGCGTCGCAGATCACGGGCAATTTGAAATAAGGTCGGGGTTTGAAAGCTTGCCGCAACAGTCTGCCCGACATCGATACCGCGATTGACCACGATGCCATCAATCGGCGAGCGAACCTTGCTGTATCCCAGATTCGTGCGGTCCCGCGAGAGTTGGGCTTCGACCTGCTGCACCTGCGCACTGGCCGTGGCCACGTCTTTGCGCAGACCGTCAAGCGCACCGTCGGATACAAAGCCGCGGGCCTTCAGATTCTCGTTGCGCTTTAATGCGAGTTCGGCGTTATTCAGTGTGGCCCGCGCCGATGCAAGATTCGCCTCGGTCTGACGGATCTGCGCTTCTAAAATCGCCGGATCCAGTTCGGCGAGCAACTGACCGGCTTTGACCGGCTGATTAAAGTCCGTGTGAAGTTTGAGCACCGTTCCGGAGATCTGGGTACCGACATTGACCAGCTCGACGGGATTGAGGGTGCCATTGGCCGTGACCCGCTGCACGATCGGGCCGCGGTCGACTTTCGCCGTGACCCATTTCGGTTGCTCCGGGGCCGAACGCATCCACCACGCCGTGATTGCACCGACCGCTAACAGCACGATCACAGCAATCCGAAGCGGGGAACCCAGAAAGAGAGCGCGAAGTCGAATGGAAAAAGTCATAAGGACAAGAAGGCAAAAACCCGGCGCGAATCAGTCCGACACCGGGCTTTTGTGGAAGTTCAACACGTTTACTCGAGTTCTTCGTACAACGAGAGAGTCAGAAACTCTTCAAACGTGCGGCTTGTGGACATTTTTTCAAAAATCTTAGCCGCACGATCATAGGTTTTCGTATTTGACACACCGGACTCCGACAACGATCCTTTCACTTTCTTCAGTTCCTGAGGCACCATCTCGCGCACCATCTCGGCCGTGACCTTGCGGCCATCGTCGAGCACGCCCTTGTGAGAGCGAATCCACTGCCAGACCTGTGACCGCGAGATCTCAGCGGTCGCGGCATCTTCCATCAGATTGTGAATGGGCACGCATCCGTTACCGGTCAGCCATGAGCCCAGGTAATGAATGCCCACGTTGATGTTCATGCGCAGGCCGGCCTCGGTGATCGGGGTCTCCGGCTGGAAGTTCAACAGATCGGCGGCCGTGACATTGACATCGGGGCGCTGCTTCTCGATCTGATTAGGCTTATCGCCCAGCACTGCAACGAACTCCTGCATCGCGGTCTGAACCAACCCCGGATGGGCCACCCAGCCACCATCGTAACCATCGGTGGCATCGCGCTTTTTGTCGGCGATGATGCCCTGCATGGCGATCTCGTTTTTCTCGGGATCGTTCTTGATGGGAATCAGCGCACTCATGCCGCCGATGGCCGGCGCATTGCGACGATGGCAAGTCTTTAAGAGTAACAGTGCATACGAACGCAGAAATGGCGTGTTCATGTTGACCTTGGCACGGTCGGCCAAACAGAACTCCTGATCCACTTTGAATTTCTTAATGCACGAGAAGATGTAGTCCCAGCGCCCGGCGTTCAGACCGGCGCTGTGCTCGCGCAGCTCATACAGGATCTCATCCATCTCAAAGGCCGCGGTGATGGTCTCGATCAGTACCGTGGCCTTGATGGTGCCGCGCACGAGCCCAAGCTCGGCCTCGCACATGGTCAGGATGTCATTCCAGAGTCGGGCTTCCTGATGGCTCTCAATCTTGGGCAGATAAAAGTACGGGCCCGATCCGCGCGCCAGGAGTGCACGCGAGTTGTGATAGAGGTAGATCGCCAGATCGAAAATGCCACCGGAGACCCGACGGCCATTGACCAGCACGTGTTTTTCATCGAGGTGCCAGCCACGGGGCCGCACCAATAATGTGGCGACCTTGTCCTTGAGCTCGTAGACCTTGCCGCCTTGTTCGTGGCGAATGGTGCCGCGAATCGCATCGCGCAGATTGATCTGGCCTTGGATCTGGTTATGCCAATTCGGTGTGTTGGAGTCCTCGAAATCCGCCATGAAGGAGTCGGCACCCGAGTTCAGCGCATTGATCACCATCTTGCGCTCCACCGGACCGGTGATCTCGACACGCCGGCACAAAAGATCCTTGGGCAGTTTGCCGATCTTCCAATCGGCCTCGCGAATCGAGGCGGTGTACTTCAGAAAGTCGGGACGCAGGCCCAGGTCAAACCGCTTGGCCACCTGTTCGCGGGTTTCCAGCAATTCCTGGCGGCGATGCTCAAAGGAGCGATGCAGCCGGGCCACCAAGGCCAGTGCGCCATGGGTCAGGATTTCAGAGAATTCGGGGGTGATCTCGGCCTTGATTTCAACGCCGGTCGGAAGACGGTCAGGCATAACAAACTCCACACAGAGGGGTAGGCATTTATAAGATGTTCTGGATGAGTGCGGCAGGCCGCATCAGCCCTCGATTATATTGGATCGATGCGCCGATCCTCCCCTGCCCCGCTGACCCCATCGTATTGGGCAACCGCCTGTCAAGCGCTCGCGCAGGCCGATCCGATTCTGGGCCGCATCATTTCAGAACACCAATCCAGTGCACTGGTGTTGCGGGGTGACCTGCTGACCACCTGTGCCCGGGCCATTGTGGGCCAACAGATTTCAGTCAAAGCGGCGGCCAATGTCTGGTCGCGGGTGATCGCGCGTTTTGGTGACATCAATGCCGAGACCCTGTGCCGTGCGAGTCCGTCTGATTTTGAGGGCCTGGGCCTGTCCGGGCGCAAGATCAATTACCTGCGTGATCTGGCCGACCACTTTGCACGATCGTCCACCTTGGCCGACGACCTGACCCGGCTGGATGATGAATCGGTCATCGCACGCTTGACCGAGATTCGAGGCGTTGGCCGATGGACCGCCGAGATGGCCCTGATCTTTGCGCTCGGTCGGCCCGATGTGTTGCCACTGGCCGATCTAGGTCTGATGAAGGCGATTTGCCTGCACTACCGACGGGGCCGACCCATCACGCCGTTGGCCGCGCAGCGCTTGGCCAAGCGCTGGCAGCCTTGGCGCAGCGTGGCCACCTGGTACCTATGGCGCAGCCTCGATCCAGAGCCGGTAGAGTACTGATCCATGTTCGCCTATCGCCACGCCTTTCATGCCGGAAATCACGCCGATGTATTCAAACATGTCGCGCTGGTCAGCATCCTGCGGTTAATGCAGAAAAAAGAGACTCCACTCCTGGTGGTCGACACCCATGCGGGCGCCGGACTTTATACGCTGCACAGTCCGTTGGTGCGGGATAAGGCGGAGTGGCCCAGCGGCATTGGAAAACTCTGGGCATC
>JACCEC012000439.1_pt1 | contig 17699 bp, 18 predicted proteins | sample 7450121 | NCBI WGS metagenome assembly JACCEC01 (sample SAMN15323455, study PRJNA562643) | freshwater metagenome | isolation source: river surface water | place: USA:Blue River Watershed | collected 2017-08-18 | reverse complement strand
GCTGCAGTTCATGACTGTCACCGGGCGTGCGCATCGCACGCTCGACCTGGCCGCTGCGACGCGTTGTGGCGTTCTGGTCCCCCATGTTTCGCATGACCAGGAGGGCAGCCAGGCGACGCCGGAACTGGCCTGGGGTTTGGTCCTTGCGGCGGCGCGCCGCATCGTCAGCGCCGACGCGTCTATCCGCCGCGGCGCTTGGGACACCACCCCGGGAATCTTGCTGGAGGGCAAGACCCTGGGCCTGCTTGGGCTGGGCCGCATCGGTCAGAGCATGGCACGGATTGGTCAGGCCTTTGGCATGCGGGTCATCGCCTGGAGCCAAAACCTCACCCCGGACCAGGCCGCAGCCCATGGTGCCGAGTGGGTGCCCCGCGAGGCGCTGTTTCGGCAAAGCGATGTGCTGAGCATCCATCTGGTCCTGAGCGACCGTTCGCGGCGCACCGTGGATACGCAGGAACTGTCCTGGATGAAGCCTGAGGCGATCTTGGTCAACACCTCGCGGGGGCCGATCGTCAATGAGTTGGCACTGGTCGACGCCCTGGCGCAGCGGCGTATCGGCGCGGCCGGCCTCGACGTCTTTGAGCAGGAGCCCTTGCCCGGGGATCACCCCTTGCGTGCCCTGGACAACGTGGTGCTTACCCCGCACGTGGGTTATGTCACCCGCGACAGCCTGGCCAACTTCTACCGAGCCACGGTTGCGGGCTTGCAGGCCTACTTTCAGGGGTCCCCGATCAAGCTGCTCAATCCGGAGGCGCTGGCTTGACCCGGCCGCTCGGCCACTAGCGCATCGGCCGGATAGAGCTGCAGGAAGTCCCCACTCTCCTTGGGGCCCGCCTGCAGCCAGTCGTCGTAGCGATCAGGCGGCAAGATGACGATCATTCGTTTTTCATCGCCGGGCTTGTGGAACTGCTGCATCAGCGGATGCGGGTCGGCGTTGATGGTGAGCAGGGTAAAGCTGTGAAGCGGCTCGCCGGTGACCGGGTTCTTCCACCAAGACCACAGGCCCGCCACACCCAGGGGTTGGCCATCGGCAGCGCGGATGCGGGTGGGCACCGCCTTGCCGCTGCGCCAGTCGGGCTCGAAGAAGGCGTCCACCGGAACGATGCAGTGCTGGGCACGTCGCCAGGCGTCGCGAAAGCTGGGCTTTTCGGCCACCGTCTCGCTGCGGGCGTTGTAGGTGTGACGAGCGATCTTGGTGTCACGTGACCAAGCCGGGACAAGGCCGAAGCTGCCCACCTGGGCCTCGCGCGCCGGCACTGCTTCATCACCCACGTTGGCCTGAGGGTGTCGTCGCACAAAGGTGCTCAGGTAGCCCGGCCACACATCGCGCCGTGCCAGTTCGCTGGGCAAATCGACACCAAACTGCTGTCGGAGCTTGACCCGGTCGTGTGTGGATTCGTAGTGAGCGCACATGGCTGGCGTAACTTCAGCGGCCCCTGCCTGGCGGCGCGAACATGGCCTGCAGTGTTTGCAGCGTTGCCATCAGGGTGGGTGCACGCAGCGCCCCCATGCGCTTGACCAGTCGAACCCGGTCGAGCGTACGAATCTGGTCGAGGACGATCAGTCCCTGCTTGCCTTGAAAACCCACCGGAACCCGGAAGCCCGCCGGCCTTGAGCCGGTGGTCATGGGGGCCACGATGACGGTTTGCAGGTGCTCGTTCATCTCCTGGGGCGAGATGACGACGCAGGGCCGAGTCTTCTGGATTTCGCGGCCAACGGTCGGATCTAGTTGGGCGAGCCAGATTTCGCCGGTCTTCACCATGTGAGGTCTGCGTCCGCTTGGTTGCCGAATTCGGGCCAGACCAATGTATCTTGGCCGTCCTGCGCAAGGCGCTTTGCGTCTTCGGCCCAGCCCTCCCGAAAATTCCGCTGCACAGGGCGGATTTCGATGACGCCGTCGCGCACCTGCAGGTCGGCCCTCCCTTCCAGCCCCAGCTGGGCGAGGATGGGCTTGGGAATCAGGATGCCCTGTGAGTTTCCCATTCGGCGAATTGTGACTTGCATGGTGATCTTCCTTCTGGCGATGGAAGCACAATGGTAGCACCGGGCTGCAGGCGGACAGGGTGTGCCCGGGCGGGCTGGACCGCGCCCTGCTGTATCACGCGCCGGTGCAACGTGGCAGCCCGCAACCTGCCAACTTTTGCTCGGGGGCCAGCCAGTGGACAATGGGGGACCTGTCGCTCTGCACCCGACGAGACCCCGCATGAACGCTCCTGCCGACACTGCTGCTTTCGCCCCCCTTGTGTCACCCCGCCCGGTGCCCGAGGCCTTCCTGGGCGAACTGCGCGCACGCTTTGGCGCGCAGTGTTCCACCGCCTTGGCCGTGCGGGAGCACCATGGCCGTGACGAGTCGGTTTACGTGGACATGCCGGCGCCAGCAGCGGTGGTGTTTGCCGAGAGCACGCGGGATGTGCAAGACGCGGTGCAGCTGTGCGCCCGCCACCAGGTGCCCGTGATTCCCTTCGGCATCGGCTCCTCGCTCGAGGGGCACCTGCTGGCGGTGCAGGGTGGCATCAGCCTCGACCTTTCGCGCATGAACCAGGTGCTGTCGATCAACGCCGAAGACCTGACGGTGACGGTGCAGCCCGGCGTCACTCGCAAGCAACTCAATGAAGAACTTAAGTCCACGGGTCTCTTTTTCCCCATCGACCCCGGTGCCGACGCCACGCTCGGCGGCATGTGCGCCACTCGCGCCAGCGGCACCAATGCGGTTCGCTACGGCACCATGCGCGAGAACGTGCTGGCGCTAGAGGTGGTGACCGCCCGCGCCGACGTCATTCGTACCGGCACCCGCGCCCGCAAGTCCAGCGCCGGCTATGACCTCACCCGTCTGATGGTGGGCAGCGAAGGCACCCTGGGCGTGATCACCGAGATCACCCTGCGCATTTACCCCTTGCCCGAGGCGATCCTGGCAGCCATCTGCTCCTTTCCCAGCATCGCCGATGCGGTGCACACGGTGATCGAAATCATTCAACTGGGCGTGCCCATCGCACGTGTGGAACTGCTCGATGGCAAGACGGTGGCGATGGTCAACCGCCACGCCAACCTCTCGCTGCGAGAGGAACCCATGCTGCTGATGGAGTTTCATGGCTCACCCGCCGGCGTGAAGGAGCAGGCCGAGACGGTTCAGGACCTGGCCAGCGGTCACGGTGGGCAGGCCTTCGAGTGGGCGACCACGCCGGAAGAACGCACCCGTCTGTGGACTGCGCGGCACAACGCCTACTTTGCCGGTGTGCAAAGCCGACCCGGCTGCCGCGCCATCAGCACCGACACCTGCGTTCCGATCAGCCGCCTGGCCGAGTGCCTGCTGGATTCAGCGGCCGAGGCTGATGCCAGCGGCATCACCTACTTCCTTGTCGGTCATGTGGGCGACGGCAACTTCCACTTCGGCTACCTGGTGGACCCGCGTGACGCCAAGGAACTGGCGCTGGCCGAGGCGCTCAATCACAAGCTGGTGGCCCGCGCCCTGCGCCTGGGCGGCACCTGCACTGGCGAGCACGGCGTGGGTCTGCACAAGATGGGCTTCCTGCGCGAGGAGGCTGGCCTGGGTGCGATCGACATGATGCGCGCCATCAAGCAGGCGCTGGACCCGGACAACATCCTCAACCCGGGGAAAATCTTCGCGGCCTGAGGCGGTCCTGACCCGGGTTTGAGGTGGATCTGATTTAACTCAGCGCGCCACGATCAACCGTGCTCCCAGGCCAATGAATACCAGGCCGGCGACCCGGTCCAGCCACAGGCCAGCGCGCGGCCAGCGCTGCAACCACTGCCCGACGCTGCCCGCGAAGTAGCCGAGCAGCCCAAAGAGAAGGGCGGCCTGGGCGGTGAAGGCCAGACCGAGGGCCGCCATCTGCCAAGCCACCGGGCCCTGCCCGGGCCGCACGAACTGCGGCAGAAAGGCCAGGAAAAACAGGACCACCTTGGGGTTGATCGCATTGGCCACCAGCCCCTGCCCGAACAGGGTCCGCAGGCTCGCTGCCCCTGTGCCAGCCACGGTGGCGTCCACCGCCACCTCGCCCTGGCTGCGCAGGCTCTTGATCCCCAGCCACACCAGGTAGGTACCGCCCGCGATTTTGAGCGTGGTCAGAGCCACGGGGGACGCGGCTACCAGTGCGCTCACCCCCGCTACCGCCAACAGGGTATGGCTCAGGCAGCCCAGGGCACAGCCCAGGCCAAAGGCAATGCCGTGGCGACGGCCACGCGAAACGCCTATGCCAAGCACCATGAGGTTGTCCGGACCGGGCGAGGCGGTGACGGCCACGGCGGCAAGCAGGAATCCGAGAAGCTGTTCGGGGCTGAGCATGAGGGAATGCTAGCGGCATTGGCCGTGAAACCGTAACGCGGCAAGGCCAGGTCGGGGAGGCTGCGGCAGGGACCTCGTGCAACCCATGCAGACTCACCCTTCGGACACCCTCGATAGACATGCGTCGTACGGCGTATTGACAAGGACGAGTAGCGCGTTGGTTTGTGCATAATGCAGTGAGACCCATCACCTCAGGAGACACCATGAAGAAGTCCTCACGCTTTGGCGCCGCTGCCGCACTGCTAGCATTGGCCAGCGTTTCCCAGACCGTGTACGCGCAGGCCAAGCCAGCGCCAGCTGCAGCCCCTGCCGCAGGCCCCTACGCGGAAGCGGCTTACCTGGCCACCACCTTCAAGAACGCGAGCGACCCGTCGCTGAGGCCGGCGGCTGTCCGCCTGACCGGCGGCATGGATGTCATCAGTGGCTTGGCTGTCGAGGGCATGCTGGCCTTCGGCGCCAAGGACAGCACCAGCGGTACCAAGCAGGCCGAGCTGTCCACCCTGGCTGGCGTGTACGTCAGGCCACATGCCGAAGTGGCACCCGGCCTTGAGGTTTACGCCCGCGCCGGCCTTGCGAACATGGCCTGGAGCACTCAGTCCGGCAGCGCCGCTGCGGTCAAAAGCACCGGCAACAGCGTCGGCTATGGCGTGGGCCTCAGCTACAAAGTTGCGGACAAGATCACCGCCGGCATTGACTACATGTCCTACTACAACAAGGACAGCGTCAAGCTCACCGGCTTTGCCCTGTCTGTCGGCATGAAGTTCTGAAGGCGGCCGGGCTTGGCCCGGTAGCCACGGCCGCTCTGCATTGCGCGGACACAGGCCGGAAAAGACCCCCGCCTTCAGCGGACACAGGTCAAACAAGATCCCCGCCTTGAGCGGGGATCGCCGTTATTGGGTGCTGCACGCGGCTTGACCGCCGTCAACCTCGATCACGATCGCAGGCCTAGCATGGCAGCTCCAAGGAGATTGCCATGACCACACCCCTGACCCCCGGCCAAAAGGCGCAGCTCACCGCCGACCTTGAGCAGCACGAGCGGGCGCTGCGTGCGCAGCTGGAGTTTCACTTGCACGGGCAGTCCCGGGTGGACCGCGCGGCCGATGTCCTCAGCCAGGACAATGACGACCCAGCCCAGCGGCGGTCCGAGCAGGCGGTGTCCGCGGCGCTGGGCGAGCAGGAGCGCGCCGAGCTTGATGCAGTGGTTCAGGCCCTCAGCCTGGCGAAGGGCGGGCGCTACGGGCTGTGCCAAAGCTGCGGCACTGACATTCCCTTCGAGCGCCTGCGGGCCTGTCCCTGGGCCCTGCAATGTGTGCCCTGCGCATCGGCCTGATCTGCTCTGGTCTGGTCGCGGGTTTGTCACACAGATCGGCTAGCCTCTTGTGCTTCATACGATTTTGAGACGCTTGCCCGATGAAAACTGTCGTCACTCACCTGCGCACCGCGCTCGCCAGCCTGTCGCTGCTTTGCGCAGCGGCGACAGCCACGGCCCAGCCCTTCTCCTTCGTCGCCCTCGGTGACCATCCTTACGGTCCGCCGGCGCAGTCCTACCCGCCCTACCGGGCGCTGATCGACCGCATCAACCAGCTCGACCCTGCCTTCTCGGTGCATGTGGGCGACTTCAAGGCGGGCTCAACCCTCTGCAACGACGAGGAGTCCACCAACCAGCTGGCCCACTTCCAACGCTTTGTCGGCGCGGTGGTCTATACCCCCGGGGACAACGAGTGGACCGATTGCCACCGCGCCAACAACGGCAGCTACAGCCCCCTTGAGCGGCTGACCGCCCTGCGCCAGCGCTTTTTCACCGAGGGCCGCTCGCTCGGCCAGCGACCGATGACGGTAGAGAACCAGTCCCAGCTGATGCCCGCCCATGCCCGCTACATCGAGAACCAGCGCTGGCAGCACCAGGGCGTGGTCTTTGCCACGCTGCATATCGTGGGCAGCAACAACAACTTCGAAACCCGCGACCCGGCAGCGGTCGCTGAGTTCTTTGACCGCGACGCAGCCAACGCTGCCTGGCTGGAGGCCGCCTTTGATCAGGCTCGCCGTGTGGACGCGCAGGCCCTGGTGCTGGCCTTTCAGGCCGACGTGCTTGAGGTGAAAACGCCTTTCGAAGACTTTCCCGGCTGGTCGGGCTTTCAGCGCATCATCGCCCGCACTCTATTGCCCTTGGCGCAGCGCTGGGGCCGTCCGGTGCTGGTCATTCATGGCGACAGCCACAGGTTTCGCATTGACCAGCCCTTCACCTTGGACCGCAAGCCCCTGGCGAACGTCACCCGCCTGATCGTGCCGGGCGAGCGTGATGTGCGTGCTGTGCGGGTGTCGGTCCAGCCCGGCGGCCGCTTCGGCTTCGAGCTGGTTGCGGCTGGCGAGGGCGCTGCGGGCAGCAAGTAGGCCGGAGCCTTGCGGTCTGGCTCAGGCGCTGAGACTCAGACCGGCGCCCAGCGCTGACCGAACAACGCCGAGGACATGGACAGCACATCGAGGTCGATGCCACCCTCGATGTAGCTGTTGGTCTGCGGTTCGCGTGCGGCGCCGGCGGCCACCAAAAGCGGCCAAAGATGCTCGGTGGTCGGGTGGGCCCGGTGTGCTCCCGGCGCCTCCTCCATGATGGCCTGCAAGCGCGTGAGCGGGCCCGTCTCCACCACTTGCTGGACCCAGGCCGGAAAGGCCAGCGCGTATCCGCCCGCCCCGCCGGGCTGGCCCGCGCCAGATCGCGTGCCGAACACATCCTGCAGGTTGTGCGTCAGGCTGCCGGAGCCAAGCACCAGGATGCCCTCGTCGGCCAGCGGCGCGAGTGCTTGCCCGAAGGCCCAGGCGCCCGCGCCGTCGAGGCCGGCCGGCAGGGAGACCGGCACCACCGGCACGTTGGCCTCGGGGTACATGTGCATCAGCGGTACCCAGACACCGTGGTCCAGGCCGCGGTCCTCGTCAAGTTCGGCGGGCCAGCCGGCTTCGCGCAGGCAGGCGGCGGCGCGCGCCGCGACCGCGCGCTCGCCGGGGGCAGGGTATTGCAGCCGGTACAGGGGCTCGGGAAAGCCGCCGAAATCGTGGATGGTCTCGGGCTGTGCCGACGCCCCCACCCGTGGGTGGCGCGTCATCCAGTGCGGCGAGACGACGACGATGGCCCGGGGCCTGGGCAGGTCACGCGCGAGCGCGGCTAGCCGCGGGCCGGCAATGCCGGGCTCGAGCGCGAACATGGGCGAGCCGTGTGAGACGAAGAGGGTGGGCAGGCGGGGGGGCATGAGCACGGGCCGGGCTAGGGTCTGCATGGGGTCTTGGACGGGACGTTGGGTCGAATGTCGAACCAGAGCAAATAACTGAAGAACTCGAGCAGGATTACGGTCGCCCACCGCGGGTCTGGTATGTCAGCGAGGGGAGTATGCACCGGATAGGGTGCTGGCTCCCTGCTCGGCGCGGCGAGCTCGGGTTTGGCTTTGGCTTTAGCTTTAGCTTTGGCTTTGGCTTTGGCTATCAGCTTGGGGGGCGCGCGGGGAAATCAATCCCCCCCACACTATGATGTTCATGGAAGGACGCTTGATGGCGTTCAAATTTCCGTTCGGGGCTTGCGATCCTGAAATGGGAGATTGAAGATGAGCAAACAACACAAAATAGTCATTGTGGGCGGCGGCGCGGGTGGTCTGGAACTTGCCACCCGCCTGGGTCACGCCTACGGCCGCCGCAAGCGCGCGATCATCACCCTGGTCGACAAAAACCGCACCCATATCTGGAAGCCCAAGCTGCACGAAATCGCATCGGGCAGCATGGACGTGGGCGACCACGAAGTGGATTACATGGCCCAGGCCCATTGGAATCACTTCACCTTTCGCATCGGTGAACTCAAGGGTCTGGACCGCGTCAACAAGACCATCGAGCTTGCGCCCTACTTGGACGAGGATGGTCGGGCCGTGACGCCCACGCAGCACATTGACTACGACACGCTGGTGATCTGCATCGGCAGCCTGAGCAACGACTTCGGAACCCCAGGCGTCAAGGCGCATGCGCTGAAGTTAGAAACGCAGCACGACGCCAAGTCGTTTCACTCCCGGATGGTCAATGCCTGCATCCGTGCGCACAACCAGGCGGGGGTCATTCACAAACGGCAATTGCATGTGGCCATCATCGGCGCGGGCGCAACCGGCGTGGAGTTGGCCGCGGAACTGCACCGCACCACGCGCGAGGTGGTGGCCTTCGGGCTGGACCGCATTGATGCAGACAAGGACATCAAGGTCAGCTTGATCGAGGCGGCTGACCGCATCTTGCCAGCCTTGCAGCCGCGCTTGTCTCAGGCCACGGAGCACCTGCTGGCCCGCCTGGGCGTTCAGGTGCACACCAACTCCCGGGTCATGGAGGTCATGCCCACAGGCATTCGCCTGGCCGATGGCCGCGAAATCGAATCAGAACTGGTGGTGTGGGCCGCAGGCGTGAAAGCACCGGATTTCTTGAAGGAGTTTGCCGGGCTGGAGACCAACCGCATCAACCAGTTGGTGGTGAACGACACGCTTCAAACCACGCGCGACCCCGATATTTTTGCCCTGGGAGACTGCGCCGCCTGCCCCTGCTCAGACGCCGATGGTGGGCGGGCCGGCATCGTGCCGCCCCGTGCGCAAGCAGCGCATCAGCAAGCCACGCATATGCACATCCAGATCAGGCGCCGCTTGGCGAACCAGCCTCTCAAGCCTTACCGTTACAGGGACTTCGGCTCGCTGGTGTCGCTGGGCAAGTTCAGTACGGTAGGCAATATGATGGGTGGATTGATCGGCAAGAGCCTGATGATCGAGGGGTACTTTGCCAAGCTGATGTACATGTCTTTGTACAAATTGCATGAACTTGCCATCCACGGCACCCTCAAAACCACGCTCTATACCCTGTCGCGCATGATCACCAGACAGACCAACCCCACGGTGAAGCTCCATTGAGTCCGACTCAAGGCCAGACCGCGGGCGTCCTCGTGGCGGACCCCACTCGGCGCCAAGTCGGCGAACACCTGCCGCAAGCCTTTTACCTGGCGGGTCAAGCGGCACCAGGCTCTTCTCCGCTGGTCTTCGACTCGCCCCACAGCTGGCGCGATTGGCCAGCCACAGGCACTTCCCCACAGGCGCCTGTCGAAGCCGTGTGGACTGGCTGGGACGCCTGGGTCGACGAGCTTTGGGCCACCGCGGCCCAGGGGCGGGCTCCGGTGCTGGCGGCACGTTTCCAGCGCGCCTTCATCGATGCCAACCGGGCCCGCGACGACATCGACGCCAGTTTGTTGGCCAGCCCCTGGCCCGAGCCGCTGGCGCCCAGCGCTGCCTGTGGCCGCGGCATGGGGCTGATCCGGCGCCTGGTCCTGCCTGGGGTGCCGCTCTACGCGCAGCCCTTGCCGGTGGACGAGGTGCGCGCTCGCATCACCGATTACTACGACCCTTACCACCAGGCGCTCGAGGGCCTGATCAGTGCCGCCCATGCGGCATTTGGTCTTTGCGTCCACATCGACTGCCACTCGATGAAATCGGTCGGTAACGGGATGAACGTCGACGCGGGCAAGGCCCGCCCCGACATGGTGGTGAGCAATCTGGCGGGCCAGACCAGTGACCCGTTTCTCCTGCGTTGGGTGGTGCAGCACCTGAGTAGCCTGGGCTACCGGGTGCAGGCCAATCACCCCTACCAAGGCGCTGAGCTGGTGCGCCGCCACGGCCGTCCCGCACAGGGCCGCCACAGCCTGCAGATTGAAATCAACCGCGCCCTTTACATGAACGAGGCCCGCTTTGAGCGCCACGACGGATTTGACCGTCTGGCGCGCGACCTCGGCACACTGGTCGCAGCCCTGGACGACGGCTTGCGACTGACCCTGTACCCCCCGAAGGAGACTGCCAAATGAACCACAGACAACCTCTGGCCCAGCGCCGCGCGCTGCTTTCCTCTGTACTGGCCAGCCTGGCCCTGGCCCTGCCGATGGCGGCGCATGCCGAGTATCCCGAGCGCCCGGTCAGGGTGATCGTGCCCTTCGCCGCCGGCGCTGCGGCCGACAGTGCGATGCGGGTGGTGGGCAAGCGCATGGGCGAGTTGCTTGGGCAGTCGGTGGTGATCGAGGCCCGACCCGGCGTGCCTGGCATCCAGGCGGCGGCGATCGCCGCGCCCGACGGTTACACCCTGCTGCTTGGCGCGGGTTCTGCCATGGTCACCCACCCGCTGCTCAATTCGAAGCTGCCCTATGACCCCATCAAAGACTTTGTTCCGGTCGGTCGCATCCTGATCAACGTTCCCATCCTGACCGTTCATCCCTCGACCAACGTCAAGACGATCAAGGAGCTGCTCGCGCTCGCCAAGGCCAAGCCCAAGACGCTCAACTACAGCTCCAGCGGTATGGGCAGCCCCAACCACCTGGCGGTGGAAATGCTGGAGGATATGTCGGGCACCTCCATGATCCATGTGCCCTACAAGGGCGCCGCCCCCTCGGTGGTGGATCTGGTCGCCGGGCATGTGCAGTTGGGCATCAACGCGATCCCCAGCGTGGCGGGCCAGATCAAGTCGGGCAAGCTGGTGCCGCTGGGCGTGGCCAGCGCCAAGCGCTCGCGCCTTCTCCCCGATGTGCCGACCATTGCCGAGGCTGGCGTTCCCGGTTTCGAGTACGAGATCTGGTACGCCCTGTTCGCCCCGGCCAAGACTCCGTCTGCTGCCGTGGCCAAGGCGAGCGCTGCGCTGCAAACGGCGCTCCGTGATCCTGCGGTTCAGGCCGCGCTGCTCGAGCAGGGCGCCGAACCCGCTCCCACCACCTCCCAGGAACTGGCCGCCTACATGCAGCAGGACATCACCAAATGGCGTCGCCTGATCAAGGAGCGCAACCTGCAGCTGGAGTGAGAGCGGACGGCTGCTCAGCCGGCAACGGCCGGCTGAGGGCTGTCGGCGGCGCCGTCCGAGCGCCCTTCAGCGTAGAGCCGGCGTGAACCCCTCGCGGGCACCGTGCTCGCAGCGCCGCCTTGCCGGCGCAGGCCGATGGTTGCAGCAGTCGTCAGTCAACTGAACGTGTAGGACCCGCGCGGTCGGCAACGATCCGCGCCGTGAATCCTTCCCGCACGTCCTCCTGGGCCGCCGCATTGGCCCTGTTCATCGCGCCGGCACTACTGCTTGCCTGCGCAGCCCCTTTGCCCCCGCCCGAAGGCACGGCGGCGTCGCAGCCCTCTCTTTCCTCCCCTTTCCCTGCGCAGCAAGCGCCCGGCTCAAGCCACGGTGCAGCGCCGTCGTCGACTGGTGCGCTGGTGGCCGAAGCCACTTCTGCCCTCCACCTGCGGCGTCGCCTGGTACTTGGCCGGGTGACGGCATCGGCGGCGACCTCTCCGTCAGCACCACCGTCCTCGGACGCCCTGGCCCAGGCCCACCTCGCGCAGGCACTGGTGGCCACGAATCAGTTCAGCGTCGAGGTGCGCTCCGACCTTGACCTCGATGCCGGTGAAGGCAGGGCGGCCGGGGCGCCCGGTGCTCAAGGTGCCAGCACTTCGCAGGCTACCTTCCCTGTGGCCTTGCCGGGTGCCGACGCGCTGCTCGTCGGCCGCATTGAGACCTGGCCTGCGCCGTCGCAGTCGCTCGGCTCAGCGCCAGATTCTTCGGCTGGAATGTCCGCCACCGCGCGCTTTGTCCTGCGCGCGCTCGACCCCCGCAGCGGCGAATCCATCGTTGCCATCTCGGCGCAGCGCGAGGCCTCCACCCGCGAGGAAGCCCTGGCCCGGGCCGCCACGGAGGTGGCGCGTGCGCTGGCAGCCCGCCTGGCCGAGTTGCCCTGGCAGGCCTACCTGCTGCGGGTCGATGGAGATCGCGTGCGGCTGTCGGCCGGTGAGGCCCAGGGCCTGCGGACCGGCACGGTGCTGGAGGTTCAGACCCTGGGCGACCGCGTGCGCTCTCGTCGCAGCGGCTTGCTCATCTCGCTGCCCGGGCAGCGCGTTGCACGCCTGCGCGTTGACGGCAATGCGAGTGCCCGGCTGGTTCAGGGCTCCTTGGCGGGGCGCGACCTGCGCGCCCTGGTCGCCCGCCTGCCTGCAACCGAGGCTCCCGCCGGATTCTCCGAGCACCCCAGCGCCATTCCCCTTTCCCCATCCCTTTCTCCTCAACCCACTAGGACATCACCATGAAACCAGCTTTGTGCTCTTCTCTTCGTCACCGCTTCGCCGGCCTTGGCTTGGCGCTAGCGGCCACCTTGGCTGTCGGTGCTGTGCAGGCGCAGACCTCCCCCCAGGGCGACAGCAGCGGCTTCTACAGCGAGATCGGCTACACCGGGCTCACTTACAAGGAGCCGGAGGTCAAGACTCATCCTGGCGAGATCCGCCTGATTGGCGGCTATGAGGTCCACCCCAACATGGCGGTGGAGGTCATGGGGCTTCTGAGTGTCAAGGACAGCAAGCTCGACTTTTTTGGTCAGACCTTCAAGGTGAAGATCGACAACATCTGGGGGGTCTTCCTCAAGCCCAAGGTGGCAGTCACGCCGGAGGTCGAGCTGTTCGGGCGCCTGGGCTACGCCCGCAGCCAACGGTCAGTGTCGGTTGACTCACTCTCCTTTAGCGAGTCCGGCAACAGCGTCGCCTACGGCGTGGGCGCCTCCTACGCGATCAACAAGCGCGTCTCGCTGAGCTTCGACTACATGTCCTACTACAACCGCGACACCATTCGGATCCAGGGCCCAACCCTGGGCGTTGGCATCAAGTTCTGAGCAGGCTTGTGAGCCGGCTTGCGAGCTGGCCCGCTCAGGGCTGCGGTCCGGTGGCCATGGGGCGCGAGCGGTCACTGCACCACTCGCTCCAGGAGCCCGGGTAAAGCCGGGCGCCGCCCAGGCCGGCGAGCTCCAGCGCGAGCAGGTTATGGCAGGCGGTCACGCCTGAGCCGCATTGCATCACCAGTGCTGCGGCAGGGCCACCCGGCGCAGCCGGGCCTTGCAGGTGTGCGCCAGCGACCGCCTGCCACTCGGCGCGCAGCGTGGTGGCCGACTTGAAGCAGCCATCGGCGCCCAGGTTGTCCATGAAGGGCCGATTGAGCGCGCCCGGGATATGGCCGCCGATCGGGTCGATGGTTTCGCCTTCACCGGCGTAGCGGCCGGCGGCCCGCGCGTCGACCAGCACCGCGGCTTTGTCTTGCAGGTTGCGCAGCACGAAGGCGGCGTCGACCGCTTGCGCCGCTTGTGGCAAGACGGCGGGGTATGCGGTGCTATCGGTGGCCGCCGACGCAGGGGTGCCGGTTTCAACCGGCAAGCCAGCGTCAGTCCAGGCCTTCCAGCCCCCGTTGAGCACGCGCACCTGCGTATGCCCGACCCAGCGAAGCATCCACCACAGGCGGGCGGCATACATACCGCCCGATCGGTCGTAGGCCACCACCGTCATGCCCGGGGTGATGCCCTGCCGGCCCAGCCACGCGCAGAAGGCTTCTGCAGTGGGCAGTGGATGGCGGCCGTTGTGTCCGGTGGTGGGCCCGGACAGGTCACGGTCCAGGTGGGCGTGCACCGAACCTGGGATGTGACCTTGCTCGTACTGCTGCTGGCCCAGCATGGGCTGGACCAGGTCGTGGCTGCAGTCGACGATGCGCACGCGCGCGGCAGCGGCCTGCAGCGCAGTGGGGTCGATCAGGGGATGCATGGCGCTCATCGGGCCTCCTTGTTACCGGCTGGGTCGCCAGATGTTGCCACGGACGGCACCCACGTAGCCCTTATTCGGGCTTGATGCCTGCGCGGCTCACCACCGGCTTCCAGCGCGCCAGCTCGGTGGAGATCTGCTTGCCGAAGGCCTCCGGCGTGCTGGGCATGGCGATGGCGCCTTCGGTGCGCAGACGCGCCGACATCTCGGGCGAGGACAGCGAGGCGTTGATGGTGGCATTGAGCTTGGCCACAATGTCGGCCGGCGTGCCGGCCGGCGCCACGACGCCGTACCACTGGTCGGCCTCGAAGCCCTTGAACATCTTGGCATCCGCCTCGGCCACGGTGGGCAGATCGGGGGCGCTCTCCAGGCGCTTGGAACTGGAGACAGCCAAGGCTTTGAGCTTGCCCGAACGCACCATGGGCAGCACCGCCGGCGCGCCCGTGAACAAGAGCTGGATCTGGCCGGCGACGGCATCGTTCACCGCCGGGGCGGTGCCGCGGTAGGGCACGTGGACCATGAAGGTGCTGCTGGCGAGCTTGAAGTACTCGGTGGCAATGTGCGCGGCGCTGCCGTTACCGCCCGAGCCGTAGTTGACCTTGCCCGGGTTGGCGCGGGCATAGGCGACGAACTCTTGCAGGTTCTTGGCCGGCACGGAAGGATGGACGGCCAGGATGTTGGGCACATTGGCCACCCAGGCCACCGGCGCGAAGGACTTCTCCGCGTCATAAGGCAGCTTGGTATAGATGGAGGGAGTGACGGCCAGGGTGCCGATATGGCCCATCATCAGGGTGTAGCCGTCGGGTGCAGCCTTGGCGACTCTTTCCGAGCCGATGGAGCCGCCGGCGCCCGGCACGTTGTCGATCACCACCGGCTGGCCCCAGGCCTCGGTGAGCTTCTGGCCGATGGTGCGCGCCAGGATGTCGGTGGTACCTCCGGGCGTGAAGGGCACGACCAGGCGGATCGGCTTGTTGGGGTAGCTGGCCGCGGACTGGGCCAGGGCCGAGTTGGCAGACAGGCCCAGGCCAAAACCCAGAGCCAGTCCCCCAGCCAGCATCAGGCGGCGGCCGGTGCGTGGGTTGGAGACGGAGAGGCGGGGGGAGGTGCGATTTGTGTTCATGCAAGAATTTTCGCATTGCTGCATAAGCCCCGGGAGTCACCCGGTATCGGTAGTTATCCCCCCTCTCACGGCACCCACCAATGCCCCGCCGAAGGCGTCTCGCGAGGGGCTTCGCCCCTGCATCGATACCGGCTGACTGGGGGCTCGCACTTGCCGCACCTCCGCCGCCGCAGGCTGCGAGTCACCGGCCGCCGGGTGGTGTGAACAGGCGGGTCCTCGGCCTGCCAGAACTTACGTTCGCTTGCGCCGGGGCATGATGAATTCGATCAGCTGCTCCACTCGCCGGCCGTAGGGGGGCGCCAGCAGCCCGGTGGTTGCCCAGCGCGCCTGGTGGAACACCGGCCGCAGCTTGGAGAAGGTCGCGAAGCCCTCGGGGCCATGGTAGTGCCCCATGCCTGACTCGCCCACACCGCCGAAAGGCAGCTCGGACTGGGCGACGTGAAACAGCGCGTCGTTCACGCTCACCCCGCCCGACATCACCCGCTCGAGAAGCGACCGCAGCAAGCGCTGGTCATGGGTGAAGGGGTAGAAGGCCAGTGGGTGCGGGCTGGCGTTGATGGTGTCGACTACCGTGTCGATCGCGTCGTAGCCGATCACCGGCAGGATGGGCCCGAAGATCTCCCGCTGCATCAGCGCGCAGTCGGCCGGCGCGTCCACCACCAGATGTGGCGCCAGCCGGTGGTTGGCTTCATCGTGCGCTGCCCCGGGCAACAGCGGGATGACCGTCGCGCCGCGGGCCTGGGCCTCGTCGAGGGCGTCGACCAGACGGCGCCAGGCGGTCGGCGAAATGATGGACGTGTAGTCACGGCTCTCGAGCGAGCCGTAGCGGGCGGGCACGATTTCGCGCGCCATCGCGACAAAGTCTTGAACCCGATCACGCGGCACGAAGACATGGTCGACGGTGGTGCAGATTTGCCCGGCATTCAGGCATTTGGTGTACAGGATGCGTTCGGCCGCGAGCCTTAGGTCAAAGTCTGGGCACACCAGCGCCGGCGAGCGACCGCCAAGCTCCAGCGTCACCGGGCACAGGTTGCGCGCCGCTGAGGCCATGACCGCCCGGCCGGTCTGGGCCGAGCCCGTGAACAGCAGGTGGTTGAAGGGCAGCTGTGAGAAGGCCGGGCCGACCCCGCCGGTTTCGTCGATAAAGGTCAGGACATCGGTGGGCAGGTAGGCGGGCATTTCCTTCACCAGCAGGGCCGCCAGGGCGCGCGAGTTCTCGCTCATCTTGACCATCGCGCGATTGCCCGCAGCCAGGATCACTGCCAGCGGCCCGAAGCTGAGGTTGACCGGAAAATTCCAGGGCACGATCACGCCGACCACGCCCAGCGGCTGCGGGATCACCTCGTTGCGGGCCAGGCCGAAGGCGATTCGGTCCACCGCCCTCCGGCGCGGCTTCATCCAGGCGCGCAGGTGTGAAAGCGCATGCTCGACTTCCTTGAGCGCCGGCATCACCTCGGTCAGCAGGGTCTCGTGGTGTGAGCGATGGCCGTAGTCCCGGGCGATGGCTTCACACAGCGCCTCCCGATGGTCATGCAGGAAACGCTGCAGCGCCCCCAACCACTCCCGGCGTCGGGCCTCGGAGGGCATCGGCTCGGCGCGGCAGGCGGCGCGCTGCGTGTCGAGCAAGGCTTGCAGGTCGGGAAGGGGGGCGTGCGCCTGGAGGGTCGCATGCGCAAGGGAGGGGGTGTCTGTCATGGTGCTTCGGCGGATATTCGCTTAATTATCGACCGGCGCCAGTGGCGTCCACCTGCGGCTGGCGGAGGGCTCTTTCCAAGGCCTCCACGGCATCGTCCAGGCCTCGCGCCAGCTGGGCCAGCCGGGCCTCGTGCCCGGACGCCAGCCAGGCCTCGGCATGGTGCAGGCGCAGGTGCTCCTGGAGAGCGAGGAATTCCCGCAAGGCCGCGTCCGCCTGGCCCAGCCGTGTCATGGCGGGGCCGAGCGCGGGGAAGTGGCGCTGCTGCAGGGCCCGTAGCCGTAGCAAGGCGTCTTGCGCACCGCGCGCGGCCTCTTCGGTCATGTCGGTGGTGACGCCGCCGGCAGCCAGTGCGCTGCGCAGCGCCGCCGCCCAGACGGCATAGCGCGCCAGCGTGGCCTGGAACGTTTGCTGCTGCGCCAGCGCCTGGCTTTGCCGACGCTGGTGGCGGATCAGGAGCGCACTGGTGACGGCCGCCAGCAGCAGCCCCAAGAGCGATGCCAGGAAGAGAGACAAAAGAAGACTCACAGCCGAGTGTCGCCAGCGCCAGCCCTCGCTGTTGTGGGACACCGACGAGCCTGCGTGTGCGCCCGTCTGCCTGCTACGGCCTTGTCGCCTGCAGGTTCAGGCCGCGCCGTAGCTGCGCAGCCGGTTGTAGAGGGTCTTGAGGCTGATTCCCAGGGTCGCCGCGGCTTGCTCTCGGTGCTGGCCATGGTGGCGCAGGGTCGCCTCCACCAGGCGTCGGTCGGCGTCGGCCAGGGAGATGCCCAGGGGCAATGAGAGCCAGCCGCCCGTCTGGCTGCGTTCGCCCCCCGGCAGGCCGGCGTCTGCGGGCGATGGTGCCGCTGCCCCGAGGGCCAGCACGCCTCTGACAGCCCCTGCCCAGTGACCGCCAATCGCAGGCGGCATCCGGCGCAGCAGGGTGGCGATCAAGTCTGGCGCCAAGCAGGCACCCTCGCTCAGCACCCAGGCCCGCTTGAGCACATTGCGCAG
>JACCEC010609552.1_pt1 | contig 17708 bp, 12 predicted proteins | sample 7450121 | NCBI WGS metagenome assembly JACCEC01 (sample SAMN15323455, study PRJNA562643) | freshwater metagenome | isolation source: river surface water | place: USA:Blue River Watershed | collected 2017-08-18 | reverse complement strand
GGCGGCTATTCACGCAATGGACATTATAATTCCGGACTCGGGGGCAATCCTTTCCTATGGGCTGCACTTGGCAGTAGTATGGGCAGAGGCTTTGGCGGAGGTTCTTCTGGCGGTTTCGGCGGTGGTGGCTCTAGCGATTGGGGCGGTTTTGGTGGTGGCGGTGGCTTCAACGGAGGTGGTGCCGGCGGTAGCTGGTAATTCTCATCAAATCAGCGATTCACCTTTCTTTCCGATGGAATGTTTTGTACCTTTGCAAATTCCATGAAAAACGGATCTCCTTCGCACATTCACCTTCCCGATGCCAATGAACCCAGCATCGAAATTTTGGGTGCCCGGGAGCACAACCTCAAATCCGTTGATCTGGTCATCCCTCGCAACAAACTCGTAGTATTTACGGGCCTTTCGGGCTCGGGCAAAAGCTCTCTCGCGTTCGACACTTTGTTTGCAGAGGGGCAACGCCGCTACTTGGAAAGTTTCTCAGCCTATGCACGCCAATTCATTGGCGATATGAAACGCCCCGATGTAGATAAAGTGCGTGGATTGAGTCCGGTCATCAGCATCGAACAAAAAACGGTCAGCAAAAACCCCAGAAGCACCGTGGGCACAGTGACCGAAGTATATGATTTCCTGCGATTGTTGTTTGCCCGCGCCGGCGATGCCATCAGCTACATCAGTGGCGAAAAAATGGTGAAACTCACCGAGCAACAAATCATCGATGCGATGGTCAACAAATTCGAAGGTCAGAAAGTTGCCCTCCTCGCCCCTGTGGTGAAAGGACGTAAAGGCCACTATCGCGAACTCTTCGAACAAATCAAGAAAAAAGGCTATAACAAGGTTCGGATCGATGGACACATCACCGATATCACCGGCAGCATGCAAGTGGATCGATACAAAATCCACGACATCGAAGTGGTGATTGATCGCTTACAAGTACAAGGCGTATCCACCGGCCGGTTGTCAGAAAGCGTAAAAATCGCCATGAAAATGGGCGGTGGAAATATGATGGTTCAAGACCAAGACAATGTTGTGGTCCCCTTTTCCAAGTTCCTGATGGACCCCATTTCCGGCCTCAGTTACGATGAACCCCAACCCAATTCATTTTCATTCAACTCACCCTACGGTGCCTGTCCAAACTGCGAAGGCATGGGCGAAACCGCCGAAGTCAATGTTGAATTCATCATCCCCGATCGCAGCAAATCCATCAACCGCGGCGGGATTGTCCCCATCGGCGAATTGCGCGAAAACTGGACATTCAGCCAATTGAGGGCTTTGAGCAAAGTGCTCGACTTTAGCTTGGCCGATTCCATTTCCAAACTCTCCGAGCAGCAAATTGAGTGCATCTTATACGGCTACGATGAAACCATCATGGTTACACACGTCAATCACCAAGGTCAAAAGAAGACCTACGAGAGCCAGTACAAAGGCGTTGTGCATTACATCACCGAGAATTACTTTGAATCTGAAGACGATAAACTCCGTCAATGGGCCGAAGAATTCATGCACCAAAAAACTTGTGAAGTGTGTTGTGGTGCCCGATTGAAAAAAGAATCGCTCCATTTCAAAATTGCCGAAAAAAACATCGCCGAACTCAGCACCCTCAACATCGATGTGTTGAAAGCTTGGTTTGACCAGGTGGATGACAAACTCTCCGAACGCCAGGCCACCATCGCCACAGAATTGATCAAAGAAATCAAGAGTCGATTGGATTTTTTGGTGGGCGTAGGACTGGGATATCTCACACTCAATAGCCCCGCGAGAACCCTTTCGGGCGGAGAAGCGCAACGCATTCGATTGGCCACACAAATTGGCAGCAAACTGATGAATGTGCTCTATATTTTGGATGAACCAAGCATTGGATTGCATCAGCGCGACAATGAACGATTGATACAAAGTCTTCGCGATTTGCGCGATATGGGCAACACGGTTTTGGTGGTTGAGCACGACAAAGACATGATGCTGGCCAGTGATTGGTTGGTTGAAATTGGCCCCCACGCCGGCGTGCATGGCGGTCAGATCGTGGCCAGTGGCGAAGTGAAAGACTTCATCCAATCCAATGCCATCACTGGCAAATACCTTCGGGGCGAAGACAGCATACCAGTGCCTCAAAAGCGTAGAAAAGCGGGCAAAGAGAAATTGGTACTCAAAGGTTGCACTGGCCACAACCTCAAGAACATTCAACTCGAAGTTCCCATTGGTCTGTTTGTAGCAGTCACTGGTGTGAGTGGCAGTGGAAAATCTAGTTTGATCAACGAGACCCTCTTCCCCGCCGCGCACAACAAAGTCTATGGCTCCAATCACAAACCCCTACCCCATACCAGCATTCAAGGACTGGAACATATCGACAAAGTCATTCGAATCGATCAAAGTCCGATCGGGCGAACACCCCGAAGCAATCCAGCCACGTATGTAGGTGTTTTTCAAGAGATTAGAAACCTATTCACCAATTTACCCGAAGCCAAAATCCGTGGTTACAAGCCTGGGCGATTCAGTTTCAACGTAAAAGGCGGCAGATGCGAAGCTTGTGGTGGCGGTGGAAGAAAAGTGATTGAGATGAACTTCCTTCCCGATGTGGAAGTATTGTGCGATGAATGCCAGGGCAAACGCTACAACCGCGAAACCCTTGAAGTGCGATACAAAGGAAAGAGCATCAACGATGTGCTAGAAATGTCGATTGACATTGCCGTTGATTTCTTCGAACACATCCCACTGATTCACCGAAAGGTGAAGACCATGCAAGACGTTGGATTGGGCTATCTCACACTGGGGCAATCGAGTACAACCATCAGCGGTGGTGAAGCGCAACGCGTAAAACTATCCACCGAATTGAGCAAACGCGATACCGGAAAAACCCTGTACATCTTGGATGAACCCACAACTGGTTTGCATTTCAACGACATCAAACAACTCTTGGGGGTATTGAACATTTTGGTTGACAAAGGCAATACCATAGTGGTGATTGAGCACAACATGGATGTGATCAAAGTGGCAGATTGGGTGATCGACATCGGTCCAGAAGGTGGTTCAGGTGGTGGCAACGTCATGACCCAAGGCACTCCAGAGCAAGTAGCCGAAGTGGCCGCTTCGCATACGGGTAGATTCTTAAAATTGGAGCTTTAAAAGCCCCATATGCTGTGATCAATTTTTAATTTTTAGCGATGAAATATTTCGCGATGGCAAATGATCGAAAAATACGACGAAAACCGTGTTTCCATCGTATTTTTGCACCATGGATGCTAGCCCATTGTACGCAATCTCCCCTGTAGACGGTCGTTACGCCTCAGGAACTCAAGCCTTAAAGCCCTTTTATTCTGAAGCCGGCCTCATCCAATACCGCATTCGCGTTGAAGTGGCTTACCTATTTGCTTTGGCCGATGTAATCCCCCAAGTGGATTGGACTGCACTCAAAGCCCATAAAGAAATTCTTACCCAGTGGAGTCTTGCACTTCCCGAGGTCGATATCCAGCGCGTTAAAACCATAGAAAAAACCACCAACCACGATGTAAAAGCCGTGGAATATTGCATCAAAGAAAAATTGGATGCATTGGGGTTGCAAGCTTACAAAGAGTGGGTGCATTTTGGATTGACGTCGCAAGACATTAACAACACCGCCATTCCATTGAGCTTCAAAGAAGCCAGCGAACAAGTGATGTTGCCCGCTTTGCAAGCTGTGGTAGAGATACTCAAACAACAAGCACAGGCATGGAAAAACATTCCTTTGTTGGCAAAAACCCACGGTCAGCCCGCCTCTCCCACCATGTTGGGCAAAGAGTGGTATGTGTTTGTGGCCAGATTAGAAGGACAATTGAACGCACTCAGCACGGTGCCATTCTCTGCCAAATTTGGCGGGGCAACAGGCAACTATAACGCGCACCACGTGGCCTTCCCTAAAATCAATTGGCCCCAATTTGGCGATCGTTTTGTGAAAGAAGACCTGGGCTTATTCCGAGTGCCCTTCACCACACAAATTGAACCTTACGATCATTTGGCGGCCCAGTTCGACAATTGGAAACGCATCAACACCATCCTCATCGATTTTTCAAGAGACGTTTGGACATACGTGAGCATGGAATACTTCAAACAGAAAATCAAAGAAGGCGAAGTGGGATCCAGTGCGATGCCACACAAAGTAAACCCCATTGATTTTGAAAATGCCGAAGGCAATTTGGGCATCGCCAACGCATTGTTTGAACACTTGGCCGCAAAACTCCCCATCTCCCGATTGCAAAGAGACCTCACCGATAGCACGGTGTTGAGAAATATGGGTGTGCCATTTGCCCATACCTTGATTGCGTTAAACAGCCTCACCAAAGGCCTCAACAAGTTGTTGCTCAACGAAGATGCTTTGGCAAACGACCTCAACAACAACTGGGCGGTTGTGGCAGAAGCCATTCAAACCATTCTCAGAAGAGAAGGTTACCCCAATCCCTACGAAGCCCTCAAAGAACTTACGCGCACCAATAGCAAAATCACAGAGGCAAGTATCGCAGATTTTATCAATGGACTGAACATTTCAGATTCTGTAAAAAATGAACTCAGACAAATCACACCATACAACTATACCGGCACGCATCCTAGCATGGATTAAGGCTTTTTGGTTTGATGTTCTTGGGAGCCCCAAAGGACGTAAAATCATGAAAAAGACGGCCTGGATTACGGGAATCACCCTCACCGTGGTGCTGATTTCTTGGATCGCCTTTCGGGGTATGCTGCTCGATTGGGCTTTCAAAAAAGCCGCAGAAAAACTGGATCGCAAAGGTTATTCCTTGGTTTGTAAGGACAAAGGTTTTACGTATTTGTTTGGGGTCAACCTCCAAGGCCTGTCGCTCAATTACAAGGCGGCCAACGACACCCAACCCGGTAAAACTGTATTTGCATGTAAAGAATTGGCGGTGGGATTGAACGTGTGGAAGTTTTGGGACATTGGCCTATCGGGATTCGAAACCAAAGAAATGTCGCTCAATTTGATCAATCTACCCAATTATTGCAACTATTGTGGATTGATTGGCGGAGATCGCAAAAACAACGAAATCCAAACCAAGAGCAGCAAAGACCCCATCGTGAGTTTGTTTCAGCAATTGGAATCTTGGATTGGCAAGGCACCCAACCACCTCGAAATGACAGGCACAGCCTTGTCGCTCACCGATACCACAGGCACCATCGCCTTGAATTTACCCAACACCTTGTATCGAAACGATGCCATCCAATTGCAATTGAAGGCCACATCGCTCAAACGCGTGACTGCCAAAGATCGCAAAGAGCACAGACGACATCGCAAAAACGACCAAGATACACTGCCCGAAATCACCCAAAAACAAATTGAGTTTGTGTTGAGCGGCGATTTAGACAAAGACGACCTTACGGGCCATGTAAACATCACACCGGTAAAAAACCAAAAATACGTAAGTATCCCGTTGGTATTGAATGGGTTGGGTTTTTCGAAAGCCGAGTTTGAGGTGACTGAATTGGGTGAATCATTTGGCGCCATCCACGCCGATTTACAGGGTGGATTTACGGGATTGCAAGTAGACGACGAGCGAATTTCAGACACATTGGTACAAATTGATTCAGCGCACGGACGATTTGTTTGCGATGTAAAAGACGGATTTTTTGAACTCGATAGCCAGAGTTTGGTGCAGATCAACCAAATCAAAGCCAATCTTTTTGCTCAATATCAGGGCGGGAACAATCCCAAATACGCCTTGGGCATCCACATGCCACGATTGAGGGCCAATGATTTCTTTTCGAGCTTGCCCGCGGGTTTGTTCAGAAACATCGGCATCCCAAAGGCATCGGGTAGCTTGGAATATCGCTTTCAGTTTGCGATGGAGCACGAAAAACCGCGCGATTGCGTTTTAGAAAGCCAAATGTGGCCCAGCAAAGATTTCAGTATCGTGGAATGGGGACAGGTTGATCCTAGGATCATGAATGGCAATTTCACTTACACGTATTGGGACAAAGGAGAGCCCGTGGCCCAGTTTGAGGTAGGATCTGGCAATGGGAATTTCACCCCTTTGGAAAGCATTAGTAAGGATTTGGTTCGATGCGTGCTTCGCAGTGAAGATCCCGACTTCTTCCACCACCAAGGATTTTACATGGATGCTTTTCGCTCTAGCATCGCACAGAATTATCGTCAAAAACGCTTCGCCCGTGGCGGCTCAACCATCTCCATGCAATTGGTGAAAAACGTGTTTTTGGGTCGGAGAAAAACCATCGCCCGGAAAGTGGAAGAAATCTTGTTGACTTGGCTGATGGAACGTCGTTCATTGGTGAGCAAAAACCGGATGATGGAAGTGTATTTGAACGTGATTGAATGGGGTCCAGGCATTTTTGGGGCCACCGAAGCTGCGCAATTCTATTTCCACAAACACCCCAGCGAACTCAATTTGGGCGAATGTACTTTTCTGGCTAGCATCATTCCCATGCCAAAAAAAGTGCGATGGTTTTTGGATTCGAACGGATGCGTAAAAAGCAACAACGGCCATTTCAGAGCCTTAAAAAATCGATTACTGGCCAAAGATTCAGGCAGTATTGATACCACCATATTTCAGGTTTGCTTGCACCCCGATGCTTGGAATCGCCTCAAAGGACCATCCAAAAAACGCGAAACATTTGAGGTGATATTCGATAATTTAATCGAAATGGGCTACCCTGAGGATGAAATGAACATGGATGGCGTTGACGAAGTAGAACCGATCATCGAACCCAAAAAACTACCGAAGCACTGACAATTTGTCGGACCAATCGCCGAATTGTTGCATAATTTAACGACATTTTGTCATTATTTATAACAAATTGTGCATTGGAATCGGATTTGAGCACATAGCAGCACCATGAATTTACAACAATTTACCATCAAAGCACAAGACACATTGTCTAAGGCCCAACAGCTGGTGATCGCCAACAAACAACAGGCGATGGAACCCATGCATTTGTTATCGGCCATGATCACAGACGATGAAGAAACCCTGCAATTCATTGCGGGAAAACTCGGTGCCAATCTATCACGCGTAGAATTAGCGGCAAAGGCCGCCATTCAATCGTTGCCGAAGGTTGAGGGTGGACAAGTATACTTATCCCAATCTCTCAATGCCGTGACGGTTGCGGCAGAGAAAGCCATGCAAGAGATGAAAGACGAATTCATCACCAATGAGCATTTGTTGGTGGGGATTTTGGATGGCAAAGACGCTGCAGCCAATTTATTGAAAGACGCTGGATTCAAACGCAGCGATTTGATCAAAGCCATCTTGGCCTTGCGTGGCGGCAGCAAGGTGCACGCTCAAACCGACGAAAATCAATTCAATTCATTGAAAAAGTTTGGGGTTAACCTCAATCAAATGGCACGTGAAGGCAAGCTCGATCCGGTCATCGGAAGAGACGATGAAATTCGCCGGGTATTACAAATATTATCGCGCAGAACCAAAAACAACCCTGTGCTCATTGGCGAACCTGGCGTGGGCAAAACCGCCATTGCAGAGGGCTTGGCCATGAGAATCATTCGGGGCGATGTGCCAGAAAACCTGAAGTCCAAGGTAATCTATAGCCTGGATTTGGGGGCTTTGGTGGCGGGCGCCAAGTACAAAGGAGAATTTGAAGAGCGATTGAAAGCCGTTGTAAAAGAGGTCATCACGGCCGCCGGCGAGGTGGTGTTGTTCATCGATGAGATTCATACATTGGTGGGCGCTGGCAGAAGCGAAGGTGCCATGGACGCGGCAAACATCCTAAAACCCGCACTGGCCCGTGGTGAACTCCGCGCCATTGGTGCAACCACATTGGCCGAATACCAAAAATACATCGAGACAGACAAAGCGCTGGAGCGAAGGTTCCAAAAGGTGATGGTGGAAGAACCAGACACCCAAGAGGCCATATCCATCTTGAGGGGATTGAAAGAACGCTACGAAGTGCATCACAAAGTGCGCATCAAAGACGAGGCCATCATCTCCGCCGTGGAAATGAGCCAACGATACATCAACGACCGTTTTCTTCCGGACAAAGCGATAGACTTACTGGATGAAGCCGCCTCCAAACTGAGGTTGGAAATGGATTCTGTGCCGGAGGAACTCGACGAGATGAACCGCAGGATCATGCAACTTGAAATTGAGCGAGAAGCCATCAAACGCGAAAGCGATACGGCCAAACTTGCCAAACTCAACGAAGACATCGCCAACATCAGCGAAAAACGCAATGCCCTCAACGCCCAATGGGAAAATGAAAAGGGGGTCCTTTCGCAAATTCAACAGAAAAAAGCCGCCATCGAATCCCTTCGCATCGAAGCAGACCAAGCAGAACGCGATGGAAACTATGGCCGAGTGGCTGAAATCCGTTATGGACTGATCAAAAAGAATGAAGAAGACCTGTTCTCGCTGAGTTTGAAACTGGGCGATTCCCGCAACGGTCAACTCATGGTGAAACAAGAAGTAGACGCTGAAGACATCGCCGAAGTAGTGAGTAGATGGACGGGCATCCCCGTGAATCGCATGTTGCAAAGCGAGCGTGAAAAGCTGCTCACGTTGGAGCAAGAACTACACAAACGCGTGGTTGGACAAGAGGAAGCCATCTCTGCCCTATCCAATGCCATTCGACGGAGTAGAGCCGGGCTACAAGACCCCAAAAAGCCCATCGGAAGCTTCATTTTCTTGGGAACCACTGGCGTGGGAAAAACCGAAGTGGCAAAGGCCCTCGCAGAATTTTTATTCAATACAGACAATGCCATGGTGCGGATCGACATGAGTGAATACCAAGAGAAGCACACCGTGAGCAGATTGGTTGGCGCCCCTCCAGGCTATGTGGGCTACGATGAAGGCGGACAGCTGACCGAGGCCATTCGCCGACGTCCGTACAGCGTGGTTTTGCTCGATGAAATCGAAAAGGCACACCCCGATGTATTCAATATTTTGTTGCAGGTTCTTGACGATGGCAGACTGACCGATAACAAGGGCAGAACGGCCAATTTCAGGAATACAATTATCATCATGACGAGCAATTTGGGCTCTGAGGTAATCCGCGAAAAGTTTGAGCACATCGAAACCGGCGATCGCGACACCATTGTGGCCAGTGCGAAAAGCGAAGTGTTCGATATGTTAAAACGCAGCATCCGTCCGGAATTCTTGAACAGAATAGACGAGGTGGTGATGTTTGAGCCTCTGGGAAGAGATGAAATCCACAGAATTGTGGAATTGCAAATCGATATGATTGTAGACCGATTGAAAGACAATGGAATCGAACTCACCGTTACACGCGATGCCGTGGATTGGCTTTCGCAGTTGGGTTACGACCCACAATTTGGCGCCAGACCTTTGAAACGCGTATTGCAGAAGCGAATTTTGGACGAGCTGAGCAAACAAATCTTGATGGGCAAACTCTCGAACCAAGGCAAAGTCACCGTTGATTTGGCGGGCTCTGAACTGATTTTTGAGAGTTAAATATACACAGTTGGGAGATTCCCAGCATTCTCCTTGAAAGTTTGATACTTTGGCAAACGATTTGCAAGGGTAACACGTCTTTGAACCACACAATGCGAGTTTTATACAGAAAGTTACCCTTACACATCTTGATACCCTTCTTTGTGGGATGCATGTTTACGTCTATTCAGGCTCAAACTGCAGATTTCAATCCAAAACTCACAACCGAAGGCCTGAAACCAGATACCCTCTACCCCATTTCTCAGGTGGCCAAAGACCGCAGATTTGTGTATCAGCTCATTACTCAGGAATACATCACCAATGAAAACGATTATTTCTTAGACATCAAACTGGATACTTGTTATTTGATATTCCAAGCGATGGAGGGCGAAAGGCTATTTAAAATGACCTATCACGCCGATGAGTTTGGCGCAAAGCCTTGGGCCAAAGCCAATGGATTGCAGTTGTTGCCATTTGAAATCAAATTCAATGAGCGCGGCGCGGTGGAAGAATTGGTGAATTGGAAAACCCATAGAGACGCTTTGATGAGTTCTTTGTCGATTCAAGTACAGGCCAAAGTCATTACGGCCACAGAATTTGATATCCAACGAACGAAGTTGAACAGTGAAAAGATCATTCGTCGGTTGGCGATGGAGGATATGATGTACCTATTTGACTTGAGTGACGATACCATTCGGGAAGACGGTGAATACATCCGCATCAAACCGGTGAGATCGCCTTTCAGCGGGGAGGACATTTACTTACAAGGCAATTTGGTCACGGAGAGAATGCCTGGCACAAAAAACACGGTGAAATTCCACACCAAGAACGCAGCGGGCATCCACGAGAAGCCCATTTTATTGGCTGAGTGCAATGAGTATGCGTTGGCCAACAGCGATGGCACACAACCCATCACAGAGATTCAGCGTGTGGGATTGAACAACGAAGTGGATTATCAGTACAACATTTCACAACGCGTGATGTCGAGGGTGATTTTCTCCGACGTTTTGGCGATCAATTTCCAATCGCGTGGCAACATCCGCACCTACTCTTTGTGGGATAGGAAGTAATTTGAATTGGGACAGCCAGTAATTTCAATTAAGATAGCCTGTGATTTCAATTTATCGATTTAGTGGCACTGTAAGATTTTAACAGAGTTCATTTTGGTTATTGGGCCAAACAGCACCCCATTCCGTGCAACACAGAATATTACTGTGCAGTGAATTGCAGAATAGGACTATTCACCACAGTGCACAAAAAAAGCCCCTCGTTTGGAACGAGGGGCTTTTTGATATTTCAAATTCAGGGGTAATTAACCGTTCATGATTTGATCGAATACAGCTTTGAAACCAGCTGGGTCGTTCATAGCCAAATCGGCGAGAACTTTGCGGTTGATTTCCAATTGGCTGTTGTTCAATTTGCCCATGAATTGGCTGTAACTAACACCGTTCAAACGACAGGCTGCATTGATACGCACGATCCACAATGAGCGGAATTCGCGTTTCTTTACACGACGGTCACGGTAGGCATAGGTTAAACCTTTTTCTACTGCGTTTTTGGCAACGGTCCAAACGTTTTTACGACGACCAAAGTAACCTTTGGCGAGTTTGAGGGTCTTTTTGCGGCGAGCTTTACTCGCAACGTGGTTGACGGATCTTGGCATAGTATTTTAGTTTAATGGCTTGAGCGGCGATCTATTGCAAAGGCGCTTTTGTGCTCCGGCCAAGTTTGTTTTTTTGTTTATTTTCCGAGACGAAGCATGAATTTCACATTGCTCATGTTGGTTTCGTCAACAATGGCATCGTTACCCAAAGCGCGCTTACGCTTGGTAGATTTCTTGGTCAAAATGTGATTTTTGAATGCTTTCGCTCTTTTTACTTTTCCAGTACCGGTTACAGTGAACCTTTTCTTGGCGCTGGAATTGGTTTTCATTTTAGGCATATCCTGAATTCTTAATTTTTAACGTTGATTATTTTTTAACTTTTGGCGCCAACATGATGGCCACCTTTTTTCCTTCTTCTTTGGGCTCAGATTCCAACTTGGCATATCCTTCGTCGATCAGTACATTGGCGTACCCCATCAACAAATCAATACCACGTTGCTTATAAATGATGCTACGACCGCGGAAAAACACATACGCACGTACTTTGTGACCTTGCTCCAAGAAATGCTTGGAATGTTTAATTTTAAAGTCAACATCGTGCTCGTCTGTATTTGGTCCGAAACGAATCTCCTTGATCTCTTGCTTCACCGCATTGGCCTTAATCTCCTTCTGTTTCTTCTTTTGCTCATACAAGAATTTCTTGTAATCCACAATTTTACAAACTGGAGGATCGGCGTTTGGTGAAATTTCAACCAGGTCGAAACCCAAATCATACGCAACTTCCAACGCCTTAGCGGTTGGGTACACATCCACAGGCATATATTCTCCCACCACCCTTACCATAGGGGCAGTGATGAGCTCATTGATCTTGTGGAGAGCTTCTTTCTTGACGAACGGTTTTCTACTATATCCTGGTTTCATCTATCAATATATCAGCAATTTGCTGAATTTCCATTGCACCCAAATCAAGGCCACCGTGCTTCCGAACAGATACTTTTTGTTCGTTGGCTTCCTTCTCACCTACAATGAACATGTAAGGGATTTTGGCGATTTCGGCGTCGCGGATTTTCTTGCCCGCTTTCTCAGCTCGAGTGTCAACAGAAGCGCGAATATCGTGCTTTTTCAAGAAATTTGCAACCTCTTGTGCGTAATCTATAAATTTATCGCTAATTGGCAGGATCACCACTTGCTTCGGAGCCAACCATGTGGGGAAATTGCCCGCATAATGTTCTAGCAAGAAACCAATGAATCTTTCATGTGTACTCAGTGGCGCACGGTGAATGATGATCGGCCTCTCCTTCTCGTTCTTTTCGCTGATATAACTCAAATCAAAGCGCTCTGCTTGGGCAAAATCTACTTGGTTGGTAGCCAATGTGAACTCACGGCCAATGGCGCTCCAAACCTGAATATCGATTTTGGGACCATAAAACGCCGCTTCGTCCTCCACTTCCACGTAACTCACACCCATGCTCTGCAACACTTTGCGAACCATGTTTTCGGTTTTCTCCCACAACTCTGGCATGTCGATGTACTTCTGACCCAACTTTTCCGGATTGTGCTTAGAAAAGCGCATCACGTATTTATCAATACCAAACTTTTCAAAGTACTTCAAGTACAATGCGTTTACACCTTTAAACTCTTCCTCAAATTGTTCTTCGGTACAGTAAATGTGGGCGTCGTTCATTTGCAAGCTGCGAACACGCATCAAACCAAACAACTCCCCACTCTGCTCATAACGGTAACAAGTACCATATTCGGCAAAGCGCAATGGCAATTCCTTGTAGGTATGAGGCAGTGCCTTGAAAATTTTGTGGTGGTGAGGACAGTTCATGGCCTTCAAGTAATACTTCTCACCATCAATTTCCATGGGAGGGAACATACTATCGGCATAATAAGGCAAGTGACCACTCTTGAGGTACATGCTTTCCTTGGCGATGTGTGGTGATTTTACGCGTTGATAACCGGCTTCTTTTTCGGTTTTCTTCGCATAGGCCTCCAAGGCCTCAATGATGATACCGCCGTTGGGCAACCACAATGGCAAACCCGGTCCCACATCATCATCGAAAGTATAAATTTCTAATTCCTTACCCAATTTGCGGTGATCGCGTTTTTTGGCCTCTTCCATTCGTTCCAAGTGTTCATCCAATTCGGATTTCTTGGGGAAAGTGATACCATATATACGCGTCAACTGCTTGTTCTTCTCATTTCCACGCCAGTAAGCACCTGCCGTATTTAGCAATTTCACGGCTTTGATATGACCGGTATGCGGAATGTGCGGACCGCGACACAAATCGGTGAAGTTGCCTTGTTCATAGAAAGTGATGCTACCATCTGCCAAATCCTGAATCAATTCCAACTTGTAGGGATCGCCTTTTTGGGTAAAGTATTCAATCGCATCGGCTTTGGAAACTTCTTTCCTTACGAAAGCGCTGTTGTTTTTGGCCAATTCCAACATCTTCTTTTCCAAGGCCTCAAAAGCTTCAGATGAAAAATGCTGATCCCCAAAATCTACATCATAGTAAAAGCCACCTTCCACGGCCGGACCGATGGCCAATTTAACGCCTGGAAACATCGCTTCCAACGCTTCAGCCATCAAGTGAGCACTAGAATGCCAATACGTTTGCTGTCCTTCTTTGTCTTTCCACGTCAACAACTGCAAAGCAACATCTTGATGTATTGGGCGGTTGGCATCCCAAACCTCCTTGTCTACTTTGGCGGCGAGCACGTTGCGGGCCAGGCCTTCGCTGATCGACAGGGCCACATCCATGGCTGTAGATCCTGAAGGATAGCTTCTTACGGCGCCATCGGGAAAGGTTATGTTTATTTGCATTGCGTTTTTGACTGTAATGAGGGGCAAAAATACTGAAACGTTTTGGGATTTGAAGGATGAAAGATTTGCGTTTTTTGCAAAATTCTTTTGGCATCTCACTTGTAAACGAGAAAATCACCACTTATATTTGCACCCCCATTGGTGAGGTGGGTGAGTGGCTTAAACCACCAGTTTGCTAAACTGACGAACGGGAAACTGTTCCGGGGGTTCGAATCCCCCCCTCACCGCAACAAAAAGGCCTCGTGATTCCACGGGGCCTTTTATTTTGTCTGCAAATCAATCAAATCATCCATATTTGTATCATGAAACGCGCAATCATCATTTGGATATTTTGTCTTTCCGTGATCGCATCACAAGCACAAATACGCGCCGTTTCCTACAACATCCGCTACAACAACCCCGGCGATAACGCCAATGCTTGGCCCAACCGTTTGCCAGCCATCAAACAGCAACTCCAACAATTTCAATTTGATATTTTAGGCATCCAAGAAGGCTTGCACGGACAAATCCTCGACATCCAATCCGCCCTTGGTAGCCAATATACCTGGTTGGGTGTGGGCCGTGACTCAGGCAATTTGCGGGGTGAATTCTGTGCGATTTTCTATAACCAAGAAAAATTCACCGTGGTCGATACGTGTTACACCCAATGGCTATCCCCTACTCCCAATAAACCATCCAAAGGATGGGATGCCGCACTACCACGAATCGTCACCTTCGCAAAATTCATAGAAAAATCGTCCGGAAAATGCTTCTGGGTCTTCAACACCCACTTCGACCACATGGGTAAGTACGCCAGATTTGAAAGCGCCGTTTTACTGAGCGATTGGGTCAATCGACATACCCTCACCAACCCCGCCATTCTACTGGGCGATTTCAACTGTCAAGATTCATCAGCGCCTATTCAATATCTGTCGAACAAGATTGAAAAAGCCTCCGCCATCCAAACCCCAAATGAGCCCTTCAACAAAGGCACTTTCAATGGTTTCGCCAAGGATGCAGAACAACCCGGTCCTACAATCGACCATATTTTCATCAGTAAATTCAAAGTCAATGCATGTTGGGTGGATTACACCACGCGCGGGCCCGGGCTCTATATCTCAGATCATTACCCCGTGCTTGTTGATCTTCAATTTCGCTGACCACGCCACTGTTCTGCGCATACTCATTGGCTTGATTTGCCACGAGGTTTCTGGGCGATGACAGTGCGCCAAAATCAACGTGAGTGAAAACTAGGTACTTTGTTTGAATGAAATGGATTTTTTCATGCCTTAAAATGTCAAAAATACAGCATTTCGGTTGTTGAAACGCCTAATTTTTAGCGATATTGCAGAAACTTATCAAGTACACATCGCTTTGAAAAATATCGACAAAAGCAGTTTAGAAAAAGCCTTTCGCCTATTTGAATCCGGTGATATTCAGCACATTCCCATTGGGACCACCAAGGGCTTACAAGAAATCCATAACTATATTTTTGAAGGGCTGTATGAATTCGCTGGCGTTATTCGCAAGCAAAACATCTCTAAAGGCGGATTTCGATTTGCCACGGCTTTGTATTTGGAAGAAATCTTGGTCAAAATTGAGCAGATGCCGGAGGACACGTTTGAAAATATCGTGTCCAAATATGTAGAAATGAACATCGCTCATCCTTTTTTGGAGGGCAACGGCAGGTCGATGCGCATTTGGCTCGATATGATGTTAAAACGCTGTTTAGCCCAGGTGGTTGATTGGCAACACATTGATAAAAACCTCTATTTACAGGCGATGGAACGCAGTCCCATCAACGACCTTGAGTTAAGGACATTACTGGGAAGTAACCTCACTGCCGACACTGAAAACCGTGAGATCATATTCAAGGGAATAGAACAATCGTACTATTACGAGGGTTACGAAAAGGAGGATTAATCCCAACCCCCCGAAATCACAAATTCCTAAAACTTTGCAATTTTGAGAAGTTTTAGGAATTTCAATTCCAACAGCACAAACCCTAAGGCTGTACCGCTGCCGCGCTTGCCGCAGTGGCCGTTGGCAAAAAATTCCCCGCATTCACGGAGGTCCTTCTCACATAGGTGCGAGGAAAAAAATCAACATCGTTCGAAAACAAGACCTCTACAACCCCTGGCGCTTGCGCGTACAGACCGCCCTCTGCGTAACGACGGAATAACTGTCCTTGCGACATACTCCCATTCACCCACAATTTGCACAAGGGTGTATTTCGTTTTTTGTCCATATAGTCCGACCACAGCGCCAAATCAATCCCGGCCGTTCCAAGAATCGCCATGAAATAAATCAACCCGCGATCTTTATCAACGCCCTTGACAGCATCCACCGCCACCCAACCCGCAATCTCTGCGAGTATCGGGGTCATTGCCAAATAAATCGTCCTTCCGGTGCTACTGCCACTTTTGATGCGCGCCGTAGACTGATAAGGCACATAAGCCACTTGCTTCTTTCGCGCTTGATAAATCCAAACCCCTTGGTCGGTGGCCGTAATCAATCGCCCGGAAATCCGAAAAACGACCTCCTTATACATCCCCGTTTCACCGTCTAAACTGGTATCCTTAAAACCCACCCAACGTTTGAAAGCCACAGTCTTTAAACGGGTGCGACGGAATTTCCGCCAATGGGGCAACTTCGACAATGACTGAAATACGAGTAATCCACTGTCTTGCGTAGCTTGGATGTTTTCCTGATTAAACACGGGCGACATCGCCACGTAATCCAAGGGCACCCGAAACGGTTTCGGCGTACTGGCAACTTGGCTCTGCGACAGGCCCGTTTGCATCAAACACATCGCCCCGAACCAAAAACACAGGCGCCTTAATAACCCCAAATCCATTGTCAATTTCATATATTTCATTTCGCTGTCTCCTTAATAAATTTCACTACCCCGCCCATAAAAACCGCTTGATCGTCCCACATCGACAAGTGGCTGCCGTTCGCACAATACAAAAACTGACCGTTCTGAACCGCCTTCGCTTGCCATTCCATCGCTTTGGGGTCCATCGTGTCGTATTTGGCGCCAATCATCAGCGTGGGCACCGCAATTTCGTGTAAGCGCGATTTTACATCCCACTTCGCCAACCGACCGCTGATGCCGAATTCGCTCGGACCTTGCATCATCGTATAAATTTCGCCGTTGGCGTGTTTGAAGGCACTGTCTAGGGGCGATGGCCATTGGGCTAACCGACAGATATGCTGCTTATAAAAGTGGGGCATCAGCAGTTCCATGTAGCGCGGATTGCTGAAATCTTGGTTCTTTTCGATGGTTCTGACTTCGGCCAGGACCTTGGGATCCATTTGTTTCGCAAGGACTTCGGCGGCGTATTTCCCATATTCGGGGGCGCTGGCCATCATGTTGGAAACGATGAGTCCTTTGAGGTTTTGCTGGTATTTGAGGGCGTATTCCATGGCCAAAATGCCACCCCATGAGTTGCCGAGCAGGTAAAAATTGGATGCATCCGCCCCGATGGCTTTCCGCACTTGCTCTACTTCTTCCACGAATCGCTCGGTGGTCCACAAGCTAGAATCTTTGGGCTGATCGCTGTAGAACGACCCCAGTTGATCGTACTGATAAAACTCGAACTGCTCTTTGATAAAAAACGGCTCGAAGCACTGCATATACTCATGGGTCATGGCCGGTCCGCCGTGCAGCAACAGGATTTTGATCTTGTTATTCTGTCCGAACCGCTGCGTCCACACCTTAAATTCTCCCACCGGCGTTTGGATGGGAATGCGGGTAATTACGGAGCTATCGGGTGGCCAGGGGGCTTGGTTATCGGCGGTTTTCTGCGCGATGTTTTGGCAGGACGTTGACAAGGCCAGTGTCATCAGGCACAGCAAGGCGATAAACAGGTTTTTGGGGCGATGTTGGGGCTTC
>JACCEC011186515.1_pt1 | contig 17721 bp, 13 predicted proteins | sample 7450121 | NCBI WGS metagenome assembly JACCEC01 (sample SAMN15323455, study PRJNA562643) | freshwater metagenome | isolation source: river surface water | place: USA:Blue River Watershed | collected 2017-08-18 | reverse complement strand
ATATTTTTAGACTTAAGCCCTATGCTAACAGTATAAAAAACAAGCGTACATTAAAGATGCTGGAGGTGGGATGAAAAAAAACGGCGATTGCCAAGGGACAAAAGCCAAAAAACTCAAGAAGTAGCTAAACCAAAAAACAGCAATGTTGAGGATCTTCGCGTTGTAGTGCGAAGATAACAGCAGATCAAGCATCATTATGGGAGTCAGTCGTGGCAGGTCGGAAAATACTGGTTATTGACGATAGTAAAGTCATTCGGGTGCGCGTTCGAGAAATGTTACCCCCTGGTAACTTTGAGGTATTAGAAGCAAAAGATGGTAAAGAAGGTCTGGAATTTGTTCAGAGAGAAAAACCCAGTTTAATTATGTTGGATTTCCTTCTCCCTAAGTTAAGTGGCTGGGATGTTTTTCGGCAAATTCAAGCGGATGAAACTTTACGGCGCATTCCCCTGGTGTTGATGTCGGGACGGAAGGAAGAAGTCACTGAAAAAATTTCTGAACCTTTCCAATATTTTGAATTTATTGAAAAGCCATTTGAGAAGAAACAACTGATTGATGCGATTAAATCAGCCTTCCAAAAAGCAACCTTACCCCGTCCAGATTTACCCCCTGGAAAAGAACCGATTTCCATCCCAACAGCGGCTCCCCCCGCTCATGATACAGCAGCAGATCTGGCAGCGATGAAAGCAGAAATGGCGAAGATGCAGGCTGAAATTGAGGGACTAAAAAAACAAGTGTTACAACTCAAAACCTATATTCAAAGGAAACTGAAATAGGGTTAATCCTTTAGGTTCTCAACAGACACAGATTCTCTAAGACTTGCTGAGAAGAAATAGTGTTTCTAAACAGGAGTCGATTCTTCGTTGCACGGATAACAAACATGATATTGGATGCTTCATTCTTGGTGCAGTTAAACGCCTCGATGGATTCGTTAATGGAACGAATGAATCGGTTTTCCCAGGCTAAGGTTTTAGTAGTGGGGGATTTAACCTTAGATGAATTTCTCACAGGTCAGGTAGAACGGTTATCTCGTGAAGCTCCCGTGTTAATTTTACGTCATGAAAATACCCGCCAGATTCCAGGGGGAGGAGCAAATGCAGTTTATAATTTGGCAAAATTAGGAGCATCGGTTAAGGTTGCCGGATTTGTTGGGAAAGATGATCAAGGAATGGCACTGTGTCGCATCTTTAAAGAAGCTGGAATTGATATTGGTGGAATTCTGATTGATCCTGACCGTCCAACGGTGACAAAAACTCGTATTTCTGGCCATGCTCGTCAATCCGTGACGCAACAAATTGTCAGGGTGGATCGTAAATCCGATGAGTTACCTAATCTTGAATTACAGTTAAAATTAGCAGACTATATTCGGGAAAATATTGATAGTGTTGATGCGGTTGTTTGTTCGGATTATGGGGATGGTGTCTTAACTCAAACGGTAATTGAAGCGGCGTTAAAAGCTTGTTTAACGATTGTGGATACTCAAAAAGATTTACATCGATTTGCGGGAGCAACGCTGTTTACACCGAATCTTCCCGAAGCAGAAAAAGCCGTTGGATATGGAATTAAAAATCAGCAAACCTTACAACAAGCTGGGCAAGATTTATTAACCTTAACTCAAGCCAAGTCGATGTTAATTACGCGGGGGGAAGAAGGCATGAGTTTATTTGAAGGGGATCAACTCTTCAATATTCCAGCGTTTAATCGCACGGATGTTTTTGATGTTACGGGGGCTGGAGATACGGTGGTTGCGGCTTTAACGTTGGGTTTGTGTACGGGTTCTTCCCTGTGGGAAGCATCGGTTTTAGGAAATTTAGCCGCCAGTTTAGTTGTGCGTCATTTTGGTACAGCAACAACAACCATTGAGGAAATGAAAGAAGCGTTGCGATCGCTTTTAGGGTTAGAATAAGAGGGAACAGGGAATTACGAATTACGAATTACGAATTACGAATTGGGAATTACGAATTGGGAATTACGAATTACGAATTGGGAATTACGAATTGGGAGTAGGGAATACAGAATAGAGAATTAGAAATGTGCCAGTCATTATGTTTTGATATTTATATCTTAAATATGAGGAAAAATAGGAATTTTTACCCTGGCAAAAATTCCTATGATTGATTTCATTAATAATTGCGTTGATGGAAATCCTTAAAAAAAGCGCCATTGCCCATTGCCCATTCCCTATTGCCCGTTCCCTGTTCCCTCAAACTTGACAAATATTGGTTTTAAGATAAAATCCAGTTGAACCTATATTCTTGTGAAAGCGAATGTTAACTCAGGATAAGCCCTTAACTGAAACAGCATTTCTGGCTAAACTCAACGAAATTATTGAAACCCATCACTTACTCAAGCATCCCTTCTACCAAATGTGGACAGAAGGTAAATTAACATTAATGATGTTACAAGAGTATGCTCAAGAATATTATTTGCACGTGCATAATTTTCCGACTTATGTGAGTGCAACCCACGCGGCTTGTGATGATATCAACATTCGCAAAATGTTGTTAGAAAACTTAATTGAAGAAGAACGGGGTTCTGCTCATCACCCGGAATTATGGTTACGGTTTGCTGAGGGATTAGGAGTAGAACGAAGTGCCGTTCTCAACCGTCAACCGTTAAGTAAAACCCAAGAATCGGTTCAGATTCTCAAAGCTTTATCTCGCAGTGAAGAACCCGAAAAAGGATTAGCGGCGTTATACGCTTATGAGTCTCAATTTCCTCAAGTTTCCACCACAAAAATTGCCGGGTTAGAGGAATTTTATGGGATTCATGAAGAATCGGCTTTATCCTTCTTTAAAGTTCATGAAAAAGCCGATGAAATCCACAGCCAAATGACTCGTAAAGCGTTGTTACAACTGTGTCAAACCGCCGAACAACAACAAGCTGCCTTAGACGCTGCTCAACAAGCCGTTGATGCGTTTAACTTGCTGTTAGATGGCGTTTATGAAGAATATTGTCAGAACTAGGATTTTAGTCTGAAAACCCAGTAGAGGCGTTAATAATAATAACGTCTCTACTCATATGAAATCAGAATCACTTAAATCGCTTCAACTATTCCATTTGTGCCAATACTAATACTTTTGTGACCTGCTCCACCGGAAGCAATATTCACAGTCAGTTCATTTTTTTCTTCATCATAACTGCCTTTAAACGCCAGGGGAGTTCCGTCTTGAGTATAAATTAAAATGTTAACGGCACCCGATTTAACCTGCGAGAAAGACAGAACACTTGATTGTCCATTGGCTAAAGGTTTAGACACATTTTGGCTTAATCCATACAGAATTGGTTTTCCCGCTTCGTTAACCAGTCGAACATTAACGGGTCGGTCGGTTTTCACCCGAAATCCGGTATAGACTTGGGCAAAACCGGGGTTAGGAAAAAGGATAGCTGGAGTTGTCCAACCTAATGTTGCCACTAAAGCAACCGTTGTTAAAATTTTGAGTTTCATCGGTTTGATAGGATTAAAGTAAAATCAGTGTGTCAATTATTCTAATCTATATTTTTGAGATTCTGATGTTAATTTTTAACATCAAAAATCCCTAATTTTTTCAGATGATCACGGCTCAAAACTTTAGATTTTCTCAAGATTTAATTCCTAAAATTGAAGATTTGTTAAAAAGGCTGCTCATTCTTGGCTTGTTCTGCCATTCCCTCAGCGACGGCATCAAACACGGGTGCAGCCCATTGTCGTCCGGCTTGAATTGATCCCGCCCGTTGAATAATTTCGGCGGCTTGGGCAACTTCAATAATTGCAATTTTAGGATTATATTCAGCAGCCCTTTCTATCATCGGATGCCATGCTAAGGAATGACCCTCACGGTTACTTTGACCTCCGCGAATTCTTGGCCCAATATTCACTAAACCTTGCTGTTGATAAAACGGGGCTAAACGATATTGAATGCGATATTCCCACCATAAATCTCGTTGATGTAATCCTGTCACTAACATTTGAGCCCCAGGACGAGGATTAGCAGCATTAGGAATATTAGCATCAGCACTTAAAACCACCGTTTGTACAGAGGAATTTCCCTTATGAACCCCAGCAATAAAATGTTCTAAAGCTTGAAATCCATTCAAGGTTTCTCCATACATAGAAATGGTCGGAGTTAACACATAAAACCCTAACCTTTCTAAGCGTTGTTTCATTTCTTCAACGGTAATGGAATTCCACTCTCGACCAATAGAAACACCGTTAACACTGGCTCCCGATTGTAAACCATTCCGGGTATATTGCATGGGTAAAATAGCAATGGGTTTATTCGTATTAATCCGAATGGCAGCAACATCGGCATGAGTCCAATTTTCTCCGGTATAATTGTAGCGAACGCGATAAATTCCTTGTCCGGCTTCATATTCATAAGACCGACCATCTTCTAAAATAGCAACGGTTTCGGGGCTGTTTAAATTTCGGCATTGGGAAACCGAAGTTGGGGAATTTGTTAAACAGGGGTTAAGGGTTTGGGCGGTAACTGGATTGGAAAAACTTAAGATTAGGGAAGTTAAACTGAGTGCAATTTGGGTTTTCATCAAAGGTGAATTTCAAGGGTGATTTAAGGTTCAACAGAGGACTTTACCATAAATCAGGAAAATTAAACCCACCGAAAAACCCATTAATTTTATTTAGGTAAGGGTTAAACCTCCATTGCTTGTTTAATTAAGGTTTTACAACTTAAACTGAGCAAATAGGCAAAACCTGCAACTAAAATAATGGTGGCACCGGATGTTAAATTAAAAAAGTAGGAAATTCCTAAGCCGAGGGTTGTGAAAATCATCCCTAAACTACTGGATAATATCATCATTTGTTTTAAGTCTTTAACAAATTGCCCGGAAATTGCGGCTGGAATTGTTAAAAGGGCAATAACAAGAATTAAACCAACGACTTTCATCACCATGACAACGGTTAAGGCAATGGCGACAATTAACATTAAATAAAGTTGATCAACGGGTAAATTCCGAGTTTCGGCAAAGACAGAATCAAAGGAAATGGCAACTAACTCTTTATAAAATAAAAAGACAATTAATCCAATGATTAGATCTAACCCTAACATTAACAGTAAATCCGATTGAGGAACGGTGAGAATACTACCAAATAAATAACTCATTAAATCGACTTTATAACCGGGTGTTAAATCAATAAAAATAATTCCAATTGCCATTCCAATTGCCCACATGACCCCAATAATTGTATCCGCCCGTTGTTGAGTTTTTCGATAGACTAACCCCATAGCTAAGGCTGAAAAAATAGAAAATGCGATCGCTCCGAGTACGGGATTAAATCGGAAAAAATAACCCATGCCAATTCCTCCATAAGCCGCATGAGCAATTCCTCCACTAATAAAAACAATGCGATTGACAACAATAAATGTTCCCATCATACCACAGGCAATACTCACTAAAAGTCCTGCCATTAAAGCATTCCGCATAAATTCAAATTGAAATAATTTAATTAATTCTGCTATCATTTTTTATCTTTAAAGGGAATAGGAAACAGCTTAACAAAGAATATTTATAACTATACCTTTCTGCTTAAAGAATGGGGTGAGTATCTAAGTTTCAGGGTTAATATTGTCTTATATGGAGACAATATTGCTAAATCTTCTAATGTTTTGATTACCATTTTATCAGAACTTACAGGAGCCAGTATCACGGTTTCAAATCATTTGACCAAAACCCTTAATTTAGGGGAGGAGAGAGAGTTAAATATTAACATTAGAAATATTAAACCTCCCCTGGCGATTCAGCTTTTTGCGTCTAAATCCCCCCTGTTATTGTTATCAATTGCATAGAACAATAACAAGGAGTAAAGGTTCAATTCGTTGTCAAATTCATTAAAATAACGCCCCAATTGATCGCCCCATATTTTCTAATTTCATCGCTTCGGTTGCTGCGGTGGGTTCATACCCACAGTGAACCATACAATCTGCACATTTGGGATTTCCACTGGATTTTCCATATTTTGTCCAGTCGGTTTTTTCCAATAATTCTTGATAGCTGGAATAATACCCCTCATTTAATAAATAGCAGGGTTTTTGCCATCCTAAAACACTGTAACTGGGACTTCCCCAGGGAGTACAATCATAATCTTCTTCTCCCATGAGAAAATCAAGGAATAAGGGATTATGATTAAAATTCCATTTCTTTTTTCCTAATTTATAGGGAGATAAAATTTCTCGGAATAAGGCTTTGGTTTGTTCCCGTTTGAGAAAATGTTCTTGATCAGGTGCCCAGTCATAACTATAACCCGGAGAAATCATCATCCCATCAATTCCTAAACTTTCCAGAAAATCAAAGAATTGCTGCATTTGCTGGGGATCAGTTCCTTCAAATACAGTTGTATTAGTTGTGACTCTAAAGCCTTTGGATTTTGCTGTTTTAATGGCTTGAACCGCAATATCAAAAACCCCTTCTCGGTCTACACAATGATCATGTTGTTCTTTTAATCCATCTAAATGAACACTAAAGGTTAAATAGGGAGAAGGCTTGAATTTATCTAAACTTTTTTCAAGTAAAATTCCATTGGTACATAAATAAACAAATTTTTTGCGGTCAACTAAACCTTGAACAATGACATCAATTTGAGGATGTAATAAGGGTTCACCCCCTGGAATGGAAACCACAGGTGCACCGCATTCTTCCACTGCTTTAAAACAATCTTCAGGGGATAAATTTTGCTTGAGAATTTCTTTTGGATGTTGTATTTTTCCGCAGCCAGAACAGGCTAAATTACAGCGAAATAATGGTTCTAACATTAACACCAAAGGAAATTTTTTCCGCCCCATTAACCGTTGCATGAATAAATATTTGCCAACGGCGATCGCTTGTTCAATTGAAATGGCCATTTGTCTCCTCTCAACCCCAGATTTTTCAGAAGTCAACCGTTAGTTAACATAAACCAATTAACGGCATCTTGCAAGGCAGTTTGAATTGAAGATTGAGGTAAACCTAATTCTTGAACTGCTTTTGAAGCATTATAATACATCGGTTGTCTTGACATTTTGACGCCATCTAAGGGAATCGAGGGTGTTTTTCCCAACTTTGTTAAAATCATTTCATCGACCCAAGCCACGCTTAAGGGAAGCCAAATTGGGAGCGTTTTTTGGGGGGCAGGTAAACTCGTAATTTTTGATAATAAGTCTAAAAATTCTTTTAACGTTAAGTTTTGATGACCTAAAATATAACGTTCTCCAGTTTTGCCTTTTTCTAAAGCCAGTAAATGACCTTGGGCGACATCTCTAACGTCAATAAAATTTAATCCAGTATTGACATAAGCGGGCATTTTGCGCCGAAGAAACCGTAAAATTAAATCTCCTGTTGGTGTGGGTTTAATATCCCAGGGGCCAATGGGGGTACTGGGATTAACAATCACAATATCTTGACCTAATTTTACGGCTTTATGGGCTTCCTGTTCTGCCCAATATTTAGATTTTTTATAATATCCGACTAAATTTTCAACGAAACTTTGATGAGTTTCATTAACAGCAACTCCGGGTTTAACTCCAATAGCTGCAACGGAACTGGTATAAATTGTTCGTTCAATTCCAGCTTGTCTAGCGGCGGCTAAAATATTACGAGTTCCGAGAATATTATATTGTTCTAATAATAATTTATCTTTTTGCCATAAAGAATAATGGGCAGCACAATGAAATAAAACTTGACAGCCTTTTAACGATTGATATAAGTTAGAATCTGTTAAACAGCCTTCAATTTTTTCAATTTCTAAATTCTTCAAATTTTCAAGATTACTTTCAGGACGAACTAACGCCCGAACTTCATAACCTTTTTGTAATAACAATCGGACTAAATTTGCACCAATAAATCCTGTCCCGCCTGTTACAAATACTTTCATCATGATTCCTTCATAAAATTTTATAAAAATCATAAGGGTGAGGAAACCTCACCTCTACGTTTAAGATTAATTTCTGGATAAATTCGGTTTTTGAAAGCGTTTTTTGATTTTTAACCATTCATCTTCTAACAAAGTATTTAAGACAGGAACTACAATTAAACTTAATAAGGTAGAAGTGATTAACCCCCCAATAATAGCAACGGCCATCGGTTGTCTTAATTCTGCCCCAGTTCCTAATCCTAACGCAATGGGTAACATTCCTAAAATCGTTGAAGCAGTGGTCATAATAATCGGTCTTAAACGCACAACTCCGGTTTCAATAATGGCATCATTTCGACCCATACCTTTTTGACGCAGTTGGTTGACATAATCCATCAACAGTAAGACATTTTTATCTAATAATCCTAACAGGAAAATTAACCCAATTAACGAGATAATCCCAAAATCACTTTGAGTAATTAATAAGGCTAACATTGCCCCTACTAAACATAAGGGTAAGGTTAAACCTACCACCGCAGGTTCAACCCAACGACCAAATAATAAGAATAGTAACCCTAACATACAAACCACTGAAAACAACAACGTGACGAGAAAACTATTTAAAACCTGACCAATTCTTGCTGAGTCTCCAGTTAATTTTAAAGTGACTCCATTCGGAATTAAAGGTTGAGCAATATTTAAGACTTGATTGGTTGCATCTCCTAATAATTGACCTTGACTTAAATTAGCCGTTACATAAGCCGCCCGTTGACCATTAAACCGTTCAATTTGATTAATATTATTAGATGTATTGTCTTCACCCGTTGCCCGAACATCCACAAAACCCGGTAATTTTGTCACTTTTTCTTGAATCATTTTAGCCGTCTGATTTAAAAGCTTAACATCTTCTCCCACTAATACAATTTGTAAGGGTTTTTCGTCTCCCGTTTCCACAAATTGAATATCTTCGACACTGACGGTAACGTTATTAATTTCAGGTAAATTTGAGCGAATTAAATCTTGAGTTTCTAACGTAGTCAGTTGACGATCAGTTTTGAGTTTAACATAAATTCTACCTTTATTCGGTTGTCCTTTAATTCCAATAATAGTAAAGGCTTCTTCGACATCAGGAGTATTTAAAACAACCTGTTCGATTTTATCGGCAGTGGTGCGGGTTTTCCTCAGAAATAATTGAATCGGATTTCGGGCTAAATCGGTTAACCAATTAAACGCTCCTTGCTGTTTAAAAATATCCGTTTCTGCCGTTGATGTTTCTGTTTGGGGTGCTGGAGTTGGGGAATTATTTTGAACCTTAATATTAGAAATCTGAGGTAAGGGATAGGAATAATTAATTACAAATTCTCCTCTGTCTAGTCGAGGTAAAAAGCCTTGGGGAACAAAGGGAATTAAGGCTAACCCGGCAATAAAACTTAAAATTGCTATTAAAATGACCAGTTTACGATGGTGGAGTGACCATTGCAATAATCGACGATAGGTTTCAATAATAAAGTTAGGTTTAGAATGCTCTTTTTCTGAACGATTAGTAACAGGTTTTAACCAATATACGGCTAAAACAGGAGATAAAGTTCTCGCCACTAATAAAGAGATTAAAACCGCCGAAGAAATCGTTAACGCAAAGGGTTTAAAAAACTGTCCTAACGCATCTCCCATAAACGCAACGGGGAGAAAAACAGCCACAATGGTTAAGGTAGAAGCTGTCACCGTTAATCCGATTTCATCAGTTCCTTTAATGGCGGCATCTCTAGGATTTTCTCCCGCATCAATTAATCGAGCAATATTTTCAACATCAACAATGGCATCATCAATGACAATTCCTATTACTAAAGCTAAAGCTAATAAGGTAATGGTTTCTAAATTAAATCCAGCAATTGCCATCACAATACAGGTTCCTAAGAGGGAAGTCGGAATGGCTAAAGCGGTGATTAATGTAGCTCTGAAATTTCTTAAAAAGGGAAAGACAATGGCAATAGCTAAAACCAAGGCTAATAATAATTCATCAATGGTAGAATGGGTCGCTTTTCTAATATAATCCGCTTGGGTTTCTGCTAAATTTAGCTTGACATTTTGAAGATTTTGTTGTAATAATTTAACCGTATTTTCAACTTGATTCACCACTTCTAAAGTATTGGCATCACTGCGTTTAACGATTTGAACCGCTAAGACATTTTCACCATTATATCGAACTAAGGTTGGCGGGTCTTGAATTAAGGTTTGAGAACTGGATAAAGAAGCAATATCCGATGTTCCTTGCCGGGTTAATCCATCCCCTAATAAATTAACTTTTAATACATCGGGTAAAGGATTTAGTTTGGGGATAATTTCGGTTTTTGTAAGTTCGGTTAATTCTTTTAAGGTTAAACTTTCACTTTGAATTGCGTAGGTAATAGCTGTTGATTCATTTAAGTTTAAAGGAATAACATTATAATTCGTTTCTGGGGGTAATTGAACGGTTTTTAAGATGGTTTCAACCTGATTCGTAGAAGCTTCTAAACTGGTTCCGACTAAAAAAGCTAAACTAATAATACTCCGACCTCCATAGGTGGATGAGCGAAAATCATAAACCCCTTCAATGGATTTAACTTGATTTTCAATGGGTAAAGTGACGTTTAATTCCATGTCCGTTGCGGTAGAAATGGGTGCAGTAGTCGTCACCACAACAACAGGAAATGTCACCTCTGGAAATAAAGCATATTTGAGGCTACCAAATGCTAAAATTCCTGCTACAATTACCCCAATCCAAAACCCAATAACAATTCGAGGATGAGCAATACAAACACGAGAAATATTAAACCGTTCTCGAACCGTAGGTTTTAGAGGAGACTGAATCATAAGGATTATAGACGATGAAAGAGTATTAAACTATTTATTGTATCGTTAAGGGTTAACTTTGAATGATTAACCCTCAACATTTGTTTATTTCAGTAATTGGGTGGCACAGTCAATGCCTACATCTACAAACTCATCGGGGGATTCTTTGGTTTTTTGAGCTTGAGTATAGAGTTTTAGAAATTGATCAAAACTATACTGAGATTGAAAGCGATTAATAGTACATTGACAAACAATTTTTGCCTGTTGTTGGGTTAAACCTTCCTGAACACTGCGTTGACTACAACCGTTGAGATAAGCTTTGACAATTTCTTGCGGATATTGATATTTAGGTTTCACTTGACTTGTATTATTTTGGGCAAAAGTCGAAACCGGATAAAGTCCAAAACCCCAGAAGAATGTCAAAGAAAATAAACTCAGAATCACAAGAGGATTGATAAGATTCATAAAGGATAGCGTCTACATCTTAGAATAACTTTCAATTTCCAACCTCAATGAGAAAACACTCCCAGATGAATTGGTACCGTTTACAATTTAAACACAAATTCTGTCTAAAAATCTTACTTCTCAGCACTGTTATTGTGTTAGTGGTGTTGCTGAGTAGTGTTTGGCATCAAATTCAGGGGTTATCCGCCGCATCTCAACAACCTGTGGATACATTTTTTGTTTTGGGGGGAAGTATTCGACGGGAAATGTATGTGAGTCAATTGGCAAAACAAAATCCTGATATTCCCATTTTAATTTCAACGGGTTCTGATGATCCTTGTATTTTAAAATTATTTGAACGGGAACAAGCACCGACTCAACAAGTTTGGTTAGAAAAGTGTGCCAATTCTACCTTTGATAATTTTGTTTATAGTCAACCTATTTTGAGCCAATGGCACGCTCATCATGTTAAATTAATCACCTCTCCCACCCATTTACCTCGTGCAAAATGGATGGCTCAAATTATGTTAGGATCTCATGGAATTTGGGTTGATATTGAGATAGTAAAAGAAACGGGGGTTCCTGCTAATCGAGAATTTAAGTTGAAAACAGCACTCGATGTCACCCGAACAATATTATGGGCGTTAGCAAGCCAAATCATTGAACCTTCTTGTTCTAATTTAGTTCGACTTGATGAAGTCAATCTTAACAAGTGGTGTCAGGAAGAATTTAGTTGTGAATATCAAAGTGGAATTAATATTGAATCTATTTGTCCTGCCAAGATTAAGAAAGATTGAATTTTAGATTCCAGACAATTTTATAATAATAATATAGCGATTATTGATAATCATTTCTTCTACTGATAATACTATCAATAATTTCAGTATACCATTCTTCTGTTGTAATATCCGCCGTTATTTTAGTAATAAATCGGTTGAGTTCCTATTAATATTTTACTAAAATTGGCATCAATTTCTTAAGTTAAATCGCTGTTAAATCTCGCCATTGACACGGTTTGAGTGGGTTTAAACTTAAATTAAATGTGCGATCGCCACTACCACTAACCAGAACATCGAAATCTTAACTTTATATAAACTTTTGAAATAAAAGTATCTCAACCTCCCATCTCATAGGGATTACAAGCCCTTAGACTTGACCTATCAATGTAAAGATAGATTTAAAGATTTAATGAACTGGGTGGGAATATCCTAGAATCGAACGATGTTTTGGATCAAAATATGCCATGATGGCAACAGGTCTTACGTCGATAGACAACTGGGTTGAATATCAGAATCCTCTACTCATCTGAAGGGCAACCTTGTTGTTAGACCGCAGTTTTTTGCTGAATTCTGCTTAACTTTTGTGTTCAAGAATCTTTCTTGAATTAACTTTTGGCTGAATTTCAAATTTCTACGGGTCGCTTCAGGAATTGCCAACCCATACAATTTATGCCCTTGAAACCATGATCAATCCTAACTTTATGCAACAAGATCGGGTCTCTAGCTCTAGCTCAAACCGATCTCAATCTTTGTTAATGTCAACCTTAGAGAATTTATTAACACAAATCCAAGCCGATACTAATCAGGTTCAAGCTTGGAGTCAACACTGGCATTTACAATCATTTCAATTCGGAGATTGTATTGATCCTTTACCTTCTTCGGACGAAACAAAAGTTAGTATTGTTTACTTAGTGCTAGAAGGTCGAGTCCGACTTCTGGCTGAGGACAAACATCTTAATCGAGAAGTTTCGGTTTCAGTTCTTGAACCTGGTGAAACCTTTGGCGGAGATCAATTAGGATGGGAATATACACATTTATCTTATCAAGCGATCGCCGCCAGTGATGTGATTGTTGCTTCGATTCCGATGGTCGAACTTCAGACCCAAATTAAACAGATTCCACCGCTACAAACCTATTTACAAACCACCATTGAAAACCGACAACGATTATTATTCTTCAAAACTCAAACAAACTTACGACGGTTTACCAGTTACCGACTCCAAGAGATTTTATCCAACTGTATCGCACATCACATCAGTGCTGGAACGGTTTTACAAAAAGAACTCCCAAGGGAAAAAGGACAATTTTGGCTGTACCAAGGACAAATTACAGGTGTCGATCCTGTGCCCCAGGTGGGCGACAGTTGGGGAGAACCCGATCCGATTCCCCCAGAATGGACGGCGGCAACCCAGTTAGTTTTGTATCAAATTCCGGTTCAAACCTTACAGATAACATCTGTACAAGGGGGAAAATCCCCGATGCAGAAACAACAGATAACTGTATCTTCTCAACCTGAAACCGTTAACCTTCCTGGGGTTATTGTGCCACGAACCGCGCAAATCCTGAGTTTTCCCCGACCTAAACGTCAACGAGTCTGGCGAGGATTTTGGCAACGCTATCCGTTTGTTCAACAGCAAAGTTCCTCCGACTGTGGGGTTGCTTGTTTGACGATGATTAGTCAGTATTGGGGAAAATATTTGAGTATCAATACCCTGCGTAATATTGCGGATGTAGGACGCTCAGGGGTATCTTTAAAAAACCTGACTCTCACTTCGGAACGCTTGGGGTATCACGCACGACCTGTACGGGCAAGTTTGAATCGTTTAGAAACTGAAAAAAACCCTTGGATTGCCCATTGGCAGGGAGATCATTATATTGTGGTCTATAAAGTTCGTCGCCATCAAGTGGTGATTGCTGATCCGGGGGAAGGCAAAAAAACCCTCTCTCGTCAAGCATTTTTAACGGGATGGACGGGCTATGCTTTACTGTTAGAACCGACGGAGCAATTCTATGAACTTCAGGAGCAAAAACGTTCTCTCGGTCAGTTTGTCAGGGTAATTTGGCCTTATCGATTTTTGGGATTACAAATTATTCTGTTATCCCTATTAATTCAGGTCTTTGGGATTGTTACTCCGTTATTAACCCAGATTATTTTAGATCGGGTTGTGGTGAATAAAAGCCTCACGGGTTTGAATGTATTTGCCTTGGGATTGTTATTATTTGGGGTATGGAGTTTAGGGTTATCTTCGATTCGACAATATCTATTAAGTTACTTATCAAATCGTTTGGATTTAACCTTAATTGGGGGGTTTATTTATCACGCACTACAACTTCCTTTAAAGTTCTTTGAGTCCCGTCGTGTCGGGGATATCATTACTCGTGTTCAAGAAAATCAGAAAATTCAACGGTTTCTCATTGGTCAAATTTTGTTGTCTGCGTTGAATGTTGTAACGGGGTTTGTGTATTTGGGATTGATGCTTTATTACAACTGGAAACTCACGGTTTTAATTTTAGGAATTGTGCCTTTAATTGTTATTTTAACCTTAGCAGCAACTCCAATATTACGCCAGATTTCCCGTCAAGTCTTTAATGCTGCTGCTGATCAAAACTCAACTTTAGTAGAAATGATGACGGGAATTAATACCGTAAAAGCCGTGGCGGCGGAACCGGAATTACGTTGGCGTTGGGAAGAAACATTAACCCAACAGATTAATGTTCAGTTTAAAGCCCAGAAATTAGCAATTAATTTGGGATTTATGAGTGGGTTAATTAATTCTATTGGCAGTACATTTTTACTGTGGTTTGGTGTCAATTTGGTGATCCAAGATCAATTAACAATTGGTCAGTTTGTCGCCTTTAATATGATGCAGGGTTATGTGATTAGTCCGATTCTGGCTTTAGTGGGATTATGGGACGAATTGCAAGAAGTCTTAATTTCCGTAGAACGGTTAAATGATGTGTTTGAACAGGAACCGGAAGAAAGCCCCCAAAAACCGTTAATTGTATTACCCAGAATTCAAGGAGAAATTCGTTTTGATAACGTTACTTTTCGTTATCAAGAAGATGCAGAAACAAATACTTTACAAAATATTTCATTTCACTTTTTACCCGGTCAAACTATTGCGATTGTTGGGCGCAGTGGTTCAGGAAAAAGTACCTTAGTTAAATTACTTCAAGGGTTATACCATCCCACAACCGGACAAATTTATGTTGATGGACATGAAATTTGTCATGTTTCCCCGCCATCTTTACGCACACAAATGGGCGTTGTTCCCCAGGAGTGTTATTTATTTTCAGGAACGATTTTAGAGAATATTACTCTGTATCGAGATGAATATAATTTAGATCAGGTAATTGAGGCTGCTAAATTAGCAGAAGTGCATGGGTTTATTCAGAGTTTACCATTAGGATATTATACCAAAGTTGGAGAACGAGGTTCAAGTTTATCAGGAGGACAACGGCAACGAATTGCGATCGCTAGAGCCTTATTAGGTCATCCTAGAATTTTAATTTTAGATGAGGCAACCAGTTCTTTAGATACCGAAAGTGAACACCGTTTTCAACAAAATTTAGAACAGATGCAACGCGATCGCACTACGATTATTATTGCCCATCGTCTTTCAACAGTCAGAAGTGCTGATTGTATTCTGGTTTTAGACCGAGGGATTTTAGTCGAACAAGGCAACCATGAACACCTGATGGCAACTCAAGGACTTTACTACCATTTAGCCCAGCAACAACTGGATTTATAAAAATCAACAAACCCGAAATAGAAACATCAAATTGAGATATGAAGTTTCGCGGGTCTGCCCGGTTTACAAAACTTCTTCAACAAAGTTGCCAAATTGGCAGTCTCAAATTAGAAGTTACCCTAGTATAAATACAGAGGATTCTGATCAAAACCAAAACACTAGCCTAAACGTAAGATTACTGAAACCCTTGGAGACGGGCTACAGCGCGTTTATATGCGGTTGTTAGTTTCAGTCACCGTGTAATCTGTGTTCTTCTTTTTTATCAACAGTCAATTTTAAATCCCTGTTTTTCAATTCAACCTAATTTTATAAAAAACCATTGAACTATCAATTTTTATCGGCTAGTTTTTACATCACCTTATGAAACCGTATCAACTGTTTTCCTGTTTTAAGGCAAATCTTGATCATGACTCAGACCCCCAATTATCGATCACCAAAGAGGAGGAATACTTACAGGATCTACAATTCAGTCGGGAACAGAGAGAACAAACCGATCAGATTTATGGCGGTATAGCAGGTTCTGTTCCCTTTCAAGGAGTGACACCTCCCTTAACAGAGGTTGTCGCCAAAAAATCTCCGCCTCTACCCAGTATTCCGACCGCAAAACAAGACTGGTCAAGTGCTTTACAATCTTTACTCGATCAGCCGCCAGCGTCTTTTCCTCTGCAATTAATGTTAGGAGGATTTATTTTTTGTGTGGCGTTTGTCACCTGGGGATATTTTGGAACCGTTGATGAAGTAGGTCAAGCCAGAGGTCAATTAGCGCCTCAAGGGGAAGTTTATAAAATTCATCCTGTTGAGTTAGGAAAAGTTTCTCAAATTCTGATGAAAGAAGGACAAACTGTTAAAAAAGGTGAGGTTTTAGCCGAACTGGATCGACAAATTGCCACGACAGAATTAACGAGATTACAACAACAACTCATCGCCTTGAAGGCTGAACTGACTCAAAAACAAAGCTTAATTGAACGGATTCATTTAGAAGCCCAAACGCAATCAGCAATTGCCCAGGCTCAAATTCAAGGTCAACAGGCGAGTATTGAACGAGTGAAAAGCCAAATTTCCTCGAATCAACGGTTACTGGATCAACTCAATTTTGAAGCAAAAGTCACTCAAGAACGAGTTGAATCTTTACAACCCTTAAAAGCAGAAACTCAAACCTTAATTGACAAATTACAGGAGGGAGAATTAGCGGCTAAAGAACGACTCGAACGGTTAAAACCTCTGTTAGAAAGTGGTGCTATCTCTAAAGACTTAGTATTTCAAGCTGAACAAAATCTGCGGGAGCAAGAACGAGGCATTATTCAAGCACAATTATCACAAAAAAATACTACCCAAGAACAGATTTTTCAAGCGGAACAAAGTTTTAGAGATCGGCAACGATTAATCACCCAATCTCAAGGAGAATTAAAACAATCTCAAGTTGAAATTGAACAATTAAATGCGGAATTAGCCCAAAGACAAGCGGAGGCGAAAACAATTCAAGTCACAACCCAGCAAAAAATTCAACAAACTGAGTTAGAAGTGACGCAGTTGCAAGCCCAAATTAAAGACACTCAAAACTTGATCAAAACGGCTGAAGCAAAACTTCAAGAACGATACCTCTATTCTCCTGTTGATGGTATTGTTTCTACCTTGAATGTGTTTAATCAGGGAGAAGTAATTCAACCTGGACAAACCGTTGCTGAAATTACACCCAAAAATGCACCTTTGATTTTAACCGCGAGTCTCCCCAATGACAAAGCCGGATTTGTGAAAACCGGAATGTCAGTAAAAGTCAAATTTGATGCTTATCCTTATCAAAATTATGGGGTGTTTGAAGGGACGGTTCACTCCATTTCACCCAATACTAAAATTGATCAAGGAGTAGGCCCTGTTTATAAATTAGAAATTGTGTTAAAAAAGAACTATGTTTTGCAACAGGAGCAGAAAATTCAGTTAAAACCCGGACAAACGGCTAGTGCGGATATTATTATTCGTCGTCGTCGGATTCTGGATATTCTGCTTAACCCAATTCTGCAATTGCAGAAAAATGGTATAGATTTGTAGAACACCACTTACAGATTAGGAGTAAAGGAAATGTCGGCTCAATATTCCT
>JACCEC010902311.1_pt1 | contig 17727 bp, 26 predicted proteins | sample 7450121 | NCBI WGS metagenome assembly JACCEC01 (sample SAMN15323455, study PRJNA562643) | freshwater metagenome | isolation source: river surface water | place: USA:Blue River Watershed | collected 2017-08-18 | reverse complement strand
CGTGACCTACCTGTTCTCCGACATGATGCGCAGCGATGCCGATGTCGAGTTCACGCTCTACCACGAGGTCTACGGCCACCTTGGTATGCGCGCATTCCTCGGCGCCAAGTTCGATGCAACGCTCAACAGCCTGTACGCCAACTACCCAAGCATCAAGTCCAAGGCTGATGCCTTGATTGCTGCCGGTCGCCCCAAGCTGGAAGCGATCGACGAGGTTCTGTCCGACATGGCTGGCAAGAACGAACAGGCTGGCGCAGTCAAGCAGTGGGTCGGTCAGATGATCGACGGTCTGCGTGAATTAGGGTTTACCCGTATCGCAGATTGGATGTCGAAACTCACCGGTGCTGACCTGGCTTACTACCTGAACGGCGCTCGCAAGGCTGCACAGAACAACGAGTACAAGGTGATGGACGGCGCACCCGCTGAGATCCGCTTGTCCGAAGTCATGCATGACCGCCTGTACGAAATGTTCGCCGTCAAGGATGGCAAGACCACGGCTTACGCTCGCTTCAACCCAATCACCCAATCTTGGGCTGTGTTCACCGCGGCAGGCACTGGCAACGACATCCGCACCAACGGCTACACCGCTGGCGCTTACGACAGCTACGAAGCTGTGCTGGCGATGATGCGCAAGAACGGCAAGGTCGAGTTCCGTAAGCGCTCTGGCGCCTACATCGAAGACAAGATGCCCAAGGATCTGGCCAAGTTCTCTGAGGTTGCTGACCTCGGCACTGGCGCCAAGGGCATGGTCAAGCGCTGGATGCGTTCACTGATCACGCTGCACCAGAACGAGTTCCGTCCGATCTTTGACTTGGTTGAATACATTGCTCGTGAAGGTGTGCTGACTCCACGCATGGATGTGAAGACTGCGCTCATCAACTACGAGCGCCGCACAGCCGAGATCATTCGCTCGTTCAACCAGAGCTATGTGAAGCCTATCGAGCAGCTCACCAAAGAAGCTGGCGAAATGGGCGCCGACTACGGCACGATCAACACCTTCTTGCTGGCTCGTCACGCGCCAAGCCGCAACGCTCAGATTGCTCGCATCAACGAGAACTTCCCTGACGGCGGCTCTGGTATGTACACCGATGACGCCAAGGCTTTCCTTGAGTCAATCCAAGACGAGCCTTACTTCGAGAAGCTGCAAGAGATCGGCATGTACTTCGATCGCATGAGCGAGTACAAGCTGGCCTACCAAGTCAAGACCGGCATGATCACTGAGCGCCAAGCTGAGAAGATGGACTCGGTGTATGAGCACTACGTCAACCTGTCTGGCCAGAAGAACAAGCTCGACCAGTTCGACATCGGCCAGCTCGTCGGCACACGCTTCAACGTCAAGGGCAAGGAGGCTCGCGCCTTCGGTCGTTCTGAGCCAGCCTCAGACATCATGGCCAACACTATCCTCGGCATGGAAGCGGCGCTCATCCGTGGCCAGAAGAACATCATTGCTCAACGCCTGCTGAACTTCTTGGAAGCCAACTACGACCCCAACTTCGCAGCCATCAACGCCATCGAGTACAAGCGCATGCTTGGCGAAGACGGCATGGTCATGGAAGTTGAGGATGGCGACTACATCCGTCGCAAGGATGTGATGGTGGCCAAGGTCAACGGCATTCCTGTGACCATCCAGTTCAAGGACACAAGCCCTGGCTCATTTGCCGAGGCTATCCATGGCTCCGTCTACCCCACCCAAAGCGGTGATGTGATGGAGTACATGGGCAAGTTCAACCAGCTCATCGGTCGCATGCTGACCACACTGAACCCTGCATGGGTTCCCGTGAACTTTGCGCGTGACGCTCAGGCCATGTACCTGAACGCCGCCTCTGACGGCAAGATCACCAAAGAGCAAGCGGCAGAAATGTTCAAGCTGCTGCCCAAAGCCATCAAGACGGCGTACTACATGGATCGTTCCGAGAACGGCAAAGAGCCGAACATCGAGGTCGATCCAGAGCTGATCCGTTTCTACCGCGAGATGCGCGCATCAGGCGGTATGACCAGCTTCTTGAACCGCCGCAGCCTGGAAGAGACCGTGGCTGATGTGAGCGTCATGCTCGGCGAAGCGACCAAGGCTCAAGAGTTCAAGCAAAAAGCCAAGGCTGTGATTGATTGGATCGAGCACTGGACCATTCCTATGGAAGTTGCGCCTCGTCTTGCCGCCTACAAGGTGGCTCGCGAGGGCGGCATGTCCAGAGAAGAAGCCGCAGCGTTTGCCGGTGAGATCACCGTCAACTTCAACATGCGCGGATCCATGAAGTTCATGCGCCAAGCGTTCCTGTTCTACAACCCTGCCGTCCAAGGCATGGCCAAGATGGGTTCGTTGTTCTTCGACATCACCCCAGACTACGGCTTGAAGGTGAAGAAGGACAGCCTTGCATGGAAGTTTGCTGGTGGCCTGATGGTCTTGGGCATGATGACCAACCTGATCGCTCGTGCCACAGGCGACGACGATGAGGCTGGCCGCAACGACCTCGACAAGATCCCGACCTACAAGCGGGCTACTTCGATCGTGCTGGCGCCCAATGTCCCAGGCGGGGCTATCCCCATCCCTTACGGCTGGAACGCCTTCTACGCCGCAGGTCACTTCCTGATGGACGGCATGCTCGGCATCCAATCGGCTGGCACCACAGCCAAGCGGATCCTGATGGCTTCGCTGGACGCCTTCTCGCCAATCCAGAACTCTGGCCTCGAGTCAAAGTCGGTGGCTGGCGGGATCCTCAAGACCGTGTCGCCCACCGGTGTGCTACCCATCACCGAGCTGGCCTTGAACGAGAACCGCTACGGCGGTCCGATCTACAAGGGAGACGCCATCTTTGGTGGGGCCGAGCTGCCAAACAGCGAACGCGGGTTCCGCTCAACCTCGCCGATCTCGACCGGCGCAGCCAAAGCACTCAACCAGCTTGGCGGCAACTCCATGCGCTCAGGCTACATCGACATGAACCCAGCGATCATCGACCACCTGATTGGCTCATACCTCCCAGGCGCGGTTAATGAGACCTACAAGGGCGCTGGATTGATCGTAAGGGGTGCGCGTGGGGAAGAGATCAAGAACACGCCTATCCCCCTTCTGGACCGTCTGACGGCCAAGGTTCCCGAGACCTACGATGCCTCGGCCTTCCGACGCGCCAGCACCCTGATCAACACCCGTTACAGGGAATACGAGCTGTACCCAGATCGCCGCCAGGAAATCCTCAAGGAAGTTCCTGGCCTGCTCCGCGCTCAGGCGATCATGTCCAGCACGACACAGGAGATCAGGAAGCTGGAGGCCGACCAGAAGATGATCGAGTCGCCGCTGTCCAAGCAGACCGATGAGTACAAGGTCCAGCGTTTGAACCGGATGCGCGAGACCGAGAAGCGCCTCTACACCCGAGCCGTGAAAGCGGTGATGGAGTCGGGCGGCGAACTTCGGAACGCCCTGATGGATTCAAACTAATGTGTCGATTTTGTACGGTAGTAGGTATGTTGCTCAACGAGCAAGGGGTGCGGTCTTCGTGGCGGGCGCTCTATGTAAACGCTCGAAGAACAACATACCAAACTACACAGAAACGATGTAATATCGTTCTGTTAATCCGCAGGTCCCTGGTTCGAGCCCAGGTCGGGGAGCCAAACAATCAAGAGCTTAGAGCGATCTAGGCTCTTTCTTTTTAGGCGATGTGTAGGTTTTGTACATTCGCCCTGTCTGGCACCCGTGTCACCATGCGTTCCAGCCGCTTCGCCGAGCTGCTCAAATGAGACACATCAAGGTGCGCGTAACGCCTAACCATCGACTCATCTTCCCACCCGCCCAGCTCTTGGATCCGGTCGAGGGTTTCACCGTCCTGCCGTAGCCAGCTTGCCCATGTGTGGCGCAAGTCGTGCCACCGAAAGTCGGTGATACCCGCCTTCTCCAACGCCGCTTTCCACATTTTGGGCGGGATGTCCTTGATCTCTTCCCCATCCCAACGCGGGAAAATCAGCGTGTCGTGCTTCCCTACCTGCGCCTTGATGACCTCGACCGCCACATCGTTGAGAGGGATCGAAAACGGGTTGCCATTCTTCATGACCTGACCTGGGAATGTGGCGATCCGTCTGGTCAAGTTCACCTGCGACCATTTCAGACCGAACACATTAGCTCGCCGCAGGCCGGTCATCACAGCGAATAAAGCCATCGCTTGGAACGGCTGTGGCAAAGCTGCCATCAGGCGCATGAACTCGTCATGGGTGATATACCGCAGCCGCTCCGACTCTTCGAACGTCGGGAACTTAGGGTTAACCCCTAGCCACATATATTCTCTAGCACAGGCATTGATCACCGCCCTCAAGAAGCTGAGATACCGGTTGATCGTGCCGTTTGCCAGAGCTTCACCCTGTCGATTCTGGCGCTCACGCAAAACGTCGATCACATCCCCCACAACTTCGGGGTCTACTTCATCTAGGTAGACGATCGCACGATCCTCGAACTGCTTGTCCCAGAACGCCCGAAATCTGACGTCCTCGCGACTCGACTTCTTGTGCTCGTGCTCTTTCATCCACCGATTTACACCATCATTCCACAGGTGCCTCGGCTTATCGCCTAACCTACGCTCACGCCAAGCCTTGGCCTTCTCTTGGTCGTGATACTCAAGCGCTTGCTTCTCATCCGTGGTGTGGCATGAAGCTCGGAAGAACTTACCCTTCACCCAGAACTGATACCACCACACATTTCCTCGACGGTAAATTGCCATAACTACCTCCTACCCGCCGAAGACCGCGGTATCAAAGTACCATGGACCTGCGGATTCCTGCAACACATTAAAAAAAATCGGGTACTCACTGGCCTGTATCTTGGGCAGGATTGCCCCCAGCTTTCCCCTTGATGGGTGGGGTACTCAAGCGACCTGATCGTATGCCGAGGCTTCGAAGCTTGACCACCAGGAACCCCTAGTAGCCCTCGCGCCGGACCAGTGCATGCTGTCGCTCTTTCCCCCGCTAACTATTCCAGCTCACCGATCGCGCTGATCAGTTGAGTGGCGGTGGCATCGCGTCTCTTGAGTAGCTTCTCAGCCCTCTTCCTCGCTTCCATCCATGTTCTCGTGGTCTCGATGCCGCCGTTGTTGACCCGTTGCGGCACCTTGTTCATACGCTCCCGTAAGCGGCTCTTGTAAGTCTCGATTACTTCTTTGTCGTCGTTCATTTGTAAACCATTTTTTCTAGATGCCTGAGTTGAATCCTTCCCTCAAGCACAGCCTCTGAAAACTTTGCCGACTCCCTCGCAGTGTCATCGCCGTACAGTTGCCGCCACTCTGTATAGAGCGCGTAGCGTCGTGTTGGGGATGACAGAGCAATCGCACTTTTCACTCGCTGGATTAACCTGATTCGTGACTCGTGCAGTTGCTCTGCCCATATCCGTTCCTGCTCTTCGTTCACACAAATTGTTGCAGGTCTGGAGCCTTCCAGCCTTCTGGCTTCCCGATCTTCCCGCCCGGCAGGAGGACCGGTCTACCGTTGACCAGCTTGGCTTCATTGGATGACAACACTTCCTCGTCTGCGGCGGGCTTAATAAAGTTCGCCATGAACGCCACACCATTGCCAGTGACCTCCGCATCACACAACGCATCAAGTGCATCCACGCGGCGCTCGGTTGGGATGGTTGCTTTGACCATACCTTTCTTGAGACCTTCGCCTAATGTGGTGAGCTGAATGATGGCGTTGCGCAACACGAAGTCAGACAGCGCGGTGTTGACTTCAAGTGCAGACAAGAACTCGGCGACTTCTTCCAAGTGGCAACCGATCTGAACAGAAAGGTTCTGCTCATTCGGCTCCTTGCCACAGGCAATCAGCCAATCCCTTGTTCGTTCGTAGTTGGTCACTGCAACTGTTCCTGTGGTTCTTGAGGAGCGGGTGCAGGTTCGACTTGGGGAATCGCCTGAGTGCGAATGTTGGTGATCACATCAGCGACCTGCTCGTAAGGAGCTTTGGCCAAGGCGCCAATGACGAGGTTCACCTGATCGACTGTCAGGTTGAGGGTGATGGTTTGATTTTGATTCATTTGAGTTTCCAAATAGTTTTAGGAGAGCCGTGGCAAGTCGATGAACGTTGCTTGCCAAAGCCTATTGCCTCGACGACGCCACGCTTGGCGACCTTCTTGGCGACATAGCCCCATGCTCGGTTGTCAGGCGGCGATTGAAAGCCGAGCTTCTCAGCCCATGCCCTCACCTCTTCCGTCATAAACCCTTCACGGTGCATTCTTGCGTAGCACTCGAAGAACTTTGATGCCATCTCAGTCCATTGCTTGTGCTCATCATCAGCATGCGATGCGGCCAGCAACATGCCGGTCTCAGCACCCTGATGTGCAAGATCTTGGTTCAGCACGACAGCCGTCATACCTCACCTCGTTCTTTCAGAATCGCCATGCCAGCGTAGACGATTGCACCCAAGACCTCGGTCTCGAATGCAACGCCCTCGCGTGTGCTTGCAGCTTCTTCAAGTTTCTTGGCGGCTTGGCCGGTGGCAAAACCACGACCATGCATGTTCACGTAGTGAACCCAAGGCTGATCTTTGAAAGGTGTCACAGCGCCGCCGTGACGTTCACCCTTGCCGAACATGGCTTGCTCGATCGCGGCCATGAATACCGGATACAAAGGGTGCAATGTGGCGTCAGGCTTTTCCATCATCCGCTCCGTACTGCACTCGGAGGAATGCATCAAGATCTTCTTTATGAAAACGCCACTGACGACCAACCTTCCCCGCTGGCAAACGCTTTTCGCGGGCCAGCTTTCGCAACGAGAATACGCTGATGCCCAGGTATTTCGCCGCTTCAAAAATCGACATCATATTTTGGTTCCTGACTTTTTAATTTTTGAAATTGCGCACAGAATGGGGCGACTTCACAGTAGCCTTCGCAACGTCTGCTCATGCCTGGTCGCTCTTCAACGTAGTGATCATCAGGCACGGCCCCAAGCTCGTCGCGTGTAGGCGCTACTTTCTTTGCGCGCTTCCCGCCCACTTTCATAAGGGCATATGTTGTGCCCGTGTACCAGCGCTCCTCTTCGGTGCATTCGACTTCTTCACCAGCCTCTGAACGCTGATGCATTTGCACACGCGCCTCAGCGTATGCCTCTGCATCTTCCAAAGACCAGACCGGAACTTCGATAACTGCGACGTTCTGCTTGGGGTAGTCATCTTTGCGATCGGCCTCTGCTCGCTTCCAATCACGGAAGATTGCAACGACCTGCAAACGATCAACCTTGTACCCATTCTTGTGGGCCAGCCAACGCAACATGTTGAGCTGTCGCTCCCATGAAACGTCGCCCTTGGATTTGAACACCGAACAGACCTTCCAATCTTGCAGTACGCTTTCAGCAAGATGGAGACGATCGAATTGGCCGCTGACTTTCCAGCCATTCACATCGGCGTAGAGGCGCTCCTCAACCAATGCGCTTGTGCCTGCTCGTTCAAGGACGGTGTGAACCGCCTGCCCCATCAAGGACCAAATTCTTTCAGATACATCCTCAACCACAAACTCTTTGTGCAATTTGTAGAGGGTGCGCCGCTTTGGTGCGTCGATGAGCTTGGTGACTGAGATGTCACCACCGCCTGTGTACGGGTCGTTCCTGACCGCATTTACTAGTGCGTCAGGAAGACCGTGGACATTGGTCAGGTTCATTTAGAAATCCACCTTCACGCCACCTGTTGGTGCATTCGGTGTTGTATTTCCGCCACCGTAACCCTCGTTACGCTGGTACTTGGGGTCGGGCAACTTCAACGTGCCGGACTTGAACGGGTTGCCGTTCTTGCTCATGCGGTTCCAGATGGCAACGTCATATTTCGTGCCGTCAGGGAAGGTCACCGTGCCGGTTTCGTGCGGGGCTTTGTCGCTCTTGCGCTTGTTGTTCGTGAACAGAACGATCTCGATTTGGTTGTTGTAAGTTGCAGACATTGATTACTCCTTGGTCTCTGCGGGTTGTTGTTTGGCTTCGGCGATCTTGGCTTGTAGTCGAGCGATCACATCGGCGGTGTGGACAAGCGGAAGCTTGTCGATGGAAGCGATGCCATAGGCATCAGCAATCTTTTGCACATCAACGCCTGCTGACTTGGCCAGCTTGTTGATGGCGTTCACCTCGTTGACTGTGACCACCGCGGGAGGCGCGGCCACAACCTGATGGGTGGTCTTGTCGGCGTCGTTGTCGCCCTCTGTGGGGATACAGAAGGCCTGCATGCATGCGTACTTGTATGCAGCGCTCATGGCCTTATTCGTGGCCTTGTCGCCGCTGTCCATGGCCTCGCCGCACACGCTGATCACATGGGTTGAGCCGTCCTTGGCTGAGACCAAGTGGAAGTCAACATCCACATTCACATAGAACAGGACGCCACCGCGTTGGGTTTGACGCTCGGTGACGGTACGGCCCTTCACATAGGGAAGGATGCACAACTGCGCTTCTGACAGGATGGGCGCCAGGGCGTTGTACACATCGTCAATGCCGCGGAAGTTGTAGCCCTGCTGGTCGTTCTTACGATCCTTCGAGATCCCCTGCTTACCGATCTCTGCCATCACCGCAGAGATGGCGGTGTAGACATGCGGCACCGCCGCATTTGATTCCTCTTTTTTCAATTGATTACTCCGGTTTGGGTACGCGATACTGCGCGAAAATCTCACTTGACACGATGCGTTAAGTGTGGAGCAGATTGTAGCGGAGTGTATCTCCATGTTGCACTAGGGGTTTTCACCAATAGCACCGGCATTTTCGTGACAGATAATACAACTGTCTGTTTCGTCTAGGTTTTTTAGGTTTCACAACGTACAACAAAGACAACGGTGCGGATCTTACTGAGCAGTAGTGCACCGTGTCTAGCCTGTACAAGCCCTTCCTGTACTACCTAGGTATTCAATAGATATTCTTAACTGAACTTAAAACAACGCAGAGCAACATGAAAAATTTTTCCGACTTTGGAATAGACCTCCAAGGGAGATCGGGGGAGGAGGTCAAAACGACCTGCCCTCAGTGCTCCCATACGAGGAAGAAGAAGAGCTACCCATGCTTGAACGTGAACACGATCAAAGCTGTGTGGCACTGCCACCACTGTGGTTGGTCGGGTGGACTTGGATCTGGTGTCATCAACCGATCAGCTCCACCTAACCGCCGCGTCTATCACAAGCCTGAGTTCAGACCTGCCGCCCTGTCTGATGCGGCGTTCACTTGGTTTGAAAAACGAGGAATCACACCAGAGGTTTTGATCAGGAACCGGATCTCGATGGAGCGTGTGTGGATGCCCCAGATCGAGGACGAGGTCACGGCGATCGCCTTCCCCTACTACAAGAACGGCGAGGTTGTGAATGTCAAATACCGTGACGGCGCCAAGAACTTTCGCCAAGTAGCTGGTGCACAGAAGGTCCTCTACAAGTACGACGACCTCTCCGATGTGACGATCATCTGCGAGGGTGAGATGGATGCCCTGTCATTCGAGGTCGCAGGTTTCCGCAACGCGATCTCGGTTCCTGACGGCGCCCCTACTCCAGACGCCAAGAACTTTGACAGCAAGTTCGAGTTCCTCGATGACGAGAAGCTCGACGCCGTAGGCCAGTGGATTCTGGCGGTGGACAACGACGAACCTGGGCGCAAACTCGAAGATGAATTGGCTCGTCGCCTTGGCCGTGACAAATGCTTACGCATCACATGGCCAGAGGGATGCAAGGACGCCAACGATGTGCTGGTAAAGCTGGGCGTCGAGGCTTTGCAGAATGTGATCTCCGATGCCAAGTCATTCCCTGTTGAGGGTGTGTTCTCAGTCGGTGACATCGAGGACGACATCAACACCATGCTCGAGTTCGGCATGGTCAAGGGTGAGCCTACTGGTTGGGGTAGCGTAAACGGCCTATACACCCCCGCCCCTGGCCAATGGACGCTGGTCACAGGCATACCCTCAATGGGTAAATCCGAGTGGCTTGACGCCCTTGCAGTCAACATCGCAGAGAACGCAGGCTGGGTGTTTGGCGTGTGCTCACCAGAGAACCAACCGATCTCATGGCATGCCGCCAAGCTGATCGAGAAGCGCATGGAAGAGCGCCTCGTTGCTGGTCGTGTGAACCAAGCACGGTTCAACGAAGCCAAGGCATGGCTCAACGAACACTTCCACTTCATCATGCCCGAGGAACCTACCCTCGACGCAGTGCTCTCCAAGGCCAAGGTCTTGGTGCGCCGCCACGGTATGAAGGGTTTGATCATCGACCCTTACAACGAACTCGATCACATCCGACGCAAAGAGGGTGTATCCGAGACCGAGTATGTGTCGACCTTCCTCACGCAGATGCGCAAGTTCGCTCGTGAGAACTCAATCCACATCTGGTTGGTTGCTCACCCTGCCAAGCTGATGAAGGACAACAAGGGCATCTACCCTGTTCCTGATGGCTATACGGTGTCTGGCTCGGCCCACTTCTACAACAAGGCCGACAACATCATTGCAGTGCACCGTGATCTGACCATGACCAACGCACCCACCGAGGTGCATGTGCAGAAGATCCGTTCTCGCTGGCTTGGCAAGCGTGGCATCGCCTACCTGCAATGGCGTCCTGAGTGTGGCCGCTTCCGTGAATACGCTGGCGCTTACAGCCCACCACCTGGCGGCGAAGGGGGTGACGAATGATCTCTACTTGGATCCTCATCATCTCGATGAATGGCTCAAGCCCGTCTTGGCCGATGCACACCCTCAAGATTGATGACATGCCATCGCAACAAGAATGTCAGCGCGTCAGCATTGAGATCAGTCAACGCTTTGGCGTTAGGCAAAGCCTCTGTGTCGAAGTAAGAAAGGTGAAGCAATGAAGTGGTTGTACCTTCTCTTTAGACGATGCCACCACCGGTGGGAAGTGATTCACAAAATCAATGTGTTTGAGACTGCGGCTAGCTCAAAGCCATGCGAATTTAAGTTCGTCCTGCGTTGCAAGCGATGCGGCGACATTATGAGGAGGACTGTATGAGCGTCGGATTAATCGCCCAAGAAATCGGCCAGCTCGATGGCTCTATGCGCTTCATGACAGGCGACGGCGAATGGAAAGTCGTTGCATGGAATGGTCGCTTCGCGTTGTGCAAGTTCAGTAACGAGCGCATGCGCATCACTGCTGACGGCTCACTGCTCTACGGCGCTAGCTTGCAGACACCAGACAACGCCCTTGAGGTGTACTGGTTCAACACTCGCGAGTGGTGTGAGCTGGCTCGTAGACGCATGATCGCCATCGACGGCATCCCCAATGACATGCGATACAAGATGATCAGGCAGCTGTCGTTCTCGTTCAATTCGAATGGCCCGTCATACAAGTTCAACCCAGTGCCTGAGCTTTCGGATTGGCAGTGCTACCTGTTTGGCTCAAGACAATTTGCGGAAGGCATCACCTATCGACCCAAGGCTGGCCATGTCCCCAACTTCTTCGTTCGCTGGTGCATGAAGGTGATGCTGGGCTGCACATGGGTCAAGGACAAGGCATGACATTTCGCAGTCGAGCCCTCCTCGATCTGGCGAGAGATCAAGCCTGCGTCATGTGTGGTCGCCAAGATGGAACGATCGTGGCGGCGCACAGCAACCTACTAGAACACGGCAAGGGTGCCGGTCACAAGGCCCATGACGGCATGCATGCATGGCTCTGCTATGTGTGCCACAGCGATGTCGATCAGGGCAACTCAATGAGCAAACAACAGAAACGCGAGTTCATGCTCACCGCGATTTGCAGAACGGTGATGGAACTATGGAACCAAGAACTTATAGAGGTCAAAAAATGAAAGAAGCAATTAAACAAAACCTGAAAACCGTGCGCGCAGAAGCCCACGAAATGCTCAAGACTTTGAAGGCTGTGCGTGGTGAGACATACCACAACGCCGTCTACTACCTGCTCGTCAGCACACAGGTGGCAGAGATCGTCAGCCACTTGGTCGCATTGGCTGAGGACAACGATCAGGTTGCATCACACATCATGGCGTTTGCCATCGGCGACAACCTCAGCACTGCGGCGACAATCATGCTCGAGTCAACTGGCTTGAGCGAGGGTGAAATCAAAGAGGCTTTGGATGATGCGAAGCGAATCAGCGAGAACACGCACAGCTTGATCGACTCAGCCTTCGCCGCTGGTAAGCAAGGCAAAGCGTTCGGAGGTGCTGATGCTTGATGGAACGATGAACCTGCCTGGGTCGCATGACCTCGGCACTCGCAAGATTGGTTGCTACAAGTGCGGCAGAGAGCGATTGAATGGCGGCGGCGTAGACCTTGGTCCTGCCAAGTTTATTTGCGGTGAGTGCTGGCGGTTACGCGCAACACGACCCAACGGTGCGGTGCACTCACTCAAGAAGGAAGGTAAGCGCAAATGAATAACGGAAAGATCGTTCGCAATGCGGGGTCACACCGCATCCTCTACGCCCTGTCACTACACGAGCACACCTCACGAGAGTTGAAGATTCTGGTTGGCGCCATCAACAGCGTATCCAGATTCGATGGTGAGTACATGAAGCGCCTGATCGACAACGGTCATGTGCGCCGTACCGCTGATGCGTGGACGCTGACCGATGCTGGCAGGGAGAAAGTTGAAGAGCTTGGCCCAGCCACAGGCGTGAGGATAAAGCGCACAGACCGAAGCCGAGAGGTCATGCAACGCCCTCTATACACAGGCCGCAGGGAAACGCCCATGCGCATAGGCGCCGAGGAATTTTTGAAGTTCCCGAGCAGGGTTGGCAACACACTGATTTACCGTGATGGACGCAAGGAGCAAAAAGATGATTGACAACATGGAAGAAATGGTCGAGCGATACCGCCAACTGGCAGACCGGTATGCGCCAGCTCGTGCCAAGCGTGAGTACCTAGACGAGTACAAGAAGAGCCTGCTGGCCCTGCTCATGAAGAAGTATGAGAAGGCAGGCTTCACTTCTGGCGTAGCGCAAGAGCGTGAGTCTCGTGCTGATGAGGACTACATCAAGCTGCTCGGTGATTTGCAGATCGCTGTGCATGAGGAAGAGAAGCTGCGTTATCACCTCAAGGCAGTCGAGATTGAGATCGAGATCTGGCGTACCCAAAGCGCCAACCAAAGGGTTGAACGAAAGGCATACGGGGCATGAGCATTACCAACCTAACCGACACAGAACGCCGTCTTCAAGAGGAGAACGAAGAACTCAGGGCAGAGATCGAGCGATACAAGAATGTGATTGAGGTCACCGAGCGCGAGATCCAGCGCATGGCTGTGAGGATTCGTGATCTTGAGACCCATGTAAACCAGCTCCGAAACATCGGTGCGTTGCTCGACAGAAAGGTGCTGACACGATGAGAAGAGAATGGGGCGAAACATCAGCCAAGATATTGCAAGCGTTGAAGGATGATGGGCCGATGACCAAGACGGAAATATCTGCCCGTATTGGCGTGGACCATGACCACATCTCGACGATCCTTAACAGGCTATCGAAGCCAGGAAAGATCCAGCCCAAGCGGGTCTACATTTGTGGGTATGTGTATGACTCATGGGGTGAGCGCCGTTACCCTCGACCGGTCTATCAGTTGGGCATGCTGCCGAATGTGAAGAAGCCAAAGCGGGATGTGAAGGAGACAAGGCGGCGCTACCTGCAAGGTCTACAAAAACGCATGACCATGAACAGCGTGTTCAACCTTGGGCTTACGCGCAAGGAGTACACCGCGGTGATGCGTGGAAGGACTGAGGAGGCGTTGAGTGCTTGAGAAGTTACTCGAGCAAGTGACATGGACATACGGCTCGGTCCGAGGGACTGAGTACCGGTATGTCAAGGAAGTGAGAGGCAAGCTATGGCGTTGCCTTGGGTGTGGAAAGTTTTATGAAAGGCCAACAGATGCAAGAGAACATGTCGTCTATGAATGCAGAAGACCCCTACTTCGCTGAACAGAAGAAGGCGGCAACAGGGGTGACCGATGGGTCAAGCGGGTGGCGTAAGCGCCAGATCGCAGAGTGGATAGCGCAGAACGAGGGTAGCTTCCTGCCTCCCCTGCCCCTGACCAAGAGCCAGTACGGGTTCGACGATACGCCCGCGTTCACCGCCAATCAGATGCGCGAGTACGCGATCGAAGCGTTGCGCACCATCGCAGGAAAGGTAAAGCATGGGCAAGATTAACAGCCGAGCCAAGGGTGCAGCGGGTGAGCGTGAGTTCATCAAGGAGCTGTCGCTCGAGCTGGGTGACGAGCTGGTCGCCCCGTTGAAGCGCAACCTCGAACAGACCCGAGCCGGTGGCCACGACATCGTGGGGCTGGAGGGTTTCGCCATCGAGGTCAAGCGCTACAAACAGGTCAAGGAAGGCGACCTGGTCAAGTTCTGGGAGCAGGCCAAGGAGCAAGCCCAACGCAAAGACGCCGAGCCTGTGCTGGCCTATCGTGAGGACATGCGATCGTGGCGCGTGGTGGTTTCCTGCAACCTCCTGCACGGCGATGGCATGACCGGCGATTGGTCGGTGGACTGGACTGCAACGATCAGCCTCACGGCGTTTGCATACCTAGTTCGTGAACAACATAACACCACCAAGTTGCAACATACAGAAACACCAATCACACTCGCGGCATGAAGCCACCGCTCAGAAGGCGGCGCCCAGATGAGGCGACGAGCTACATACGGGGTCAGGTCAAAAGCCTGGCCCCTTTCTATTTGGTTGCGTGTAAATATTGAATCGCCCTGTGATTGTGAAAAAAAGACCAAGGGCTGAAAGCCCCTGGTCATATATTAAAAACCGAACCAACCTTTGAACCGTTGCCAGAAGCTGGGTGGTTCAATCATGGTTACAGGCAATGGGCTGGGTTCAACCCGCTGCTGGTTAATCTCATGCACTCGCTTTGCGATCTCGTCTATGCTTGGTTGCACAGGTGTCAAAGCCACAGGACGCTCCGAGTAGCGCTTTGCTGTGCTGTAACTGACGCCGCAGATGTTCTTGATCTCGACAACTGATGCGCCAGATTGAGCAAGGCCGAACATGCGGCGATGCAATTCTGGTGACACCATCACTCGAACCTTGCGGTTCTTGCCCTTGGGTCGAGAGTGAGTGCGGTCAACACGAACACCGCGCACTTGAAGGATGCGGTACATGGTCGAGCGGCTTATGTTGTGCAGCTCTTGGATCTTCTCGACCGCAACTTCACGGCTGAGGTACATCTTTACAACGCTGTTTGAGATGGCGTCATTGATTATGGTTTTGCGTTTTCTGGTCATGCTTGTTAAAAATACGGTTGAGTTCAGCGGCCTTGTTTCGTATCCATCGTCGGTCACTTGATGAGCAGGGAAAGACAACCGTCTTTCGTGTCGTGCCGTTGCTGATACAAACCTTGTAGTGGCCACCACCTGAGCGAACAAACGACTCAACCCGAAGGTTGAGCCGCTCGCACAGCTTACGAATGTCTAGGTGATGTCGATCCAAATCCCTCCTCGTTTCTTCACTTTGACCTCAGTAGCTCGTGTCCCCTCGGGGTAGCTAATGAAGCCATACGGGTTGATGTAAGCCTCCGGATGGGCGTAGAAGGCGGTGAGCAGCTTCGAGTTTGTGATGCGGTGCAACCGCTGCATCGCTTGATGCACGGTCTCACCGGTCTCCACTGAGCCATCCTTTGCCATGACGAAGAAGCATCGCTCCTTCGGGTCTAACGCCTTGACCGGAGTGGTGTCCTCCATTGCTCGCTTGACCAGCTCGTCTGACGCCATGCCAATGAAGTCATAGCGGAACAGATATGTGGCCGATGAGTCGGCGATGTACTCGCCGAACACCTTGCTGCCGAGGCTGTTTGCTTGACAGCCGAAACCTCCTGTTGCCTTGAAGATTTGAAAGCGTGGCATCTGGTAGCGTCGTTTCAGCTTGGTGTGATCGACGACCAGAAGCTTGCCGAGGATGTTGCTGACAAGGGGTGTTACCCCCTCGTCGCCCTTAACGATAAGGTTCATTGACCTCCTTCATTGACATTGGTGATGTGGTTGAAAAGCGAATCAGAGATTGGCTCGGGTATTAACTCGGCGCCATCCATCTGCATCAGTGCCTGTGTGATCTCAAGCAGGCGTTCATCGTTACCTAGTGCATCAGAGATCTCGAGGCAAACATGTTGTTGCCACTTATCCATGTGCATCCTTACTGGTAGAGTGATGGCTGAATAGAGTCAGTGCGGAACAAGTCGTAGATCCACTCGGCTGCTTCGACGGGTTCTTCGGCAAGCATCTCGATGTCGTCGATGTCGTCGTACCAGTACGACAACACGGCTGCTGCCTTGTGCGGTGCGTCATAGCACCACTGCTCGATGCCAGCCAGACCTCTGCGCTCGAAGCTGTTGTAGCAAGCACGGATCATTGGCCTGATTTGACTGGCTGTAAGAGCTTTCTTTTCTTCTTTTTCGTAAGACCCTTTCGCTTCGTAAGACTTGCCGACTTTGCCGAACCCGCCAACTGGCTCTTCGTACTCTGGCTCGTCTTCGTACTGGAGCCCTTTGTACCAGGACCCTGAGTATCCAGAGCCGTACATGTCCGTGTACCCGCTCTGGCTTTGGTACGACGAACGAAACCCAAACTTGTGTGTTGACCATGCATAGGTGTTGGATAGCCAAGCACCCACGAACTCAACGCCAGACTTCTCGTTGATGATCACGATCTCACCGTCAGCGCGGACCAAGCCGAACTTGTTGCTACGACCGATCATGTCGCCGATGAAGTCTTGCCAATCCTTGTCGACCAGCAGATCTGGATTGGCGGTCAACGCTGGCGCAATGATGTTGCGGATGAAGTGCCAGGTGTCAGAGCGAGACTTGTCTGCGCTGTTGCCGGTAGACAGGACGCCGTTGTGTGCCAGCCAGATGTCATCGGTGACCTTGTATGGGTGGCAGTTGTCGAAGTCGATGTCGCCGTGCGTTTGCATGCGGGCATGCCAGACGCAGTCTTTGTTCTCGATGTACTCGCGGTAGAAGTCGATGAACTCTTTCGCGTTGGCGGGCAGAGCTTTGTAGACACGCAGCTTGCCGTCTTCCGCATACATAACGCCGAGGCCATCGCTGTTCTTACTGTACACATCCTCCAAGAAGTCATCGGTGAAAACGGTAGACGCAGGTTGTTTAACGAGTAGACACATATTTATTTTCCTTATGCCAATTCAAGGCGGTTTTCGATATACGGGCGCAGCACGGTCGTTTCTTTGTGCATGCGATCAGAGATGAAGTTCATGTAGTGGTCAGTTGTGAGGTGACCGATGTCGCCCTCACTGGCTGGCCGCGTGAACTCGACGAGCGAATGACAAAACTCCAAAGCAGCAACCACAGACTCATACTTGAGTGAGCCTTTGAAGATGCGGAACTCGATCGTGTTCTGGCTGGTCAAGTTGATAGCCTCGTACCTGTCACTTGACTGATGAGCCGAGCCAATCTTTTTCTCCTTGATCTTGCAGTAGCCTTCCGCGTAGCGTCGGGCGATTGCACGGATCAGTTGCTCATTGGCTGGGTCATTGACGAAGGTGACCATCTTGGCGATCTGGAGCTTGGTCAAACCAGTACGACTCACATGCACATGCAACCCGCAGGTCGATGTGTTGTGTGAACGCAGGTTTGCTACGGCATCCTTGTCGTTGAGCCATGACCACACATCACGATGCATTGGCAATGACATTGGCTGGCTGACAATCTCGAAGCCATGATTGAGCGAGCCGTCGTTCTCGAAGAAAGCACGACTGCCGATGTCGCCATCGTTGATCAGGTCGTTGAGTTGTCTGGCCTTTTCAACGCGGTCAATACGATCGCCACGCAGCTCGACCTCCAGCTCGACG
>JACCEC011217541.1_pt1 | contig 17733 bp, 16 predicted proteins | sample 7450121 | NCBI WGS metagenome assembly JACCEC01 (sample SAMN15323455, study PRJNA562643) | freshwater metagenome | isolation source: river surface water | place: USA:Blue River Watershed | collected 2017-08-18 | reverse complement strand
GCAACGTAGAGTGACTGCAAATCATTACTTGCAACCACAATCACTTTTTGACACATGTCGCGGGCAATGGGCAAACCAAAACCGCCGCACACCACGTCACCCAAAAAGTCGAGCAAGACATAGTCAAAGCCCCAATCGTGGAAGCCCAATTTTTCAAGTGTTTCAAAGCCGTGAATGATGCCGCGACCGCCGCAGCCACGACCCACTTCAGGACCGCCCAGCTCCATGGCAAATACGCCATCGCGCTTGAAGCAAACGTCGCTGATGCTGACAGCTTGACCGGCCAGTTTCAAACGTGAAGATGTTTCGATGATGGTGGGACAAGCCTTGCCACCAAACAGCAAGCTGGTGGTGTCACTCTTAGGATCGCAACCAATCAGCAAAACTTTTTTGCCTTGCTGCGCCATCATGTAGCTGAGGTTGGCCAGCGTGAAACTCTTGCCAATGCCACCCTTGCCGTAAATGGCAATGATCTGCGTTTCCTTGGTGACTTCTTTGGTGCTGATGGGTTCGGGGGGCACCGAAGCCTCCTCACGAAGTCGATCAACAAATTGAACTTTGTGTTCTGTGGCGGTTTGTGTGTTCATGCGTGTGCGCTCCAATCAAGGACCATCTTGAGACAAGAAACATCACCGAACGCGGTCTCATACGCAACGGTGGCACTGTTAGAGGTTTGGACATGTGTGACCAAACCCTTGAGGGAAAGTTGACCGTTGTTCACCAACTCGTTGACGGCCAATAAATCAGGACGCTTCCATTCGGCAGCCACACGGATGCGGGCTTCGCGCATGAAGGCAGGGGCGTATGCAAACTGCAAGTTGTCTTTGTAGAAACCTGCCAGAACCACTTCGCCCCCTGGGCGAATGCGTTGAATCAATTTGTCGAGCAATGACGAGTCGCCACTGACGTCGTAAATGGCTTGGTAGTCTTTGCGTGCGTCGTCATCGGGACGAATCACGTTGTAGCCCTCACCGCCTTTGGCACGCTCTGCATTGGTTTCCCAAACGGTGGGGGGTGGGTAGCCAGCTGCCACTGTGAGACGCGCCAGCAAGCGGCCCATCACACCGTGGCCAATGATCAAATCAGGGGGGGTGTGAGGGTCGTGTTGACCGCCACCCGACACTGCGTGATAGGCAGTTGCTGCTAGCGCCAACAACACGGCCTCAGATCCCAAATGGTCGGCAACGGGTAGCGCCTTTTGATCGGACACCACCAGACGTGAGGCAGCACCCCCAAACAAACTGCGAACGCCTGTGAAGCAATTGGCGCCCGGCACAAACACCGTTTGACCTTCTTTGAGTTTTGCGCCTTCATGGGCTTTGATCACCCGGCCCACCGTCTCGTAGCCGGGCACCAAGGGATAGCCCATCCCAGGAAAAGCCGGCATGCTGCCGTCCCACAACATGCGCTCTGTTCCGGTGCTGATGCCGCTAAATTGAACCGCCACTTCCACCTGACCTTCCTGCAATTCAGGCAGGTCCAGTGTCTTCAAAGACAGTTCTTTGGGATTGTTAAAAACAACAGCGGTGGATTTCATAGGTGTATTCTTTGCGTTACATCAATTCGTGTCAAACTAGATTTACATATTATTGGGTAAATTAGGGTAAACACTTAATTTTTCGCGCCACAATGAGTTGGGCATGGATGGGCATGGCGTTGGGCAACAGCTCAACGCCCCCAAAACCGGCTTCAGAAATGAGCCGCATCAGTTCCTCGGGCGTCCGTAGGCGCCCTGCCCCCATGGCAAGCAAATAAAAGTGAAAGTAAGCATCTGTCTGCGTGGGACCTTGGGCCGCATCCGACAAGGTTTGCGCCATGGGTTCAGCCAACAAAAACACACCGCCCACGGGCAGGGCCTTGTGGATTTTTTTCAGCAACTGAATCACCACTTCATCGGGGTGATCGTGGGCCACGCGCACCAGCGTGATCAGGTCGGCGCCTGTGGGCAACTCATCGTGCAAAAAGCTGCCCGGATGGAAGCTCATTCGATCGCTCAATCCGCGTGCTTGAACATTGGTTTTGGCCAATTCCAAGACCGGTGGCAAATCAAACAATTTCAGTTGTAAATGGGGTGCGTGCTGCGCCAAATCGCTGGCAAATCGACCCTTGCCTGCACCAATGTCCATCACGCAGCGATGTTCGCCAAAGTAGAAAGTGGACAAAATTTCTTGCACCACAAAACTTTGTGAGGCGGCCATCAGGTCGGAATAGCGACTGAACTTTTCCTGCGTGGCGCGCTCTGCCGCCTGTGCATCGTGCGCATAGGGCCAATACTCAGCCATGCTGCCTTGCCAGGCATTGTTCAAAAACCCCACCGGGTCTTGCATGTCTTTGTAGAGCAAATGGTTGTGCTCCACCATGGCGGCAATGCCGTCGTGGGTGGCCAATGGCACGCCCAGTGGGCCCAAGCCAAAGCGCGACTGGCTGCGGTATTCCAACAAGCCCAACGACACGGCAGACAAGAGCAAGCGTTGCAAGATGGGCTCTGGCATTTGCACGCGTTGAGAAATTTGCTTCAAGTCTGCAGGCGACTTGTGCAGCATCTTGAACAAGTCCAAGCGAATGCAGCCCAGCATCACCTGGGTGTGCACAAAGCCCGCCATCAGGTCAAACAATTTTTGTGTTCTGCGCCTTGTGACCCATCGCGTGAGCGGGTTGGTCAGCGACAGTTTGTACAAGGTTGGATTGGCATACAGCTTCTCTAACCACTGCAGAAAGCGGTCATGCCACGAGTTGGCGCCAGGCAAGTTGCCGGGCAGTTGAGCCACGTCTAAATTTTGGTTCATGGTCTAGAACCCTCTCAGCGGGGAAGGTTCTGAAGCTTGGCGACGGAGGCTGGCAACTTCACCGATTTGGCAACTTTCTCGGTCTTGCTGGCCTTCACTTTGCCGGTACGTTTGCGATAGCCCTCACACATGGACTTGGGTACCAATCGCTCTGATTCCAAAAGGACCAACTGACGCAACATGTCGCGGGCATTGCAAGCCGGAATCGATTCGCCCGCCTTGGCAATGAGCGAGTCAAAATGTTTGATGGCACCTTCCAAACCCAAGGCCTGTGCTGAACTGGGGCGCGCATTGAGCACATCTTGACCTGCGGGTTTGCCCAAACTGGCCACATCACCCAACACATCTCGAATGTCATCGGCCACTTGATACGCCTCTCCCAAGTACGCTCCCAAAGGCGCCCAAGGTTCATGGGCGCTGCCGCTGGCAATGGCGCCAGCACAGGTGGCGGACACAAACAAGGCACCCGTTTTGGCGCGTTGGTACTGGCCCAAATCGGCAGTGGTTTCGCACTCCCAAGCCTGACCGGCCACGATGCCGTTGGGCAAGCCAACGCCCCTAGACAGGTTGTCCATCAAAGCGACCAAACGATCGGGGTGCGTCCTGCCTGCATTGAGCAGCACTTGATAAGCCATCACAATCAAACCGTCACCAGCCAACAAGGCCAAGGGCTCGGAAAAAGCCTTGTGCACGGTGGGCTGACCTCGCCTGAAATCGGCGTTGTCAAAGGTGGGCATGTCGTCATGCACCAAGGAGGCGCAGTGCATCATTTCCAAGGCCACAGCTGCCGCATTGGTCAGCTCTGGCGTGTCTTCGCCACAGGCGGTTGCCACAGCCATGCACAACTGGGGGCGAATGCGTGCGCCGCCCGAAAAAATGGCGTGTTGCATGGCCGCTTGCAATCTTTGGGGTGCACCTTCCCCCACTGCCTTCTCAAAATGCGATTTCAAGGCAGTTTCGGCGCGTGTGAATAGGCTCATGACATCCCCAAAGGTCACCGTCAACGAAACGTGACAGATTTAGATGTAAATATAGTAATACATTAATAAATGTCAATAGAGGTTGACACTATGCTGTTTTTTTCATAAAACAGGTCCACTAGTGGGCAGGCCAGCCCAACAAGGGAAACGCATGAATGACCAGACAAAGACCTATTTACCTGCCAATGAAGGGCAGCGCCTGGTCCTGCACAACGAAATTCACACGCGGCCCTCAGCACTCATCAAGTTGCCAGCACTGGTCAATTACGTCGCCGTTTTGAACGCTGGCGTCAGCGTTTCAGACGAATGGGCCCACCTCAAGCAGCTGGCTGGTCATGGCGAATTGGACTTGGCGGACATGAAAGGCAACTTTCTGCAACTCCAAGGCGAGTCCTACAAGCTGATTTGGGAGCGACACACCGAGTTCACGCGCTACACCATCATTCAGCCGCTGCCCAGCCATGCGCAGTGGGGCAGCACCCTGCCTGAACTGGCCGAACACACAGCCACTGGCGTCGAATGGCTCCAAGGTATTCCAGGCAAAACCATCACCGCCATTCATTTGGCCATGCTCAACGAGGGCATGGACGATGACGACGCCATCTACAAATCAAAGCTGTGGTTGGGTGACGGCACCGTCATTGGCGCCAGGATGGGCCGCTCGGCCAGCGGCCAATCGCATTCGCACATCATCACCAATTTGCGAATTGGTGCCGATGGGTTTGAGCGTATCTTGGTCATGGCCGCACCGGGCACTTCTGAAAACCGCGCAGGCCGGATTGCACAAAGGCTGCTGGAATTGGAAACGTACCGCATGATGTCTTTGCTCAGTTTGCCGGTGGCCAAAAAACTGGCCAGCAAATTGGCCGCCACTGAAGTAGAGCTGGTCGAAATTACCGCCAGACTAGAAGCCAACACCGACAGCGATGAAGATTTGCTGAACCATTTGGCACGCTTGGCGGCACAAGTGGAAAGCACCACCGCAGAACACAGCTACCGATTTTCTGCGGCGCGCGCCTATGACGCCATTGTGAGAGAACGCATCTCCGAAATGCGCGAGCAACCTTTGTCGGGCATTCAAACAGTGGGCGAATTCATGCAGCGCCGCTTGGCGCCAGCCATGGCCACCGTCAACGCCACCTCAGAACGTTTGGCCTCGCTCGCACAAAGGGTGTCACGAGCCAGCGCCTTGCTGCAGACGCGTGTGGAAATTGCAGCTGAAGCACACAACCAACAATTGTTGGAAAAGCTCACGCGCGGACAAGCCTTGCAACTCCGTTTGCAAACAACGGTGGAAGGTTTGTCCATTGCCGCGATCACCTATTACGTGGTGAGCCTGGTCTTGTATTTGGGCAAAGCTGCCAAAGCTGCGGGCGTCAACCTCAACCCAGAAATTGTGGCCGGCTTTAGCACGCCCTTTATTTTGTTGGCGTGCTGGCGAATGATTCAACGCATTCACCAAGGTTTGAAAGAGCTCTAAACGCAGCAGCGTACGTTTCAATTTAATTTCAATCGCAGTACAACAACATGGATACACGGATCGTTAAAAGCTACCTGATGTCATTGCAACACAGCATTACCGATGCGATTGCAAAATTAGATGGTGGCAGCTTTCTTTCAGATGAATGGCAGAAGCCTGCTGGCGAGACACTACAAGGCAATGGCATTACCAAAATTTTAGAAAATGGGGCCATCTTTGAACGCGCCGGTTGTGGCTTCTCACATGTAACTGGCCCCAAGTTGCCCCCTTCGGCCACCCATGATCGACCAGAGCTGTCGGGTGCGCCTTTTGAAGCGATGGGTGTGTCCTTGGTCTTTCATCCCCGCAACCCTTATGCACCCACAGTACACATGAATGTACGCATGTTGTCTGCCAAAACTGCTGATGGCAACACAGTAGCTTGGTTTGGCGGCGGCATGGACCTCACACCCTACTACGGGTTTGAAGAAGACGCTGTGCATTTTCACCAAATATGCCGAGATGCATTGGCACCGCATGGTGACCATTTGTATCCGCGCTTCAAAACCTGGTGTGATGACTATTTTTGTCTCAAACACCGCAACGAACAGCGCGGCATTGGCGGCATTTTCTTCGACGACTTCTCGGAGTTTGGCAGCGAAAAAAGTTTTGACGTTTTAAAGAGTGTGGGCGACGCATTTTTAAAAGCTTACCTGCCCATCGTGGAGAGAAGAATCCACACGCCCTACGGCGAACGCGAACGTGCGCATCAACTCTATCGACGAGGACGTTACGTCGAATTCAATTTGGTTTGGGATCGCGGCACACACTTTGGTTTGCAATCAGGCGGCCGTACAGAATCTATTTTGCTGTCCATGCCACCCTTGGTCAGTTGGTCTTACCAACACCAAGCTGCAGCAGGCACGCCAGAGCATGACCTGATGCAGCGCTTCATTGTGAAACGCGACTGGCTCTAAACCTATTCATTCATCTCACGCCATTCAAAAGAACAACATGACCACACCATATCCCTTCCATCGCCCTCGCCGCTTGCGCCGCACGGACTTTAGCCGTCGCTTGGTGCGCGAACACGCATTGAGCGTCAACGATTTGATCTACCCCGTCTTTGTGTTGGAGGGTGAGAACCGTCGTGAGCCTGTTTTATCGATGCCCGGTGTAGAACGCGTTAGCCTTGATCTGTTGCTACACGTGGCAGAAGAATGTGTTGAGTTGGGAATTCCCGTGATGGCGCTCTTCCCAGTAATCAGCTCGCACCTCAAAACACCTGATGGCATCGAAGCTACGAATCCCAAGGGCTTGGTACCGCATGTGGTGGCCACCCTCAAAAAACATTTTCCCTCGCTGGGCGTCATGACCGATGTGGCGCTCGACCCTTACACCAGTCATGGACAAGACGGCCTGCTAGACGATGCGGGCTACATCTTGAACGATGAAACTGTCAAAGTGCTCACACAACAAGCCCTCACGCAAGCTGCCGCAGGCGTCGACATTGTGGCCCCTAGCGACATGATGGATGGCCGGATTGGCGCCATACGCACGGCCCTCGAATCACACGGCCATATCAATACGCACATCATGGCGTACAGCGCCAAATACGCCAGCGCGTTTTATGGCCCTTTCCGAGATGCTGTGGGATCTGCGGCCAACTTGGGTAAAAGCGATAAAAAAACTTACCAAATGGATCCAGGCAATTCGGACGAAGCACTGCGCGAAGTGGCGCTGGACATTGCTGAAGGCGCCGACATGGTGATGGTCAAGCCTGGCATGCCCTACCTCGACATTGTGCGACGCGTCAAAGATGAATTCAAAGTGCCCACCTTTGCATATCAAGTGTCGGGGGAGTACGCCATGCTCAAAGCAGCTGCGCAAAACGGATGGCTTGATCACGATGCCGTGATGATGGAAAGCTTGCTGGCCTTCAAGCGGGCAGGTGCAGATGGCATCCTCACTTACTTTGCCATCGATGCGGCCAAGAAATTAAAGTCTTTATCTTAAAGTTATTCACACATGTCTAGCAAAATTACCATTGCCACACGCGAAAGCCGTCTTGCACTTTGGCAAGCCCACCATGTGAAGCAATTGCTTGAAGCTCAGGGTCACGAAGTGTCACTGCTGGGGATGACCACCATGGGTGACCAAATTCTGGATCAACCCTTAAGTAAGGTTGGCGGCAAAGGCTTGTTCATCAAGGAATTAGAAGTGGCGCTGGCTGATGGCTCTGCGCACATTGCTGTGCACTCCTTGAAAGATGTGCCCATGGATATGCCACCTGGCTTTGCCTTGGCATGTATTCTGGAACGCGAGGATCCGCGCGATGCTTGGGTCTCGCCAAATTACGACAGTTTGGATAGCTTGCCGCAGGGCGCTGTGGTGGGCACCTCTAGCTTAAGAAGAACGGTGTTGTTGCATGCGCTTAGGCCCGACTTAAAAATTGAACCACTGCGCGGCAATTTAGACACGCGTCTGCGCAAGCTAGATGAAGGTCAATATGCCGGTATTGTGTTGGCCACTGCCGGCCTGAAGCGTTTGGGTTTGTCAGAACGAATCAGGCACAGCTTCGACCTTGCCAAGATGATGCCCGCAGCAGGTCAAGGTGCCATTGGCATTGAGATTTGCGACAACAGGCCCGAACTGGCGCAAATATTGTCATCCTTGAATGACACCCCAACAGCCATTGCGGTGTATGCCGAGCGCGGCGTGAGCCGCACCATGGGTGGCAGTTGCTCCATGCCTTTGGCAGCACATGCAACTTTGAACAATGGGCGGTTGTCGATTGTGGCTGCATGGGGCGACCCCATGAATAGCCATGCACCGCTCATTGAAGCATCGGCGCAATGTTCCCTTGATGCGCAAAACGCCAATGCGCTGGAAGTGGCCACCCAGTTGGGTATTCAGGTGGCCCAAAAGCTGATGGCAAAAGGCGCTGTAGGCGTTTAATTTTGAAGTTTAGGCAACATCATCTTTGATGGTGTTGCGCAAAATACCCACGGCATCGACTTCAATTTCTACGACATCACCAGGCTTCATAAACACCTGCGGTGTTCGCTTGTTACCCACACCGCCCGGTGTTCCAGTCACGATCACATCACCGGGCTCTAGGGGGGTAAAGGTAGAGATGTACGCAATTTGACGGGGAATGCTGTGAATCATCATGTCGGTAGTGGCACGCTGCAGCTCGACACCGTTCAAGCGAGTGCTTAAAGTGAGCTTTTGACCCGGTTGGATTTCATCGGCCGTAACCATCCAAGGACCAAAACCACCCGTGCGCCAGAAGTTCTTACCTGCCGTCCACTGCGTGGTGAAATTTTGCCAATCGCGCACAGAGCCATCGTTGTAGCAGGCATAGCCCGCAATGTGTTTCCACGCGTCTTCTTCAGAAATGCGTCGGCCACCTTCACCAATGATGATGGCAATCTCACCTTCGTAATCCAGTCGATGTGACTCAGGGGGGCGCATGATGTCTTGCGCATGACCCACTTGCGAGGTATTCAGACGAGAAAAAATTGCTGGCTTTTCTGTCAAATCACGGCCTGTTTCTTTGACGTGGTCGTGATAGTTCAAACCAACACACAAGATTTTTTCGGGGTTGGGAATGACGGGCAATAAATGCAAATCCTCATAGATCAAATCGGGCGTGTGCTTGCTCAAAGCTTCGGCAGCTTGGGCAAACATTTTTTTCGCAATCAGCGTCTTGAGGTCAGGCGCTTGGTCGCCCAGAATGGGCGTTAAATTGAGCACTCGATTGCCATGAACCGCACCGTAGCAAGACGTTTGATTGAGTAAAAAGCTAATGAGTTTCATGGCGTTGTCTCGGTCAGTGAAAAAAATGATGAGCCTGTGCAAGTGCACGTTTTCTAGACTATAAAAGAATTTACAAGGAAAGTTGAGGAACGTGCTTCTCTATCGGGTTATGTCTAATGCTTTTCTGCTCGCTTAGGGTGCAAAATAACATCAATCAATGCCAATCAATGGCCCATGTCGCTTTGGAGTGCTCATGAACCCCCTCAATTTATCGCAAGCGCAATCCATCTTGTCGGGTGCTTTGGCTGCAGCCCGTCAAAAGTCATACAAACCCATGGGTGTGGTGGTGGTCGACACTGCAGCGCAAACCATCGCCTCCGCACGTGAAGACGGTGCCAGTGCCTTGCGCTTGGACATTGCGCATGGCAAGGCAGGCGCTGCCATTGGCATGGGTTCCAACAGTCGTGCTTTGGCGCTCAGAGCCAAAGATCTCCCTGCATTTTTCAGCACCATCGCGACCAACGCACAGCACCCCTTCATTCCACAAATCGGGGCAGTGCTCATCACCAATGCGCAGGGTGAAGTGATCGGAGCCGTTGGGGCTTCGGGGGGTACGGGCGATGAAGACGAAGAAATTGTGATAGCAGGCATTGAAGCTGCAGGTTTGCATCACCTTTAAGTAAAGCCAACCATCACCTCCTATGAAATCTCCTTGGATCTCTGCCTTAAGAAGCGTGTCTCTGACTGTGCCCGATTTGGCAGCCGCTGAAATTTTTTACACCCAAACCTGGGGCTTAAAAATCATTGCGCAAGCACCAGGCGTGGTTTATCTGAAAGGAAGTGGCTGCGACCATCACTTGCTTTCTTTGCATGAAGCCGCTGGCACGCCTCAAATCCGCTTGGTTACTTTGCGTGCACGCAGCGAAAGTGCATTGAATGACATTGCGCATGCCACGGTGGCGGCCGGTGGCGTCATTGAGCGTACGGGGAAGGCCTCTGACCCAGCAGGCGGACAAGTCCTGGTCATTCGCGACCCAGACGGCCGCCGCATTGAAATTGTCCATGGCGATGCTCAACTCCCCAACGAAACGCCCGTGCCGCAAGACCAGCCAATTCGCTTAGCGCACGCTGTACTGAACAGTCATGCGGTTGAAGAAACTCGGGTCTTCTTTGAAAAAGCGCTGGGCTTTGTGCTGGCCGACCGAACACGCATCATGGCTTTCATGAATTGCGACAACGACCATCACTCCATCGCATTGGGCGACACAGACAACGATGCGCTGAATCATGTGGCCTTTTTAATGCCCACACTAGACGCCGTGATGCGCGGTGGTGGCCGCCTGAAAGACAAAGGTCTGCCACCACAGTGGGGACCTGGCAGGCACGGTCCTGGCGACAATGCCTTCAATTATTTTGTCGACCCCTTTGGCATCGTCATTGAGTACACCGCAGAGGTCGAGCAAATAGATGACACCTACCAAGCAGGCCGGCCTGAAGATTGGACTTGGCCCCCAGGTCGCATCGACCAATGGGGCATTGGACAAATGCCCACCGACCATCTCAAAGAAGCACAGCGCAGAGTGCTGTTCATGCCTCACTTAGACTAACAGCCAAGCCATTCATGACCGGAGACTGAACATGCATTTGTCTAGAAGAACACTCCTTGCAGCAAGCCTTTCAGTCATCAATTTATCACCGGCTTTGGCGGCCACTTTTCCATTACAAGCTGCAGGCAATTGGCCTCAAAAGCCAGTCAAATTCATCATTCCCAACGCGCCTGGCAGCTCGGTCGACACCATCGGTCGATTGTTAATGAACGAGATGGCCAAGTCATTGCAGCAGCCTGCAGTGGCAGACAACAAAGCCGGTGCGGCGGGTGCTTTGGGTGCAGAGGCCGCGCGCATTGCAGCACCGGATGGCTACACTTTGTTGATTGGCTCCACCACAGCCATTTCTACCGCACCCCTCCTGCAAAAAGCTGCGCGCTATGACCCCCTGTTAGATTTTGAATTGATCAGCCTTGTGGCTTTGTTACCGAATGTATTGGTCTGCAATCCTGGCTTGCCAGTGAAGTCCACCAAAGACCTCATTGCCTACGCCAAAAGCAAAGGTGACAAAAGCAATATGGCGTCCGCGGGTATCGGGTCTGCCAGTCATTTGGCCGGTTTGGCATTTCAATCAGCAGCAGGCTTCACATCACTGCATGTACCCTACAAAGGCGGTAGCCAGGGCGTTGCCTCCGTTGTGTCTGGTGAAACGGATTGGGTGCTCACGCCTGCCCCCGCCGCCATGTCTTTGGTCGCTGGCAATCGCTTGCGCTTGTTGGGTCATAGCTTGCCAATAGGCGCTACCAATGTGGGCGATGCCCCCTCGTTGGCCACCACAGTGCCGGGATTTGAATTCGCAGGATGGATTGGACTTTTGGCCCCCAAAGGTTTGCCATCCGCCCTTTCGGTAGCTTTGGCAGAGGCTGTTCAAAAAGCTTTGCAAGCTCGCGACATCCTTCACGCCTTTGAAGCCAATGGCGCTGTACCGACGGCCTCCAATTCCATTGAATTTAGACGCTTCTTAGAAAAAGACATCGCCACCAACAAAAAAGCCATTGCTCTAGCTGGCATACAAGCCGAATAACATGTCGTTTGAAACAAGTTCTCAAGTTGATGTTGCCATTGTGGGATGTGGTCCCGCTGGCGTGGTGCTGGCATCCCTGCTTGGGCAGGCTGGGCACACCGTTCATATTTGTGATCGCCTGCCAGGTGTTTATGAAATACCTCGCGCCATTGCACTGGACCACGAAATATTGCGCGTGTTTCAACAATTGGGCGTCATTGATCAAGTGATGCCCTTCATAGAGCCCTTCACCAATTCTGAATTTTTTGGTGTGGATGGACAATTGATCCGCCGCATGACCATGGTGCAACCTCCCTTCCCGCAAGGCTACACACCGTCGGTGGTTTTTTCGCAACCCTCGGTTGAGCGCGTTTTGCGCGCCAACCTTTCAAGCATGCCCCATGTCACCATGGCGCTGGGCGTGGGCATGACGCAATTTGAACAAGATGAAACAGGGGTCACCCTGCGTTATGACAACGGTCAACAAGTGCGCGCGCATTTCGCTGTGGCCTGTGATGGCGGCGCCAGCAGCGTTCGAAGCGACCTCGGCATCGGTTTTGAAGATTTAGATTTTGACGAACCCTGGCTGGTGGTGGACGTTCTGGTCAATGACAAAGGTCTGGCCAAGCTGCCCAAAACCAGCGTGCAGTTTTGCGAACCCGATCGCCCTTGCACTTTGGTCATTGGCCCCAAAAATCATCGACGCTGGGAGATTAGCTTAAAGCCAGGCGAAGATCCCGCAAAGGCAGCAACGCCAGCAGCCACATGGGAATTTCTGAAGCGTTGGTTGACGCCCGAAGATGGTGAACTGTGGCGACAAAGCAGCTATCGCTTCCATGCCTTGGTGGCAGAACGTTGGCGCGAAGGCCGTGTGTTTTTAGCAGGCGATGCAGCGCACATGCAACCCCCTTTTTTAGGTCAAGGCATGTGCCAAGGGGTGCGCGACGTTGCCAACTTGGCTTGGAAAATGAGCAGCGTTTTAAAGGGCGAATTGAAAGGCCAGGCTGCCGACCATCTGCTCGACAGCTATGGCCAAGAACGCAAAGCCCATGTGCGTGAATTGACCACCCGCATCAAGGGGGTGGGCGCTGTCATTTGTGAAAGAGATGTTGAAAAAGCCCGTGAACGCGATCGCAAATTGTTGTCAGATTGTGGCGGCATTGTGAAAGACACCCCTCGGCAAGATATCTTGCCAGCTTTAAGCACTGGCTTACGCCACGCAAGTCCCGGTGCTGGCACGCTGTTTCCACAGCCCCGGCTGCACAATGGTCAATTGATGGACCACGCCTTGGGGCATGGATGGCGCTGGATCACGGATGGCGCCTTGAACTTTACTGCGCCAGCAAGTATGCGGTCATTGGACTTATCCAGGCAGCCAGAGTCAGAGGGGGTCGTTGCCATTTGGATGCACCGACATGGCGTGCACGGTGCTTTGGTGCGACCCGATCAATATGTATACGGCAGCGCAAACACTGAATCAGAAGCGCAGCAACTGTTTGAGCATTGGCAGCAACAACAACAATGAATGAAAGAGGAGACAAACCCATGAAAAGAAGACACTTCACCCAAGCATCTTTGCTATTTGCCGCAGGCTCATGGATGGCCAGTGCGCTAGCGCAAAGCTGGCCCGACAAAGCTATCAAGTGGACCTTGTCTCAGCCCCCTGGCTCTGGCCCAGACAATGTGGCGCGCATTTTGTCAGACCGACTGGCCAAATTGTGGGGCCAAGCTGTGGTGATTGACAACAAACCAGGTGGCCAAAACACCATTGGTGCATTGGCTGCTGCACGATCTGCACCCGATGGCAGTTCGTTTTACTTTGCCACTACCGCAGCGTTGATCACCAACCCTTTGTTGTTCAAAACTTTACCTTACGACACCAACAAAGACTTTGTGCCTGTGGCCTTCATTGCACGCAGCCCTTTTGCAATACTGGTCAAAGGTGACGCCACTATTACCAGCCTCGATGACTTGATTGCAAAGTCAAAGGCCTCAGGTGGCAAATTGAGCATCGGCAACGAAGGTCCCCGTACCTTCAGCGGCATGATTGCGCGCTTGTTCAACGCGCGTGCTGCTGCAGGCGCCAACCTGGTGGCCTATGCCAACGTTGGACAAGGTACCACTGACCTCATGGGCGGCCATGTGGATGCCATGGTGGCCGACTTGGCTAGCACCGCACCCCTGGTGAAACAAGGCAAGCTGCGCGTCCTGGCCACTACGTCGGCCAAGCGAGTGCAAGGCTGGGAAAACGTCCCTGCCTTGTCTGAAAGACTCCCAGGCTTTGACATGGTGGGCTGGTTTGCGGTGGTGGCGCCGACGGGTACACCGGCCGCTGCCATTGAGCGCACCAATCGCGACATCAATGCCTTGTTAGCGGACAAAGAAGTAGCGGATCGCATTGCCACCATTGGCCCATTGGTGGACGGCAGCATGAATGTGGAAGCTGTGGGTGCTTTCTTGCGCAATGAATCTGCCCGGTGGCAGTCCATCGTGAAAGAGATTGGTGTGCTACCAGAGTAAGGGGACAGCACTTCAAAAATCGCATCACCAAAGGGGGAATTTGACGTGCCGTTTGTCTGGAAAACTCACATCAACATTCTTGTTTTTTCGAACTAAAAATATGTTTTTTTCAGATTAAACAAGAATTACTAAGACTACACTCTGGGGACTTCGGGAGCATCTTGCTCTTAATATCAACAACAAATTAAGAAGACCACCATGCAGACTATTGCACCTTTATGGCTTTGGATCACATTTGGCGTGATCGTCCTTGTGTCCCTGTTCATTGACTTTGTTGTGCTTCGCAAACAAGGTGCCCAAGACATAGGCGTCAAAGAAGCCTTGAACTGGTCCTTGATCTGGATTGCCGTGAGCTTTTTATTCAATGGTCTTTTCTGGTGGGCCGTCAAAGACACCACAGGCTCCACAGAAATTGCCAATACCAAATCGCTTGAATTTCTCACGGGCTACCTGATTGAGAAGTCCTTGGCGGTCGACAACATTTTTGTGTTCCTGTTGATCTTCACCTACTTTGCCGTGCCCTCTCATTTCCAGAAAAGGGTGTTAATGATTGGCATTGTGGGTGCCATCGTTTTGCGCACCATCATGATTTTGGTCGGCGGCTGGTTGCTCGCAGAATTCCATTGGATTCTTTATGTGTTCGGCGCCTTCTTAATTTTGACGGGCATCAAAATGTGGTGGGCAGCTGGCAAAGAACCCAATTTGGATGACAACCCAGCACTGAAACTGTTGCGCAAGCTCATCCCAGTTAGCAAAAACTACGACGGCGAAAACTTCTGGACTTTGGAGAATGGCAAGAAAGTGGCCACGCCCTTGTTCATGGTGATTTGCTTGATTGCCCTGACTGATGTCATTTTTGCTGTGGATTCAATTCCCGCTATTTTTGCCATCACCAGCGACCCCTTCATCGTGTTGACCAGCAATGTCTTTGCTATTTTGGGTTTGCGCGCCATGTACTTCTTGCTGGCTTCTGTTGCCAACAAATTCCACCTTTTGAACTACGGTCTGGCCGTTATTCTGATGTTCATTGGCACCAAAATGTGTTTGATTGATGTCTACAAGATTCCAGTGATGGTGTCTTTGGGTGTGGTCATCGGCATCTTGGCGATCACCATGGTGTTGAGTGTGAAGACTGCCAAGCCAGAGAATTAAAAAGACTAAGCCGACAGCTTCTGCTTGAGAAGCTGTTGAACCAGAGGGTGGTGCACTTTGCGTTCTGTGCCAATGGCATAGAAATGCTCAGTGACCCCCTCGCAGGCGCCTAGCCGCTGCACTGCGTACTGGGCTTTCAAATCTTCTTGAACACACTCGGCCGCAGGGAACACCCCCATACCGTTGGCACCAAAAGTCTTCAAAAGCGCACTGTCTTCAAACTCACCCACAATGTGGGGTTTGATGGCGCGCTGATCAAACCACTGGTCAATGCGATCGCGTACGGCGGTGTGCTTGGTAGGCAGTAGTACAGGCACCGTCGCCAAACATTCAGGAAAGTTTTTGTGCGCTTTCTTGACCATCTTGGCAGAGCCAAACCAAGCCATCGTTGTTTCGCCCAAGCCATGGCTATAAAGCTTGATGTTGGGATTGTTGGGCGCTGGCTTGTCAGACAACACCACATCCAAACGGTGCAGGGCCAAGTCGCCTAGCAAGTCTTCCAGCTCACCCTCCAAACACATGAGCTTCAAATTGGGAACCTCAATGACAGGCATCAACAAGCGATGGGCCACCATCTTGGGCAGGCTGTCACAAATACCCACTGTCAGGCGAACTGCAGGTGTGCTGCCCGCATCCCTCACCAAGGACTGCAAGGATTCACCCAGTTGAAAAATGAGATCGGCTTGTTTCATGGCTGCAATGCCAGCCTCCGTTAAAACCAAGCCTCGTCCAGCCGGTTTGAGCAAGGCATAGCCCAAAGATTTTTCCAACTCTCTGACCTGCGCGCTCACTGTTTGAACAGCCATGTCCAACTTCTCGGCAGCCCTGGAGATACCGCCTTCCTTGGCCACCACCCAGAAGTAATACAGATGTTTGTAGTTAAACGTCGTGCTCATGATCAGTTTTTTTAGGAGTGAATTTACACAATTATCTGCTTTTTTAGAATTCAAGGAACACTTACCTTTCCCCCGTGACATCTCGAAAAAAGGAGAAAAGCATCATGAGCAACACAAACAACATTTGGCATGGGTGGCAAGCATGATTGATATGGAAACACCTCACTACGCATTGGGCGTTGTGGCAATCTCATTAGCGGTTTTTTATGCCGCTTGGTATGAGTTCAGAAGGAAAAACAAGCGCGATGCCAAACTGCTCGCAACGGCAGGCGCGATGAGCATTGCTGGCACTGCGTTTGTTTTGTTGGCGATGAATCCGTAAGCAGACTACTTGCTGGCCTGACTGGAAATAAATACGCCCTAAGAACAGATCGTCGTTGCCTAGTCCAGAAGGTGCCCTGTTTTGACAAAGATCGTGCAGCCTTCTTTGCTAAACGGTTTGTGAAGACTCATGTGAGGGCTCCTGATCCAGGTCCCGGCAGGGTAACGGCCATGCTCATCTTCAAAGACACCTTCAATCACAAAGATTTCTTCACCCCCAAAGTGTCTGTGTGGATTGAAATAGGTAGAAGGTGCCCACTTCACCAAAGTTGACCCACTACCCTGTTGCATCAAGGGCATGACCGTTAAGCCTGGCACCATGCCTTGATACCAAGTGGCCGAATTTGTATCAACCACCTCTCGCTCTACTTGGTCTGAACCCAGGTGTCGCAACTTGACAAAAAGAGTGCAGCCTAAGTCACTGAAGGGCTCATGTGCCGAGCCTGGTGGATTCATAATGTAAGTACCAGCAGCGTAGTCGCCTGATTCATCACTGAACACGCCCTCCAATACGAAAATCTCTTCACCGCCATCGTGGGTATGCGATTGAAACTTTGATCCCGGCTGATAGCGAACAATCGATGTTGCCTTGGCCACTTCGTCGCCTTGACGGGCCAACATTCTTCTCAAAACGCCAGATTCAGGACTGGCAATCCAAGGCAATTCATGATGATTGATCACAACTCGTTGACTGGTATCGGCGTTAATGTTCATGGAAGATATGCTAAGTTATGAGTCAGTTTAAAGCACTGAACAACCCTAGCACTTTAGTGATCGGAAGAACCCTTGAAAATTTTCTGCAACCAACACCACCAATTGCACCGTGGTCAACAAGAGATGTTTCGCGGGCAATTGGTCGATTGCCATGAAGTACCGCAGCGCCTGGACCATGTCATCCAAGAGCTGGCAAAGCGGCCCGTGGGGGAAATGCTGCAGCCGCCCTCTCATTTAGATTTGGACGCTGCGCTACGGAGGGTCCATACCTCTGATTACTTGTCATTTTTATCTACCGCATGGTCGAAATGGGTTCAACTGAATCCAGACAATGCAAACCGCGACGCCCTGCCCTCTGTATGGCCACTGCCTGGCAAGCACGCCTTCAGAATGGACAAGCCACCCCTGAACTTTGCCGCAAAGCTGGGGCAGTACGCTTTTGATGCCGGCACCCCCTTGATGTCTGGCACCTGGGCTGCTGCGCGCGAAGGGGCAGCCTGTGCAGTGGCGGCCGCTCAAGCACTGATAGATGG
>JACCEC010998960.1_pt1 | contig 17733 bp, 14 predicted proteins | sample 7450121 | NCBI WGS metagenome assembly JACCEC01 (sample SAMN15323455, study PRJNA562643) | freshwater metagenome | isolation source: river surface water | place: USA:Blue River Watershed | collected 2017-08-18 | reverse complement strand
TGAGTTCGCCACAATTCACGATCGCTGGAACCGGTCCTGATTTCAATTACATAAAGAAACTAATTGAGAAAAAGAATTTGTCGAAGTATGTCAATCTGGTCGGAAGACTAGATAAACATCAATTGCGGGACCTGTACTCAACTGCAGATCTTTTCTTACAAATGAGTTTGTTAGAGGCGTTTGGAATTGCCGCATGTGAAGCTAGGGCAAGTGGATTGCCAGTTATTTCACGCAAGGGAAGCGGCGTAAGTGAATTCGTTCAAAATGGAGTTTCAGGTTACCTCGAATCGAGTGATGATGAGATAGTCAATCGAATTGTCCATTTGGTGAATAATCGCGATGAACTTCGAGAATTGAAAAATTCTTCCAAAAGCAACCCCCCAATTCAAGATTGGGAGCATGCAGCTAGCCAAATTCAGTCGCTTTACCAACAAGCCCTTAAAGCAGTTTAGGACTTACCCTTAGCCAATGAGCGGGCGCAAAATCAGTTTTACCAAAGGTCACGGCACTGGCAATGATTTCATCATTGTGTTTGATGAACTTGGAGCAAATGATCTAACCGCTTCTGAAGTTAAAAATCTCTGTGATCGCCATTTTGGTATCGGAGCTGACGGCATTTTGCGAGTTGTGAAGACTGTCGCTGCAGGTGTAGATGCGCCAGATACAACTTGGTTTATGGATTACCGAAACAGCGATGGCTCAATTGCTGAAATGTGCGGAAATGGTTTGCGAGTTTTTGTTCACTATTTATACGAAACAGGTCTAATCGTTGAAAAAGAAAATTTAATTGCCACTCGCGGGGGAATAAAACGCGTTACAAAACTCAATGATGGAAATTACAAAATTGAAATGGGTAAGGCCCAAATCAGCCTTGATCCGCTTGAAGTTGCAGTTGCTGGCCGGAAATACTTGGCAACAAGTGTGCACATTCCAAACCCGCATGCAGTCTCTTTCGTAGATGATTTAGATGAAATTGGAAATTTGCAAACATCACCATTTGCAAATCCTGAATCAGCATTTCCAAATGGTGCGAATTTTGAATTCATTAAGAAGGTCGGTTCAAACCACATTTCGATGCGAGTGTTTGAAAGAGGCTCAGGTGAAACCCTTTCTTGTGGAACCGGAGTGTGCGCCGCTGCGGTGGTGGCGAGGCTAAACGAAAGCCAATCGGGCGAAACGACTTGGCGAGTGGATGTTCGAGGTGGCACGTTGAAGGTAGAGCAATCAGGCGAAGGTGAAGTATCTTTAATTGGCCCAGCGGTGTTAGTTGCAGACGGTGAGTTCTATTTTGAAAAATAGTGGAGATTCTGAAGATTTCGCCACCACAGGTGAGCTAGATTTAGAGGAACGCAGGGCCCTTCGTCGTGTTGAAGGGTTAAGCACTGAGCTTGAGGACATCACTGAAGTTGAATATCGCCAGGTTCGTCTCGAACGGGTGGTGTTAGTTGGGGTTTGGACTCAAGGCTCAGTTGAATCGGCAGAGCGTTCAATGGCAGAACTTGCTCGGCTTGCTGAAACTGCAGGCTGCACAATCGTAGATGCGCTCATGCAACGAAGAGATGCGCCAGACACGGCAACTTACATTGGTTCTGGAAAAGTGAAAGAACTGCGCGACATTGTTTTGTTTCACAAGGCAGATACTGTGATTTGCGATGGCGAATTGTCACCAGGACAGCTTCGCAAACTTGAAGACTCGGTAAAAGTAAAAGTAGTAGATAGAACTTGGCTGATTCTCGATATCTTCGCACAACATGCCAAAAGCAAAGAAGGTAAAGCCCAAGTCAGTCTGGCCCAAATGCAATACATGATTCCGCGTCTGCGTGGTTGGGGTGAAGCGTTGAGTCGTCAGGCTGGTGGCCGCGCAGGTGGTGGAACTGGTGGTGTGGGAACACGTGGACCTGGTGAAACTAAGTTGGAAACTGATCGCCGGCGGATTAACAATCAAATTTCCAAACTCAAGCGTGAACTAAAGGACATGGCGAAAGTACGCAAAACTCAACGTTCCGCTCGTCACGCAAGTGGAGTTCCACAAGTTGCTATCGCTGGTTACACCAACGCAGGGAAATCCTCTTTATTGAATCGCTTAACCGGTGCTGGTGTCTTAGTGGAAAACGCTTTGTTTGCCACCCTCGATCCCACAGTACGAAAGGCTAGAACTCCGAGCGGTCGCGATTTCACAATTTCAGACACGGTTGGTTTTGTAAGACACTTGCCTCATCAGTTAGTGGAAGCATTTAGATCAACACTTGAAGAAGTATCAAATGCCGATGTGATTTTGCACGTGGTTGATGGAACTGATGCGGATCCAGAAGGGCAACTCTCTGCTGTAAGAGAAGTGCTAGCTGAGATTGATGCGGCAAACATTCCAGAAATAGTTGTAGTCAACAAAATTGACTCTGCCGATCCAATTGTGGTGCAAAGAATTCTGCGACGTGAAAAACATTCGCTAGCGGTGAGTGCGCATTCAGGTGAGGGGATTGAAGAATTGCTTGCCGAAATTGATCGAGTGTTGCCAGGGCCAAATACGCCAATTGATTTAGTGATTCCTTATGACCACGGTGAACTAATTCATAAGATTGTCAGCACTGGGATTATGAAATCGATGGAACATCTTGAAAACGGCACCCGCGTGGTAGCAGTGGTGTCAGAGCAGCTTGCAAATGAACTGGCTGAATTAAAAAATGGCTGAAAACGAACTGCTCGATAAAGCACTGCAAGCCGTGGTTGGTGTACTAGGCGGTGAAAACCGTGAAGGCCAAGTGCAAATGATGCATGCTGTGGACCAATCTTTAAGAACTGGACAGCATCTGTTGGTCCAAGCTGGAACTGGTACTGGTAAATCCGTTGCATATTTATTGCCATCAATTTTGTTTGCCATGGAAAAGAAACAACCAGTTGTCATCAGCACAGCGACTCTGGCTTTGCAAAGACAGCTAGTGGCACGTGACTTACCAAGAATTGCAGATGCGCTTGAAAAGGTATTGAAGCGCAAACCAACTTTTGCAGTTGCCAAAGGGCGTCACCACTACATTTGTAAACAAAGGTTGAACACCACCCCAACGGCGCCAGAGTCAGACGATGATGACCAGGCTGTTTTATTTGCATCCCCAACCACAAAGCTTGGAAAAGACGCAAAACGAGTTCGAACTTGGGCGCACACCACCGAAACTGGAGATCGCGAAGATTTAGAGCCAGCGCCAGATCTGCGGGTATGGCGTGCCCTGAGTGTTTCAGGTACCGAATGTATTGGCGCGAATAAGTGTCCATTTGGTGATGAGTGTTTTACCGAAAATGCGCGTGCAGCAGCAGAACATGCAGATGTGGTGATTACAAACCATGCAATGCTCGTGATTCATGCTTTGGAAGGTGTGCCGCTACTTCCAGATCACTGCGCAGTGATTGTGGATGAAGGTCATGAACTTGCCGACCGCGTTACTGGTCAAGCAACTCAAGATTTGTCTTCGTACACAATCGAAAGGGCCGCTAAAAAAGCGCGTGGATTGATTGACCCAGCCATTGTTGTAAAACTAGAAGAGGCCGCAGATGGAATTCGACTTTTGCTAGATGAAGTTGCAGGGTTCAGCCCAAAGCGGATTGTTTTGGATGTTGCAGAACTTGGTGAAGATGCAAGTAACTATTTCATTGGGTTAAAAACTATTTTGAATGATCTTCTAGCGGCTCGAGATAGTGCGCAAGCCGCCCTTGCAGATTTGCAGGCGAAGTCAAAAGCAGATCCTGAGGCAGAGCCAGAGATTTTGGCCGCTCGTTCGATGGCAAAAGTAGCCCTTGGTGAAATTCAAGATGTGGCGAACCGACTTGTAAAACTTAAAGATTCTGATGTTGCGTGGCTAGATCGAAGTGAAGGAAGAGCGGGACATTTTCAAGTAGCTCCGCTTTCCGTTTCACATTTGTTAAGTGAAAACTTGTTTGGTGAGTTACCAGTTGTAGTGACAAGTGCAACTTTGACACTTGGTGGCAAGTTTGATGCGATGGCTAAAGAGTTAGGACTATTGCCGCCAGTTAAAGGCCTTGATGTCGAAGATGATGAAATTGAATACATCGACGTCGAAACAGATGAAGACGGCAATCCAATTCCACCCCGAAAATCCGATGTAAATCTCGTGCACGATTGGAAAGCACTAGATGTTGGATCCCCATTTGATGCGGCAAGTCAAGGTGTGCTCTATATCCCGGCACACTTACCGCCACCTGGACGCGATGGTCTGAGTGATGAACAGTTGGCAGAAGCTACCCGCCTAATAATTGCCGCTGGTGGACGAACTTTGGCTTTGTTTTCATCTTGGCGAGCAGTCGAAAAAGCTGCTGAACATTTAAAGACAGCCTTGCCGGATGCAGACTTGGATATCAAACTGCTCGTGCAACGCAAGGGTGATGTGGTTGCTGACCTTGTGAAGCAATTTGCAAATGACACCACCAGCGTTTTGCTAGGAACCATTTCGCTCTGGCAGGGAGTGGATGTGCCAGGTGAATCTTGTTCTCTAGTAATCATTGACCGAATTCCATTTCCGCGCCCGGATGACCCACTAGTGGCAGCAAGACAGCAAAGAGTGGATAGAAGTGGTGGCAGTGGGTTTAGGTCAATTGCGGTGCCAAAGGCGGCTTTATTGCTGGCCCAAGGAGCAGGCCGTTTATTGCGCACCCAAAAAGATCGTGGAATGGTGGCGGTTCTTGATTCAAGATTGAACTCGGCAAACTATGCAAACTTTTTAGTGCAGTCCTTGCCACCATTTTGGAAAACTACAGATCCGGAAGTGGCGAACGCTGCGATTGCGCGTTTAGGAAAAACTTTTTAGAGCTTTCGCATAACGGTTACGACAATACCCATGATTTGCGCATTGTTGCCATCAATAGGTTCGAAGTCTGGATTATGTGGCATCAACCAAACTTGTCCATCGCGCTTTTTGAAAGTTTTAACAGTCGCTTCTTCATCATTGATTAAAGCTGCAACAATTTCACCGTTGTTCGCAGTTGCTTGCTGACGAACAACTACATAGTCTCCATCGAATATTCCAGCATCAATCATTGAATCACCACGAACTTGCAACATGAACAAATCACCAAATCCAGTGATCTCGCGTGGAAGTGACATTGTGTTTTCAATATTTTGTTCAGCGATTAATCCAGTACCTGCTGCGATTTGACCAAGTAGTGGAATCGAAACGGTTGATTCGTCATTTGTAGAAATGCTTGGTGCATTAGTTTCAAACGCACTGCCATCTACATTTCTTAAAACTTCCATGCCACGTGCTTTGTTGCTTCCACGTTTGATGTAACCAAGTTTTTCGAGTGCCGATAGTTGATGTGCAATTGATGAAACAGATGAAAGGCCTGATGCGTTTAATAGATCGCGCATTGCAGGTGGAAAACCTTGTTTAGCAACAGTATCGATAATGGTTTGAAGAACAATCACTTGCCGAGCACTTAGTTCTGGGTTTTCGCTCGGATTGTCTGGAAGTGGATGGACGGTGGCCATTTATTTCTCCTGTTGGCTATGTCAGACCCACCGTTAATGGTGCGCCCATTGCTAGTGAGCGACTGCAGGGGAGTGGCTCACTAGCAATGCCCAAACAATAAACCACTTCGAACAAATTTTCCGAACATTTGTGCGATTTGGCGTGGCGAATGTCGCACCAATGTGGTTTAATTCGTACAGATGTTCGAACTTCCCTCGAACAGCTAAGCAAGACTGAGGAGAAACCGATGAGTGCTCAAACTGCAAAAACCCCTGAAAACACAGTTATTTCTAGCCATTTATATGCAGTTCCAGCTCGCAAAGTGGTTGGCACCCGGACGGTTCTAACCCAGCGTGGGCGAGTGGTCTTAGGACTTTTCACCACCGCAGCAGTTTTAGCTGTTCTAGCCCTCCTTTTTGCGACTTTCGCGCCCAATGCCGCCGCATCTACTTCTCAAGTTGGCTCTGCTACTGAAATTCAGATTGTGAAACCAGGGCAAACTCTTTGGCAAATTGCTGCAACTCTTGATCCTGCAGCCGATCCTCGCGAGACAATCGACCGCATCCTGGATTTGAATTCACTCACAAATTCAGAGCAAATTCATGCTGGTCAAGCTCTAATCGTTCCAATTCTCAACTAGTTCTTGAGACTTTCGGCGTGTCGAATACCAAAGCGCTTGCGTTTTGTTGTGCTAAGTCCTAACTTACGCCCCTACATCTAGTGGTCTGACTGCTAGAAGACCCCACATAGTGTGGTTTTCGCACAGATTTGTCCACAGGTGAAGTGCCAAAAAAGACTGGTTTTCAGGCTCTTTTGAATAGTTATCCACAGGAAACTACTAATCGATACCCACAAGGAGGGATGAGAGATGCATTGCCCATTTTGCAAACATGACGATTCCCGCGTTGTGGACTCTCGTACTGGTGAAGATGGCGGCGCAATCCGCAGACGCCGTCAGTGTCCTGAATGTGGCCGTCGTTTTTCAACAATCGAAACAGCGATGTTGTTGGTTGTAAAACGAAATGGCGTGGTCGAACCATTTAGCCGTGCAAAAGTGATTTCAGGTGTGCGCAAAGCTTGCCAAGGTCGTCCAGTAAGCGACGACGATCTTGCAGTTCTTGCACAACAAGTTGAAGATTCACTTCGCGCAGCTGGAGCAGCTGAAATTCAAACAAATGAAGTTGGTCTTGCAATTCTTGCGCCGCTTCGAAATCTAGACAAAGTCGCTTACCTCAGATTTGCATCTGTTTATAGATCATTCGAAAGTCTTGAAGATTTCGAAGGTGAAATTGCAGTGCTTAGAGCATCGGATACACAAGATGCTCAAAATGTTGAAACAAAACTTTCAACGACAAAATAACTTCCCATCGCGGACGGTTCCCCATGGACGCGATACCCAAATGAAAATCGAATCAGAAAGAGGAAACACCGATGACCGAAACGGTGAGTGGAGCAACCGGCTCTACTAAGAAATCGAAATCAAGCGGCCTTTCGCTAGAAAGACTGTGGAGCACACCAGGGGAACACCCATATGATCAAATCAATTGGGAACGTCGCGATGTAGTGCAGACCAACTGGAAAACTGGTGAAACAGTTTTCGAACAACGTGGAGTTGAATTTCCAGACTTCTGGTCAGTAAACGCATCAACAATTGTTACCACCAAATACTTCCGTGGTGCAGTTGGAACAGATCAGCGTGAATGGAGTTTGAAGCAACTCATTGATCGCGTTGTTCTTACCTACACCAAAGCTGGCCGTGAATACGGTTACTTTGCGACCGAAGAAGATGCAATCACTTTCGAACACGAATTAACTTGGATGCTTTTGCACCAGGTGTTTTCATTCAACTCACCAGTTTGGTTCAACGTTGGTACATCATCTCCACAACAGGTGAGCGCATGCTTCATCTTGAGTGTTGATGACACCATGGATTCAATCCTTAACTGGTACCGCGAAGAAGGCTTGATTTTCAAGGGTGGTTCAGGTGCAGGTTTGAACCTAAGCCGTATCCGCTCATCAAAGGAATTGCTACACAGTGGTGGAACCGCAAGTGGTCCAGTTTCATTCATGCGCGGTGCTGATGCATCAGCTGGAACCATTAAGTCAGGCGGCGCAACTCGTCGTGCTGCAAAGATGGTTGTACTTGATGTTGATCATCCAGACATTGAAGAATTCATTGAAACCAAGGTTAAAGAAGAAGAAAAGATTCGCGTATTGCGCGATGCTGGCTTCGACATGGACCTAGGTGGAAAAGACATCATCAGCGTTCAATACCAAAACGCAAACAACTCTGTTCGCGTATCAGATGAATTCATGCAGGCAGTTGAAAACGGCACGGATTTCGGTCTTCGCGCCCGCTCAACCGGTGAAATCATCGAACGTGTAGATGCAAAGAAACTATTCCGCCAACTAAGCGAAGCTGCTTGGGCATGTGCAGATCCAGGTATCCAATATGACGGAACCATCAATGATTGGCACACTAACCCAGAAACCGGCCGCATCACTGCATCAAACCCATGTTCTGAATACATGAGCTTGGACAATTCATCTTGCAACCTTGCATCATTGAATTTGTTGAAGTTCCTGAAAGAAGATGGAACTTTCGATGCAGTTAAATTCGCAAAGTCAGTTGAATTCATCATCACTGCAATGGACATTTCAATTTGCTTTGCAGACTTCCCAACAGAACCGATCGGTGACACCACTCGCAAATACCGCCAGCTAGGTATTGGTTACGCAAACCTTGGCGCGTTGCTAATGGCAACTGGTCTGCCATACGACTCAGAAGGTGGCCGCGCGCTTGCTGGCGCAATCACTTCATTGATGACTGGCACTGCATACAAGCGTTCAGCTGAACTTGCAGGCGTAGTTGGCGCTTACGAAGGTTATGCACGTAACGCAAGTGCACACCAACGCGTAATGCGCAAGCACGCAGCTGCAAGTGATGCAATGCGTTCAGCTTCATCTTTGGATGCAGACATTGCACGTCTTGCAAACAAGAACTGGGCTGAAGGCATCAAGACTGGTGAAAAGAACGGATGGCGCAACGCACAAGCATCTGTACTTGCACCAACTGGCACCATCGGCTTCATGATGGATTGCGACACAACTGGTATCGAACCTGACTTCTCACTAGTTAAGTTCAAGAAACTAGTTGGTGGCGGTTCAATGCAGATCGTTAACCAAACCATTCCAATGGCGCTAAACAAGCTTGGATATGCAGATGAAACTGTTGAAGCAATTGTTGAATACATTGCACAACACGGACATGTTGTAGATGCTCCTGGTTTGAAGCCAGAACATTACGCAATCTTCGACTGCGCAATGGGTGAACGTGCCATCACTCCAATGGGTCACGTTCGAATGATGGCTGCATGCCAACCATTCTTGTCAGGTGCAATTTCAAAGACAGTAAACATGCCAGAAAATGCAACTGTTGAAGAAGTTGAAGAGATCTACTTCCAAGCTTGGAAGATGGGTGTCAAGGCACTTGCAATCTACCGCGACAACTGCAAGGTTGGTCAACCACTTTCTGATGCAAAAGCTAAGAAAACTGAAGCACCAGTTGCAACTTCAGTTGCAGCGCAACCAATTCGCCGTCGTATGCCAAAGAAGCGCACCAGCCAAACTGTTTCATTCTCAGTCGGTGGCGCAGAGGGTTACATGACAGCAGGTTCGTTTGAAACTGGCGAACTTGGTGAAGTGTTCTTGAAGTTAGGCAAGCAGGGTTCAACTCTTGCTGGCGTGATGGATGCGTTCTCAATTGCGATCTCAATCGCATTGCAATTCGGTGTTCCACTAGAAGCATTTGTTTCTAAGTTCACCAACATGCGTTTCGAACCAGCAGGCATGACAGACGATGCAGACATCCGTATGGCGCAATCCATCATGGACTACATCTTCCGTCGCTTGGCACTCGATTACCTGCCACTTGAAAAGCGCGCAATGCTCGGCATCTTTACTGCTGAAGAACGTGCTGCTCAGGTTTCAGGCTATGACACACCATCAGCAAGCACTGAAGAAATCGCTGCGGTAGTTGTTAAGGAACTAGAAAACGTAACTCCGGTTACAGCTGTTCCAGTGACAATCAGCACCGAAAACGCTCACTCATCAGCTGAATTGCTTGAAGCAATCACTGGCAAAGTAAGCGATGCTCCACTGTGCTTCACCTGTGGCATCAAGATGCGTCCGTCAGGTTCTTGCTACGCCTGCGAAGGTTGTGGCAACACCAGCGGTTGCTCTTAACAACCACCTAAAAGTGGGGCTTGTCGTATGACAAGCCCCACTTTTTTATTTGCCTAACTTTCTTTGTCGATGCGAATAAACTTGTCTATACGTTTCCAACAGAAATTTGCTGATATGAATTACTTCGTAGATCTTGCAGTTGAACAACCGTTATTTTTACTGACCACGCTTTTGGGCCTTGGTGCCTTTCTCGGAAATATAAAAGTCAAAGGTATTTCGCTCGGGCCCGCAGGCGTGCTTTTTGCAGCCCTAGCTTTTAGTGCTTATGACGAACGCTTAATCCTTTCAAAAGATGTCGGATATTTCGGCCTAGCCTTATTTGCATACATTGTTGGAATCGGTGCTGGACCATCATTTTTTAGGGCACTGAAATCTGGGGGCCGAGTAGTAATCACAATTGTGGTGGCATTGACTGGTGCTGCAATTGCCTTGGTTGGTTTTGCCAAGCTAATTGGTATTAGTGGTCCAGTTCTATCTGGAGTTTATGCAGGAGCGCTAACAAATACGCCTGCGCTAGCTGCAAGTCAAGAAATTTGGGTAGATGCAACTGGCTCCGATTCTCCAATCGTTGGATATTCAGTCACGTATTTATTCGGTGTGCTTGGAATGCTAATTGCAAGTGGGATAGCAATTAAGAAAGTTTCAAAAAATCCACAATCTGATGAACTTGCCACATCGCCGCCAAAACTTATTGGTGAGACTGTGCGTGTAGATGTAGATGGCCTTCCAACTCTTGGTGAGTTAGCAAAACAATATGATGACAAGCTTAGATTTTCTCGAGTAATGACCGGAGATAGACCTGGGCATCCTGGCTTAATTGACATTGCTACTGACGATCATGAATTAGTACGCGGCGACATTGTTACAGTGATTGCAGATAGTGAGACGATTGAAAAGTTCATTTCCCAAGTTGGACACTCTTCTTCAGTCGCATTAACTCTCGATAGATCTAATCTCGATTTTAGGCGGATTGCAGTCTCACATCGCAGTGTTGCTGGAAAGTCGCTTGGAGAACTTCGCTTGAGTCAAAAGTACGGGGCAGTGGCTACGCGAGTTCGCCGTGGCGATGTGGATCTGCTGGCTCACGATGATTTTGTTCTGCAAATTGGCGACCGTGTGCGGGTGGTGGCAACTCAACATGGGCTTTCTCGAGTTGCAAAGCTACTTGGCGATTCGGAAAAGGCGGCCAGCGCATTTTCAATAGTAAGTGTTGCAACAGGTATTACCGCAGGTGTAATTCTTGGCTCGATTCCGTTCCCAGTTCCCGGTGGCAGGGTGTTTGAATTCGGAATGGCTGCAGGCCCACTAATCGTAGGTTTAGTGATGGGAAGATTTGGCAAAACCGGCCGAATAATTTGGTCTTTGCCTCACACTTCTTCAAGTGCGTTAAGCCACCTTGGAATGATGTTGTTTTTAGCGTATGCGGGTTCAACAGCTGGCCATGCGCTAAGTGTTGCTATCACCACTCCTATAGGTTGGCGATTACTTTTAATTGGGCTCGCAACCACAGTTACTTCAGCATTAACTTTCATTTACCTTGGAAGATATTTTGCGAAGATTTACGGACCGAGACTTGCAGGAGTTATGGCTGGATCACAAACTCAACCAGCTGTACTTGCATACGTCAATGAACAGACCAAAGACGACCCTCGAGTCAACTTAGGTTATGCGGTTGCGTATCCAGTTGGCATGATTGTTAAAGTGCTGATCGCACCAATATTGGGCAACTTTTAGTAATTAATTTCTGCCCAGAAATGGTCACGTTCGCGAGTTACGGTCAAAGTGCCGTTTCGAGTCTTGCCGTTTTCTTTGGTTACAAAAACTGGACATTTAACAAAACCAGATTCTTCAAAGCAGGCTGATTCGGTATTCCAAGGAATCATGTAATTCTTGTTCGATAGTCGAATAGTGCCAACCGGCGACCACTGCGAAAGTTCTGTATTCCAATGGAGAACCTCAACGCGCTCATCACTTTTTTGGTCGCCAACTACGCAAGCTGCTGTGACAATCATGTAAATCTCGTCAACATCTGCTGCCTGCAAAATGACTTTATTTAAATATTGAACCGTGACGTTTTCACTCGAGCAAGTGACATACGATTCTTTTGCAATCGGCTCTGTCTGCTGAGCCTTAGTCAAGCGGTCGAAATAATCTGAGGCAGTTACAACAGGCGATGCAGAATTAGTGACGGTTGGGCTAGTTGAGGATGTTGGATTCGCAGAGTTGTTTGAACAGGCTGTTAAAACAACAGCGCATGCAACTAAAGTAATTAATCGACGCATAGGCACAGCCTAACCGCAAAAACCTATCGCAATCGGATGGCTTGCAGCCAAGCTCGGCCTGCAACCGAAATTCTTCGCCATGTAGAAACCTTCGCACGCTTGCTAAATACGTCGAAATCTATCTTTTCAACTTCATCAGCAATCTGGCAATACAGAATTCGAGCCGCATTGATACATGGCTGACTTGCTGGATTTAATAGGGAAATTCCGGCACGGGAGCGTTCTTCTAGTTCATGGACTCTGGCAATTTGAAAGCGCAGAGCGGCTCGAAGATCGTCAGTCACAACCCGAGACTTTAAAGTTTCTGGGGTGACACCGAATTGACGTAATTCTGACAAAGGTAAATAGATTCGACCGCGTTCTAGGTCCTCACCAACATCGCGAATGAAGTTTGCCAACTGAAAAGCCACCCCAAGATCAGTTGCGTATTTGTATGCGTCTTGCGAGCTTGGTTCCAAAATTGGCACCATCTGTAGACCTATAACTGCGGCAGAGCCATAAACGTATTCATAGAGGTCGTCATAAGTTTCATATGAGGTGGTGGTTAAGTCCATTTTCATCGAGTGAATGAATGCCTCAAAGTGCGCCTTTGGGATGTTGAATTGTTTAGCTGTGTAAATCGTGGCTTTACAGATTTCATCATCGCTAGTTCCGGAATCAAAATCCTCAAAAAATTTATCACTCCATGAAGTAAGCCATTGTGCTTTTTGTTCGCCAGTTAAGGTCGAGGAGAGGTCGTCAACGATTTCATCTGCATAACGGGCAAATCCATAAAGCGCGTGGACAAAAGGTCTTTTGCTCGGAGGTAACAACAATGTTGCAAGATAATAAGTTTTGCCATGAGCGGCATTTAAGACTCGACATTTTTCAAAAGAGTCTTGCAGATCCACATCGGTGATTCCGGCGGCAACCAATTCTCTACGAGACATATACCTGCTCCAGATCCATGATTTCCTTATTCTCTTTAAATCGCATCAATGAAAAAATACTTATAAATACGAAAGCGCCGAAGGCTAGTTCCTGAGCTGTGATTGCCGAATCTCTGACCGCTACAGCTTCGATAATTGAATACGCCACAACAAGAAGTGTGCCGTAAACCGAAATCTTCATGCCCGTGGTGGTCCGTAATCCACTTCCTGCAAACAGGGCTAATGGCCACAGGAAATACCAAGGAAAGACCACTGGGCTTAGAAGAATCATGAAAGCAAGTGCGAGGGCAGCTCTGCGGGTGCCAGACTCTTCACTCTTATTCAAAGTGAGTTTTGCGATATATATGGCGCAGAAAACTAATCCCGTGTACCTAATGATGGGAAAGATAGTTGAACTCAAATCATGCCCAAACCAAGACAAGGATTTATTGATAATTTCTGATACCAGACTAATTGGTGCAGCTAAATTCAATACTTGGCCAGGAGTTGAAATTGCATTAATCCATCCAAAGCCTGTGTTAGTAGCTACGCCTAAGAAAGCTAAAGCTCCGACGGAAACCAGAGCAGTTGTCGCCCAATCTTTCAACCTCTGAATCAAATTGAATTCTGGATGATTAGAAATGGCCAAGAAAGGCAGTGCAATCAAGGCGATAGGTTTGATTGCGATAGCAAAAGCAATGCTGAGTGATGCAAGTATCAAACGCTTCTCATGCGCGAACACAAATCCCCAAACGATTGCTGCAATCATCACTGAATCGTTGTGGACGGCATTTATTAGGTGCAGAATTGTGATTGGATTTAAAACTGCTAACCAAATCGCAAAGTTTTGTGAGATTTTGTGAATTCTTGCAAGCCGGTTGATTCCATAGATTGTTACAACGAATGCCAAAATATTTATGGCTCGTAAAAAAACCATGCTGTTGTACGGATTATCAATTGATATCCATGCCGAGAATCTTTCAATCAGCAAGTAGGCGGCTCCGTAAGGTGTGGTGGTTTGCGCCCACATCGGATCGATGCCAAATCTGAACCAGTCATCGAGTTGGGCCACGCCAACTTCATATGGGTTAAATCCTGCAAGTTGTAAGTGTCCTTGAGCTACGTATGAATACACATCTCGCGAAAAAAGTGGCGGCATAAACAAAGAAGGAAGACTTGCCGAGAGTGCGAAGCGAGCGAGTTCTCTTGGAGTGTGGGTTTCATGCTCAACGTTTAGCCACATTATTAGTAGTAAGAACGCCCCTAAGAACAATGATGCTATCCCTAGAGTTTGACCCAATTCGGTTAGGCGCAAAGTTGCAAAAACAGAATTTGCTTTCACATCAAAATTAGGTGTCAACCAACCAAGTGAAATTGAACTTATTGCAAGCAATAAACCCGCAACCAAAAACCCCAGTGATGGTTTGCGTGAAATCAAACTAACGCCAAGCTCTTGACTTGTAGTTCGGATCCACGCCAGTTACGCGCTCTGCCGCTAGCCGACCTGATACCAATACCATCGGTACGCCCACTCCAGGTTGGGTGCCAGACCCAGTAAACACAACGTTTTCGCCCCAAAGGTTTCCTGGTCTAAATGGACCTGTTTGCAGGAATGAGTGTGCGGATGCGAACGGTGCGCCACGTTCCATTCCGCGTGCCTCCCAATCCAATGGGGTAGTCAGATGTTCTACTTCAATACTGTCGCCGAAGTTTTTGTAACCGCGTTCTTCCAAAGTTTTAACCATGTGATCGCGGTATTTCGGAGCCTCTTGTTTCCAGTCAATATCGGAATCAAGGTTTGGAGTTGGGTAAAGCACGTAATAAATTTCTTTTCCGGCTGGTGCAAGACTTGCATCGGAGTAAGTTGGATTAGTCACCAAGATTGATGGATCTGACATGAATTGTTTCTTATCAATCAAATCCGAAAACACTCCAGCCCATTCTTTTCCAAAGTGGATGTTGTGGTGAGCGGTCTTTGTGTATTTTTGAGATGAACCTGCAAGCAAAAGTGCACATGAAGGTGAGTACTTCAAACGCTTTACAGAAAGTGGATTAATTCCAAGCAGATCTCTGTATGCAACCGGTAAATCTGGATTCAAGATGAATGCATCAGCTTCGATGCGAGTTCCGTCAGTGGTGATTACTGCAGTAGCGCGAGAATTTGAGTGCTCAACACTTTTCACAGTAACACCGTATTGAATGTCCACACCATGCTTTTGGGCACAAGCTGCCATTGCGCGTGGAAGTGCGTGCATACCACCTTCTGGGAAGTAAACCCCAGCCACGCTGTCCATGTAGGCAATGACTGCATAGATAGCCAATGCGTCGTAAGGAGATAGGCCTGCATACATCGCTTGGAAAGAGTAAATGCGTTGAGTGCGTGGGTCTTTCAAATACTCATTAACTTTCGGAGCAAGTTTTCTAAAGCCACCAATTGAAAGCAGTTTTACTAGATTAGGAGTTAGTAAATCAAAAGGTGTATCAATATTTCGGTCGATGAAGTCTTTAATTTCATACTTGTAAAGGTCAGCAACAAAATCCACATACTTTAAGTAACCCTCGGCTTCAGAAGAAGAAATTACCCGTTCAATTTCTGTTGCCATCTTGTTCACATCAGAGTGCACATCCAATATTGATCCATCTGGGAAAAATGATCGGTAAAGCGGATTTACCTCTTTGAGTTTTAACCAGTCACTCATGTTTTCGCCAACAGCATCGAATGCGTCAGCAATCAAATCTGGCATCGTTAAAACTGTTGGACCAGTGTCGAATTGAAAACCTTGGTCAGAAATCAAACCAGCACGGCCGCCAGGTACAAGTTCACGTTCTAGGAGCGTAACTTTGCGACCAGCGCCAGCTAGTCGCAGTGCGGCTGATAGTCCAGCGAGTCCAGCACCAACGATGACAACATGGTCACTACTCCCAACAACTTTGCGCGGGGTAGAGCGAGGGGCAAAACGCAATAGGTCCATTAGTAGTTTCTTTCGGTAGCGGCGACTGCCAAGTTTGCTAATACAAACATGGCTTGTTCATCTATGTAATCTGCTTTGATTGCCTGCAATGCAACTGCGCGATTTTCTTCAATCATGTGTTCAACTTCGTCAACTGCACCAGATTTTGTGAGGATGTTCTGTAACTCCAAAATCCGTTCAGGTGATAAATCTTTTTGCCCAAGAGTGTTTTTCAGCAGTTCATGTTCGCTTCCGCTTGTTTTGGAAAGTGCTGTTGCAACTAGAACTGTTCGCTTGCCTTCACGCAAATCATCACCAGCTGGTTTGCCAGTGATTTTTTCGTCCCCAAAAACTCCAAGAATGTCATCGCGCAATTGGAATGCGACTCCAAGTGGAAGTCCGTAGTCAGAAAGAGTTTGGATAGTTCGACCATCAGCGCCAGCTAGAAGTGCTCCCATATGAAGTGGGCGTTCGATTGTGTATTTGGCACTCTTGAAGGTAATAACTTGCAAGATGTTGTCGATAGATGCATTTGATTTCGCTTGTTCGAGCAAATCAAGATATTGGCCAGCCAAAAGTTCAGTTCGCATCAAATCGTAAAGATTTTTTGCCGACTTAAGTTTGTCGGTTTCAAAGTTTGATTTCATCAAGAGCTCGTCTGCCCAAGACAGACACAAATCTCCTAAAAGAATTGCGCCACCAATTCCAAATTGTTTGGCATTTCCTAGCCAGTCATTTTTTTCATGGAGAGATTCGAATTGGCGATGGGAACTTGGATTTCCACGTCGAGTATCGCTTTCATCCATCACATCATCATGAATCAATGCACAAGCTTGTAAAAACTCAAGTGCGGTGGCTGCTTGCAAGATTTCTGCGCTGTCCGCTCCGCCAGCGGCGCGGTATCCCCAGTATGCAAAAGCTGGGCGAAGTCGTTTGCCGCCCGCCATCATTTCGCTTAATGAACCTGTTAGGAATGAAAGATCGGAATTTAGGCCGGACATGAAAGTTGCATGCTTAGAAATCGTGCTCGATACCTCTTGTGCCACCCGATTGCGCAGGTCATCAATCTCTAGAACCTTCAGTCCTAGTGAGGTATCTATTTCATAGTTCGACACGGGGCAAAGGTAGCGGTAGCGGGGTATTCGGGCGATTTAAGTAGAAGGCAGGGCTACTTACCCGCAAAATGAAAATGTATTGTGGAATCCCACTCTTGGCGGATAAGTGAAATGGCTGGTCCAGCCTGCGAAAGGGGAAATATTTGACCTTCAATCTTTCCTCCTAATTCCATCAATTTTCCCAAGAGTTCGGAGTTTGCTTGCACGTGGTCAATTACGGCCTGAGCCGTTTCATATTCCTCGAGTACCACACAACTTGATTCATCTGCAGTGAAGAAAAGGTCGTATCGCAAAATTGATTTCTGTGCAGAAACAGCTGTTATTAGTTCAGCTGCCAAAGTTTTGAAGTTTGCGAGGTTCGAGGATTCGATCTTGGGAAAAATGGCAATTGCTCTCAGGTTCTCCATGATTCTCCTGTCGTTAAGCGAGTTCGCGAATTAGTCTAGGTACATGTCGCAGGTAAACGATTCAAATATGAAAATAATTCGGGGCTATACCCAAGTTCGCGAAGCGTTGCGAGATGTGGCTACCTATTCATCTGACTTACAAGGTGACGCTGATGTACGTGACTACAGACAACTCCCACTTGAAGTTGACCCACCAGCTCATCACCAATACCGAACTGCATTAGGACCTTATTTTGTAAAGCCTAGTGTTGAAAAATCATTACCTGAATTTACAAAGCACTCTGAAGAATTGATTTCCAATTATTTTAATTCCCAAAACCAAGATGTGATTAGCCAAATGGTTTTGCCACT
>JACCEC010055595.1_pt1 | contig 17739 bp, 17 predicted proteins | sample 7450121 | NCBI WGS metagenome assembly JACCEC01 (sample SAMN15323455, study PRJNA562643) | freshwater metagenome | isolation source: river surface water | place: USA:Blue River Watershed | collected 2017-08-18 | reverse complement strand
TTTTCAACTTTAAATAATCCTGGGGTTCTACTGTAGTACTTATTTACAGTCAACTTTTTAGTCTCAACAATTTTCTTACCTTCATCCTCTTTCTCTACCTTGACTTCAAAATCATTATAAATCTCATTACTGTCAGGAACAAAATATTTACTCTTGTTAAGCTCATAATCAGCCCTCATATCAGGTTTAATAATATCTTCAAGACTATTAGCAGAAATAGCAATGTATGCTGAATCTGTATCCATTTGACAATATTCAAAATCTGACCTGTCAACATATTTATCAACACAATCATAATAGAACTCAAGCATTCTTAATTTTGCAAGTTGATAAACAGCTGCCCCTATTTGAATAGGAATATCCATGTATATTTTTGCAGGAATAGCTTTAACCTCGAAAATATCTTGTTGAATTTCATCAAGGTCTCTAAAATAAGGACTGTTAATTTTGCTTCCTATTTTAGTCTCATTACAGTATGAAGTTTTCGTAAATTTACTTTTGTTCATAACAGTTCTACCATACAGAGAATTACCTATTAACTTCATAGAATCAGCAATGATAGACTTAGATTTATCAATGTCTCCAGTTCTTCTAGCATCTGAAATATCATCAGCTAATTTTTCAAAGCACTTAGCTTTATTATATTTAATAGCCTGATATACTTTAGTAATAACAAGACCATGATTTAAATACCATTTCAGTAGAGGAGTATATAATGTAATTTCCTTACCAAAATAAGAACCAATCAACAGCTTAGATTTAGTTAATGGTCTATTTGATGATTTAGCATACTCAAACATATGAGTACCAATATTATTTTCTGTTGGGTCAATGGTAATATTTTTAAATATAGGTGTCATTTCTGCAAAGTAACCTTTAAGATGTTCTGGTACTTCAATATCAACCTTAACAAAACCAAATAATTTATCATTTAAAATTGCTTGACTGATGTTTGTATGATCATAGTCATTAACTCTTTCATACTGTCCAGTTGGCATTTCCTGAGCAATAGACCACAGATACAGAGCATTAGCATCATAACCTACAATATTTTTACATATCTTATTACCTCCTTGATACTCTCTAATCTTAGTTTCATCAACAACATGATACCTATTGAAAATAATTGAAGGTCCTCCAACAATAGATTTAAACAGCATATCATATAAATCTTCATCTTTCTCTTCAAATAATGAGAACTTATTATCTTCTCCTGAGTTTCTTAGTAGTAGTTTATAAGCAAGACCAGGAATAGACACACCATCTTTAAACATGTCTAAATTCTTGTCTTGATAGAACTTCAACATTTTACCTATAGCTTCAACCATAGGGATAACATCACAGTTATTATACCACTTCAGAAAATCAATCATGTTACTCATATTGTTGTCTTTCCATGCTTGCTTACAGGTCTCGTAATCCTCAACAGAGATATTTTTATTTTTCAGCTTGGAGAAGAAAGCTTCATGTGGAGGTAATTGATTTTCATATAATTTATCAAAAGTATCAATATATTCATATGGAAAACTACCTTTAACAACTTTACAGTCATAGGCTTTGACCCATTTCTCTAGTGAATAATTAGGAGCTAAATAGTTGGTAATATCTAGAAAGTTGAAATTATCAGTTCTGAAAGATTTGAAGCTATTACCTGTCTTAATAGGTGCAAAATCTGAACCTTCAGTATCATACTTCTTAAGAGAAGCAAAAATATTCTTTTTAATTAAATTAAAATCATACTTCTGAGAATTGAAACCAACAACAGGGATAATATCAGCCCAGCATTTGAATTGCATGTATTTTTTAATTAATTCTTTATCTTTTGGCTTCTTCTCAAGCTCAGATTCAAAATATTGTGAAAAGTTACTAAATTGAATATAAACTTTTTCCCTAGCAACCTCAGCTATTTTGATTAAATCTTGTACAAATTCATCAATAAGTAATTCTGTGTTCTTATTCACTTTGAAAATAGGTTCTGTAAATCCTGGAACATTAGAGCAAATAGAATAAGAAATAGGTACATGCTCATTACTGTATGACAGGCATTCAGTTTTCTGAGTATCAATATTAGCTAACATAGCTTCAAAGTCATAGCAAATATAATAAGGATAGTATGGCTGATCAAATTCTAAACCTGTATAAAAGTTTTCTCTTTCCTCACAGAATCCACCAACAAAAGCCCTATTACTCTTCTTTTCATTACATGTTTTAGTGTGTCTCTCGCAATGATCATGAGTAGGGAAAAACTTAGAGCATTTAGGACACTCAAATTTACAATTTACTTTATTAAAGTGTTTGATGTAACAGAAATGATTATCATACCTGAGAATATACATATTTTTTTCATATAATGAAGGTGATATCCTTTCAAGACTTAATGCCATATGCTCATTTTCATTAACAATGTAAATGTGAATATTTACTTTGAAATGTTGCTCTACCTGGCTAATCTCTCCTTCATCATGGAGATTATATTTAATACCTGGGTATGTTTTCTTATCAATTGCTTTACCATAATATTGGCTGCAAAGTTCAAGAGGTCTAGCATTGAGCTTATCATATCTATTAGGGTTATCAATATGAATAGCTAAACATCTCCAGAAACAAAGGTTATCTTCATAGTTTTCGAGCTTGACAACATTGTATTTGAAATGTTCAGCATATAAATATTTTGGAAGACTAACAGCATTACCAATAGTCATATCAAGATGAAACACTCTAAATTCAAAATGCTTGAACTCTATGAATTTCCATTTAGAATCAGGTCTCTTTAAATTATCTTGGTATTTTTGGAAATTTTCAACAATATAATCAGTAACCTTTTTAAGGGAACTGTTATTATTAATTACCATTGGCCCATCCTTAAAAAATGAATCACTGTCAAAATTATGTTTTAACTTGAAACTGTATTTGTTTCCAGTTAATGCAAGTTCAACTAATTCATTCTTTTTATATAGTGTGTAACTACCATATAATTGAACTTTAAAAGCTCCTAGTTTAGACTGTTGTTGATATAGTGTCTGTAATCTAGAAACCAGTTGTTGTAAACCATCAAAAGGCTCAAAATACCTTTGTTTCCATTTATTATTAATTGTTTTATTTTTGTATGTTCTTGTTTCCTCATAAGTTTTATTCTCAGGAAGCTTATAATTCTCATTCAGGAACTCATTATATTCTTTAAAAAACATAGGGTCATCAAAAGGGCTATCTTCAAGTTTATTTTCTAGTTCTTTTGGTTGATTTCTTTCTCTTACTTGCTCAGCTATTCTCTCACTTCTCCTTAGTGTTTTGACAACATTTTCAAATTGCTTAGTTTTCTTTTGAAGAACCTTTCTTTCCCTTTGTTTCTTCTCTCTTTTTTCTTCAATTACTGATTCATAATCAGCCTGTAACTCCTCAAATAGTTCATCAATTGAACTAAAACCATACTGATTTAAGGTCTGTTTCCCTATTTTATTGGGAAGATTAAGACCTTGTTTCTTAGCAAAACTTCTCAAAACTGATTGTTTGTATTTACTGTAAGCCATTGTATATATCTAGTATAGATAATTATTTTGTCTTTAAACCTTTTATATGTTTTTTCTTTAAAACATATAAAATTCAAAAATTACAACCACCTAAACTATTGTTTGCATTTCTAATTTTCTCTTCCTCATATACTCTTTCATTTTCTGTTTCTTTTGTTCTCTATATACTGGGTCATTGTTATATTTTTCCTTTGCTGTTTGATTAACCTTCTCCCTATATTCTGGGTTGTTATCTTTTTTAGCCTTTGTAGCTTTCCAAATAGAAGCATACCTTTTTTTCCTAAACTCTTCATTCATTAATTTAGGTTTAATATACTTCTGGTAATGTGTAATGATAGGTTGAACAACTTCAATAGTAGCCATCTTATATATAGTTAAGATTTTTTTCTAATATAGATTATCAATTATTCTTTAAGTTTTTTTATCAGCTAATTTTTTCCTCATCCTTTCAACAATAAAACTTTTTGCCATTCCATTATGAGATCCTTGAATATCAGCTATTTTATGCCTTTTGCTTATCAAACTATTCTTTTCAAGTTGTTTTTGCATAATTTTTATATCTTTTCTGTTTAAATCATTCATTTTCATACAATCTATAAGGTGTTTTTCTTCTCTGGTAGAGCCGAAAAAATCTTGCTTTGAAAATGTATCAATAACATCACCTACAAAATTCTTATCAATGTTAGATAAGTCAACCATTTTTTTATTTTATACTATTATAGATAAGTATATTTTTATATCATTTTGCTTTAAGTCTTTCTGATACAATAGGAAAATCTGTAGCTACTGCGACTTTTTTCAGAATATTGATGACATCCTCTTTTTTGACTGTGTGTTTTATTTTCAGTCCTTTATTTCTGACCAATACCATGAGCTTATCCTTGCTGTATGTCTCCAGTTTTTCAGCTGGAGATAATACCATGAAATTAGCCATATATTTATACCATAGATAAAATTTTCATGTTTATATAACTTTATGGATCCTCAATAACTCTATACCTTTGAAAGAAAGCTTTATTGTCTGTGTCATTAACATAATACCAACAACGTTTTTCAGGATTCCACTTTCCACCCATTTCCTTCACATCATCTTTATCTACAAAGGGGACATCAATGAAGGTAACTTTATATTTCAATAAATCTTCTGGTAAATCCCCTTCTTTTTCATTTATTGTTTCAAACATCTTTAGTACTGTATTCCACTTAAGCCTAATCAATGAACCTTTAAATTCATCATGGTAAATAGAATATGGAATTTTAAAGTACATTTTATATATTCTATTCTAGATATTTTTTCCAGAAAATAACCTTAAATTATCTTCTCAACATCTGAGAAGCATCTTGTGATACCTGTCCTAAATCTTGTACACCTCTCAAAATATTTTGAGTGGGTTTTGCACTAGCTACTTTTTGAATGGTGTTGCCAAGAGCCACAGCACCAGCTCCCAAAAATGGCATGCCTAGACTAGTTAATGCACCACCTGCAATATTTCCCATCCAGCCAGCATTTCTAGAGGCAAAATCAGCCACTTTTCCACCTATATTTCCAATTGTTTTAGCCACATTGCCACCAACTCTTAAGACTTTTGAGCCAAAACTTTTTAGCTTGTCAAGAAATCCCATAATGATATATATTATTAGTAAACAAAAAAATTTATACTTTATTTATATTGTTAGAAACGAAATTCAATCTCATATAGTCCTCAATATTTTGTAAAGCTGATAATTGTTTAGTTTGCATTGAATTATCATTAGAGTATGTATCAACCTTCAAAACTAAATGATAATCAGTAATAAACTCTAATAATTCTTTATATTCATCTCTTATTGTTATTCTTAGCTTGGTTAATGACTTCTCTTTAATGTTAATTCTGAATAAATTATCTGTATTTTCAAAAGTCTTGACTGTATAAGGTGCAAAATCGTTAGCAACTGATAACAAACAAGTACTAGGTACAGCAGAATTATTTACAGAATTCTCAATAGCTGAGACATTCTTGTCAGGAGTAATATTTTCAATATAAACACCTATATTTCTACTTAAATATATATTTAATACATTTCCAGAAATTATTTTCTGTCCTTCTTGCTTAGTTATTATACTACCTTCATTAAATCCCAGAATATACCACATAGAATTTTCAGGTCTGAAATCAAGACTGTAGCCAGTAGGCATATCAATAATATATTTATTCCTGTTGGAATCATAGGACATTGTTATAGGGAATGGCACAACTTCAGTTATATAGGTTGCTAACTTCTTAAATGTGTAGTTTGAAGGTATTGTATAATGTTCAAATGCTACATTTCCATTAGGTCCTAATATCTTGATGTAATCATTTGTTTCATTAACATAATACCAATTCTTAGTTATATTGAAACTGGTTGCTGAAATAGCTAGTGACTCAGTATCAGGGTTGCATTTAATCATGCCATCAGGTAGATCTATTTCTAGGTCATATATATCATCATTTAATCCTCTATTCACAGAATTTATATAAATATATTGTGTATTTATTATATTGTTAAACATAATATAATAGGCTACATAAAAAATATTTTATTGTTGATAAAAGGTTATTGCAAATATAAGATTATTAGTTTGACCATTTGTTAATAAACTATGATCAAAATACACCCAAGCAAAAGAATACTGAGACATGCTAGTCAATTGATTAACATCAGCTACATAAGGCATTAAATTACCACTTAATGCAGTACTTGATCCATTACTTCTAAATGTACCTAAAATGTTTTTATTTGATTGGTTGCTATACCATACAGAATTAGAAGAAGGCATGTTCAACCATACAAGATTATGAGGATTACCAGGGAATGAAGAACTAGAGTTAACAACATATTCTAGAAAGTAATAAACTGGTCTATTAGGGTCAAATTTTGAAAATATACTAGGGTCTACATTGAATATAGGTTGATTATTTATTCTTGTGACTGTTACAATAGTTTCACCAGTTCCAGGGTCTACAGTTGATGTACTTGTTGTATTTACATGATCAGTTGAGGAAAAAACCATCCTTAGAACATTAGGACCAGTCTTTAGCTGTTTGGTTATGTCATCATTTATAGGCTTGATAGATTTATCTATATTCCTGAAATTATAAGCATTCATTTATATATAAACAACTTAGATTATTTTTCTTCAGTAATAACTGTAGTATTATTAGTTTCTTCTTGTTCCTCTTCAGCTTTGATAACACCACCACTAAAAGACCTTTGAATCTCTTCTTGATTTTTAATTCCTAATTCATATAATCTTTCCATTTCCTCAAGAGTTAATTTATTTTTAACTTCTAAAGGTTTACCTTTATTTTCCTTTTTAAGTTCTTTAATCTTACCTTCAATAAATTCTTTATCACTTTGATAAAGGTCTAAAATAGTACTAACCATTTCTAAAGGAAGATTGGGATAGTCATCATGAATCTGTTCTAACCATCTTTTCTTACATGCATCTGAGATACTCATCTTAATATAATAGTTTATATATTATTTTATATTATTTATATATATAATGAATGTTCAGAAAATTAACAAATATCCTATTAGGATACCTAAAACTAAAACACCTATAACAACTCCAGAGCATGAAATAAATCTACATGGAATTATTATATCATGTGGTAAAAGAGGTTCTGGTAAATCTGTATCTGTATTCTCCAAGCTGAGAGACTTAAAAGAGCAAAATCTAGCTGATAGAATATATCTAATAAGTCCCACAAAATGGTCTAATATGCATCTTGCAGAAGGATTAATTGATGAAGAAGATATGTATGAGAACATGACTAATGAATCAGTACAACACATACTTCAGAAAATAGAACAAGATGCACAGGATTATGAAGTCTTTCTTGAACAAGAAAAATTGTATAAGTTATATCTACAGTTTGAGAAAAAGAAGGTAGATATAGAAAGCATACCAGAAGATTTATTAGTTAAGTTTCTTGATTATGGTATCATGGATATGGAACAACCACCTAAGTGGAAGTACTATAACAAGCCTGGTATTTTTCATTTAGTACTTGATGATTGTCAGTCTTCAAATATGTTCACACCTGGCAAAGGTAATAAATTTCTTAATATGGCTATTAGACATAGGCATGTAAGTTCAAGACCTGATTTTAAAGTAGGTGTTTCTTTATGGTTACTTGTCCAAAATTATAGCACAAATGGAGGTATTAGTAAGGCATTACGTGAAAACTGTACTCAATTATGTCTATTTCCAGTAAAACAATTAGATATGGTTGAAAAAATAGCTAGTGAAATGGGAGGAGAGGTTAAAACTGAACAATTTATGAAGGCTTATGAATATGCAACTAAAGATAGTCCTCATTCATTCCTCTTAGTAGACTTTAATCCTAAAGACAGGAAGAAAATATTTCGCAAATGTTGGGATGAATATATAATGTTTGATGATGAAAACAACTTAAAGACATAATATTATATTATGTTATGAAAAGTTACAAAATGTCAGAAAATAACAGGTACCAGAATGGCAAGATTTACAAGCTTGTCAATAATGTAGATGATAATATATATATTGGTAGTACATGCAAAGCTTTACACCAAAGATTATACACACACAAACAAGATGCCAAAAGATGCCCAAACCAATATAATTATAGACACTTGAATAATATTGGTTGGGAAAACATAAATATAATATTAATTGAAAAATATCCTTGTAATGATAAAGATGAACTCTTAAAAAGAGAAAGGTACTGGGTGGATGAACTTAAACCACAACTTAATAAACAACTTCCAACTAGAACAATGCAAGAATACAACAAGTATTATCATGAAATGAATAAAGAAAAACTAAATCAAAGAAAACAAAATGCTTATCATGAAAACAAGGAAGAACATGCACAAAAACATAAGGTTTGGGGTTCTCAAACATGGTTTTGTGATGTATGTAATAAAAAAGGTATATTGAATAATAAAGCTAGGCATCTTAAATCAAAAACACATATTGAAAACTCAACTAAACAAATCCCTTGCTGCTAGTTTAACTAGATCTTCATTCACCCTAGATTTTATATAGTTTGCTGAATGACCTTTTAACAACATTGAATCTACTTTTCTACTATATTTTTCTTTATACTTGGTTTTATATTTATCCTTAAGAAATCTTTTAACAACATCTTCATCATCAGAACTACTATCATCTATACCATCTGATGTATCATCACTATCTGATTCTATTAGTTTCTCTAATTTCTGTTTCACCTTCTCAGGGTCTTTTTTCTTGGAAGCTTTGGCTTTGGCTTTTGGCTCAGGACTTGGAGATTCTACAACATTATTATCAGGTATTGTAACCTTTTGTTTCAATTCATTTAGCTTAGTATTTATCTCCTTCTCTTGTGCTTGTTTTTCTAGATTCTTTATTTCATTTATTTTAGCTGCTTTTGATTGTCTTACTGCTAGAGCTTTTTCTCTGGCTAATTTTAATCTTTCAAGTTGTTCAGGTGTCATAACCCTCTTAGGTTTGTCAGTCATTATTATATAGTATAGAAAATATTATATAATAATAGAAAATAATAGAAAATTATAGAATTTTTTAAATGTAAGTATAGTATTTTTTACTAGAAAATGTAGTGACCATTGGTAGGACATTGGTATTATTCTTAAGACTACTATACATTTCTAAACCAGTAAATCCTTTTTGTTCCATTTCAGGATAAATATTTTTAGCACCAACATAAACATTACTGGCAGGTAGAGGATTTTTTAATTGGTTTCCCATATTCATGACCTTGTTCCAGTCTGTACCATGGGACTTATAAAAATCATATGACTTATTAGTTGTTGTGTCATTGTAGTTGTATTGAGTTGGTATATAGTGATTGTGTGTTTTTAACATTGTATATATTTATATCTTAGAAATTAAATTTATACAACTAAAGATATTTGTCTTCCTGCACCAATGGTTAAAGTAGAAGTGCATATAGCATAGACAATAGGAATATAAAAGACACTTGCTTGATTTGTTCCCTCTAATCTGAATGTTATTGAAGTGTTGGTGCCTTGTGTACTTAGACCACTGAGCAAGGGGGCATCATTTTTACCACCTTGACCAACACATAGTCTTGCTGCAAAACAATAATTACCATTGCCATAAGTTGCTAATGTGTTAGCATTTGTTAGAGCTGAAGCTGCTAAAGGAGGAGCATAGCCTACAAAAGGTTTAAATGTTTCTGAGCTTTTACCTGTGACATCAGTAGTTAAATTTAATGAATCAAGTGTATAGCTGAGCTGTTCTGCTAAATCACATCTGTAATTTGGTATCATGACAGTTCCAATTTGATAAGAAGCATTTGTTATATCACTTGCTCCATGTGCAAAATAGAAAGATGAGCCAGAATTTTGGTTATATGTGTTTCCAACTGTTGCATATGTACTATTTACAATTGTTCCTATTAAATAGTCTAAGCTTTGGGTGCTAACTGAAAAGGTTTGAGCTACAGGGAATTGAGTAGAACCTCCAAAGTTGGTGATTATATTTTGGAATCCCCATTTGAGATCTCCTTGCTCTAATTGTCTGTAAATAGATTGTTGATAAACTGGATTGTCTAAATTGATAGAATCAAATTGTACAGACATGTTATTCATGGTATATGAGCCAGTAGATACACTACCTACAAAAGCTATATTAGGTATGAGCCTCATGCTAACTGTGACTTCCCCTAACAAATTTGTATCAATTATTTTGTTACTTCCCAGTATACCTAACCATTGTTTTATAGCTAATGAAACATTATTTAGAGTTGCATTACCTGGTTGAACATCAGTCATTCCTACCCATTCAAGATATGCATTTCTATTTCTTTGGTCTCCAGACTGATACTGAGCTAAAAGTTTATAGATTTGTGCATAGTGTGAGATGGTCTGTACATTTATGCCGTTTATATCCACACTGAGCTGATCAATCAGACAACCTGTATATTGAGGAGGAACACAAAAATTACTAGCTGCTACTGTTGTAGTTAATGAAAAATGGAAGGAGAGAGTACTTAAATCAATCATACAGTTTGAAGGAAGTTTGAAATAGATGATGTCACCTGCTTTTCCTTGAGTGAAAGGTAATGTGAGCTTATTCCTCATCCTGCTGAAGCCTGATAGACTGTTTAGGACCCATTTTAACTGACTGGGGTAAAATTCAGAACCCATTGCTGACATTGTATATATATATTGAAAGGAAAGATATTAATTTTATTTTATTTTATTAAATATTTTTTTATTCTTCTTTTAATTGACTATCAACTTCTAACATGGATTCAACTAGTTTTAGTTGATTATCTATCCTCTTATTTGGCCCAAATGCATTTCTTATAGTGGTTATGTTAGCCTCATTAACTGATTTTCTGTTCTTGTCAGCTGCAATCTTTTTGTAATATTGTTCTGCAAATTCAAGTAATGTAGTTTTAAATCTTTGTTTGTCATCATTTGATAATCTTCTATAATTGTCCATTGTAAAGTCTTTTTTAAACATATCCTTAGCTTCTAAAACATATTGAACTTTTAATTGATCTTTTTGAACTGTTGATAAAAGAGTATTTGTTAAGGCTTTTATATCTGGAGTGTTAACATCAAAAGGTTCATCATCTTCATTATCTGGTCTTTTGCTTGGTACTGCTGCTGGAGTTTCGAAATTTGGCTGTTGAATTGGTGATATGTTGCTAGGTCCTGCTTCTGTTTGTGTGGGTGTTTGTCTGGGTGATTTTAAAGCTGATAACCTTTGTGCTACTTGTTGAACTGATTCTACATCTCCTTCATTAATATATCTTTGAATTTCTTGTTGTTGTTCTTCACTTGCATTAGGAAACATTTTTTTCACTGAAGCTATTGATATATTACCTTCTTGTTCCATCTCATCAAATACTGAATCAATATCTTCAAAAGTTGGATTATTAGAAGTTGTTGTATATGGTTGTAAACCTTCATCTTGCTGTTGTTGTTGTTGCTGTGGTGGTGTTCTATACTCATCAATAACTCCCTCCATATTATTAAAATATATATCACTACTTTGTGCTACAGATGGAGCAACTGATGGAGCTCTAGAAGAACCTTGAGGAAATCCTAAATCATCTTGATCTTGTGGTAAGTCTGGAGGGTTCATCATCATCTCTTGTTCAACTTGATTAGCCATTGCTTGATAATGATTCTCTGTTTCTGCTATTGATTGGACAGTTGCTAAATCTCCTGCTGCTTGAAAATGGTTTTTAATTTCCCTTATTTCTTCTAAAGTTTCATTAATTTGTTGTAAGATATTAGCATTACCTTGACTTGTATGATATTTATGTAAATCATTAAATGAAGGTGGCATTCCTGGAGTCATGTTATTTATAGTCATTGGCATTACATTACTTCTCATAGGTTGGTACAACATTTGTTGTTGTTCTTTAACCTTCTTTTTTGGTTTTCTTCTTCTCCTATAGTGATCTATTATTACATTAACTACTTGCTTTGAATTGTTAACATTATTTTTATTGTTATTTGACATTATATAATATTATACAATATTATTTTTTATTTCTTCATCTGAACTACTCATAGTTGCCATTTCTATTTCCATACATTTAGATTTTATTTTTCTGATGTGTAATTGTCTTAGTCCTACACATAGAGCTGTCAATAATCCAGTAGCTCCTAAAACTAGAGCTGAAATCGTTTCTACATTCATGATTATTATATTATTTTGGAAAATTTTTTATGCAAACACTGAAAAAAGTACATCTATACTTGCCCCAGCAAAATAAGAATAAGAAGCATAAGAAGGAGCATAGGGTAAAAATAAACTTATGGTTGCTGATGTTGTACCTTTTGATACTGATGAATTTAAAGGAAATTGTGCCTGTATTCCTTGATTAAATGTTACACTTACCATATACTGACTTGTTGTTAATGTTGTTGGCATACCTGAAACACTTGAGAAATTTATTGTTATGTCTTTTCTGTAGACTTTATAGCCTACAATATTAGGATGTGTGTATTCTGTAAAACCACCTTGTAGGGCATCTGCTGGAGTGAACATAAATAATCTAGGCTGTCTAGTGCCATTGTAAAAATATCCTGTTGTTGAATTTATTGAACCTGAAACATCTAAAGCATAAGCTGGGTTTTCTTGATTTATGCCTACAAGTCCTGTTGTGAATGTTGAGTTTATAGTTGCTGTCATGGTTTTGTGTGCTCCTACTTCAAGATTTATCTTTTTGCTTGAACCTGTAATTAACCTTAAATTTCCTGTTTCTGTTTCACAGCTAAACCTACAGAATTCATTTTTGTTATTTATAGCCATTAAACCAGCTGAAAAAGTGTCAGATTGACAGACTATATTACATACATCATTAGTAGATTTGAGATGTAATTGAGTACCTCCTGTTATTGTTTCTGTTCCTATACCAACCCTACCATCTGATTGAATAAACATTCTTGTTGATCCATCTACATAAAATCTATGTGCTTTAGGTGAACTATAATATAGACTATCATCAACTATTGTCCCAATTGAATAGGGAAAAGCTCCAGCATCAGTTAAACCATTAGTACCAACTGCTCTACCTTTTCTTAGTATCAAGGAATCTCCACTACCTCCTAATTCTTGAACCATAGGTATGCCTCCAGGTCTATTTATACATATAGGACCACCTGAAACCTCTAATCTTGTTGATGGGTTTGTAAGTCCTATACCAACATTATTATTAAAATAAATATTATTTCCTGTAGATGTCCACTGTGAGGATGTAATACCTGTTAATCCTGATCCATTGCCTACAAAATTTGTAGCTGTTACAGTGCCTGATACATCTAATATTGTTGATGGATTTGTTTTTCCTATGCCTACATTACCACTCACTATTAAGCCATTTGTTGGGGCTGCTGTCACTCCTGCATATGTGCCAATTGCTGCATTTCCTACTACATCTAATGTACTGGTTGGATTATCTGTTAAAATACCTAATCTTGTGTTGGCTTGTGTTATTGTTGTTGATGGGTGTATACTTGTAGAAAGTGTATATCCAGTTCCTGAGGTTGTAGATTCTACAATTGCAACACCTGAATTAATAGAAAATACCTTGATGTAGCTTGTAACATTAAAGCTTCTTGGTGTGTCTGATACTGTGAAAATTTTCTTTACTAATCTCAAGTATGTAGTTGACCCATCAAACCTTACTTCAAGATCACAGTCAAAAGGACCATATACAACAGGAGTTGATACAAGAGGCATCACCCTATAATATGTTGTGCTACTAGCCATAGAGTAGCTTGTAATTGGTATTATATACTTCTTCATACCAGCTTGAAACATTGCATCATTTACATATGTTATATTTACTTCAACAAATGAAACATAAGAGTTTGTTATAGTACATACATCAGTATATGCTCCAGTGTTACCAGATGGTAAATTTCTTGTTATTGTTGCATGTGAAATATTAGTAAATCTTGTTTGCCCTGTAACATCTAACCTATATGATGGATTTGTTAAACCAATCCCTACATTACCACTGACTATTAAGCCATTTGTTGGGGCTGCATTTACTCCTCCATATGATCCTATGGATACATTGCCTACAACATCTAATTTAGATTGTGGGGTTCCTGTAGAACCAATAATCACCCCATTACCTGAAGCATCTGCCATAGTTGTGGTATTTCTCAAGTAATTTCTATTATCAGACCATGCTATCCATGAATTATTTTTTTGAAAAAAAGCTCCTCCATTTGTTTGAAAACTAGCATTAGCATCTACTGTAGATGTTCCAACCCCTACTTTATTATTGTAATAAATAGTTGTACCATTGTTTAGCCACTGACTAGAAACTAAACTAGTTACAGAACTAGGTAAATTAGAGCTTGATATAGTGCCTGTAATATTTGAGGCTGATATGTTTGTTAGTCCTGAACCATTACCTACAAAATTTGTAGCTGATAAGGTATTAGTTGAATTATTCCATGTTAAATTATTTGACTGTAAAACATTACTGGTTCCATTACCAACCAGTAATGAACCAGATGTTAGGCTCTGTAGTCCTGTTCCTCCTTTTGCTACTGTTATTGTTGGTAAATGTTGTAAACTTATTGTACCAGAGGTAATATTTGATGCATTTAATGATGATAAATTAGCTGCTATTGAATTGACATATAATTCTCTGTACTCCATATAGAAAGCTGGTAATACTTGTTCTGCTGTCCATGTTGTGCTAATGTTGGTTGTTGTGAATACATATGTTTTTCCTGTTGTCAGTGTTATTTTTAATGGGTCATCTGTTGTATAATTGTCTACAATGTCTATTGTGATATTTGTAGTTATTGGTTGTCCTGATAAATCAAATGTTAATTCTGCTAAGCTGAAGCCTTTTGTATTGTATTCTTCTTCATTGTATGTATATAAATATATTTCCATGTTTTTAGTTACTGAAAATCTTGTATATGGGAGTGTGTTATTAACTGTTATGAAATTAGCTATATCTTGGTCCTCAATTATTTCACATTTTAACTTGTTTAAATCTATTGATGCATTCTTGTTTATCATTATGTCTAAAAACCTATTCTTGTAAATATCACCATTTAAATTAATATTTCCTTCCATACTGAAGCCAACAGTCTTTTTAGGGTCACCATAAGTAAACTCTATACCATCAGTAGGAACATTTATATAGTTAGCTATCAGTTGATGACAATGAATCTTTCCTGCAACATCTAGAGCATAATTTCTATTTGGACAGTGAGTATTAATGCCTATTGTTCCTTTCTGTAGGGTAAATGTTGGTTCTGTAACAGGTATGATATCTAGGTAACCAGTTACTAAATAATCATAAGGGTTTTTTGTGTCACACATATGATTTATAGGTTTATCATCAACATCCATATATAAGCATGGAAGGTTTGCTTGTCTTGTTTGAACCATGTCATCAACTCCATTAATAACCTTTCTTTCTTTGTAACCTCTGCTTAGACTTGTCCATATTGAACTAAAAGCTTTGTTTACTATATCCCCTCCTTGCATCTCTATACCTATTGATGCTTTGAATTTTTCTTCAAATTGTTGTGTGACTGGGTTGAGTGTTAACCCTGTTCCGTTGTAGTCATTAACAAGTGATAAACCTGTCAAATGACCTATATTTGTACCTGTAAATACTGATATTGATTTATTATCTGCTGATTTTACATCAAGGGCTGGTTCTGTATATTCTCTATAAATAGGATAACCATATGATACAGAAGGAGCATTTCTATTAATCAAAACATTTGTAGAATTCTTATCAAAATTGTTTATAACAAATGCTGAACTGTCTAAATATGCTCTACCGTTTATATCTGATGCTAATGTTAATCCTATATTTGGTTCAGTGGATCCAGCAACCCCTATATCTTGTTTTGCTTGAATAAAAATTGATGCTCTTGATTGTTTTGACAAGAATCTAGCTACCATTTTATTATTTTCTGAATGGACATCAAGAGCTACAAAAGGAATACAAGCTATTCCTACACTTGTAAAATTTGGTCTGGTCCAAATTAATTTCGTGTAATCTGGCTCATACTCTGGTTCTCTCCTACTTGGTTCAAACATATCTAAAAAGAAATTTGCGATATCTCCTAGAACTGGTATATCGTCTAATAAACCTCTTGTTAAATTATTAACTGCCATATCCGTAACATCTATACTTCTTGTATTATTCCAACCTGTAATATTTACATTAGCTGCTCTCTGGTTACCGTCATCATGATCCCCGAATAGATTTTCAAACAAGTCGTCTAATGTACTACCGGGGTTTAACGGGTTTAACATATCTAATAAATCTGTTAAGTCATCTATACTTCCCGAAGCTGCTAATGCCGCGATTTGGGCCTGCATCGCTGCATCTGTGGCTAAACCTGCTGCGCTTGTAGCTGCTACAGATGCCGTAAGTGCCGCTAATTTTTTAATTAAATCGTCGTGCTGTTCAATCGACGGTACCTTACCTACATTTCTAATTAAATTTTTGTATTGGTCTTTCCATCGGTCATCCTGAAGTACTCTTTGCAACATTTTATTAAATGCATTCTTACCGTTTAGTGATTCTGCTAGTTTGCTTATACCTGCTGCGACTAGAGCTTGAACTATACCTTCGCTACCTAATTGTCGAACTCTGTCGTCGACATATCGTACTATATCATAGACAGATTGCGTCGATAAAGGTTGAACTTGTAAAGCTTCTGTATTAAATGTATCTCTAATAGTATTCATGTAACTTTGTTCTTCAAAGCCTGCGTCGAATATATTGTTCATTACTCCTTCTAATTTGTCTAATACAGAACCTACGAAAAATATAGGTTTACCTGTCTCTAGAACCGAATAAATTTCAGATACACAATCGGGGTATTCATCCGAATGAATTGTTGCCGTTGTAATCGTTTCGGTTGTCACATTCGTAGAATTTAGATCAAATGTATTTACTGATGTTGTTATTTGTGCATCGTTTGCAAATATTGAACCCGTTTCTATATTACTTGTTATAGAAGCCGTTTGCGCTGTTACTACTGCGCAATTTACTGATTGCGCTTCTAGTGTGTTTATTAGTGTCACATTTACAGCGTTTATATTATCGCATTCTATATTACCACATGTTACCGTTTCTTCTACTGTAATATTTTTCGATTGAATATTTTCTTCTACTGTTAGGTTTGTTGATTGAATGTTTTCTTCTACTGTTAGATTTGTTGATTGAATGTTTTCTTGTACTGTTAGATTATGTTCACAACTTAAATCAGTAAGAACTTTTAGTTCTGTTTCATCTTCCATATCTAAATAATCATCAAGGACATTACCTTTTAAATATAAATATGACATTTTATATTATATAATATATAATGGGAAATTGTTTTGTTAAAAAATCTTCTGATTCAAGTAGTGAAAGATTTTCAATTATAAGAAAATCTATAGAAAAGGTATATGATAGTATTGATGGTATAAAATCAGAGCATGAAGAACTAGAAAGATTAAGGAAAGAAAATATAGTATTAAGAGTAGCTGTAAATCAATATGTTAATGAAAATGATGAATTGCAAAAAGTTATTAATAGATATGGTTTAGAGTTGATGGGTAGGTCCATGCATCTGTAATGTGTTTTAATTGGAAAGGTTGAAATGGGCTTGAGGTTGGGGTAGGAGGATGGTTACTTTTTTAAGGAAGAATTTAGATATTTTCGATTGT
>JACCEC010220037.1_pt1 | contig 17740 bp, 18 predicted proteins | sample 7450121 | NCBI WGS metagenome assembly JACCEC01 (sample SAMN15323455, study PRJNA562643) | freshwater metagenome | isolation source: river surface water | place: USA:Blue River Watershed | collected 2017-08-18 | reverse complement strand
TGCGCTGGTCGGACAGCAGCAGGTGGTGGTGAAGAACCTCGAGGCGAACTACCGACGCGTGCCGGGCAGGGCACCACGGTGTCCATCGCTCTGCCGCTGACACTCGCCATTCTCGATGGCATGTCCGTGCGTAGTGGTGAAGAGATTTATATCCTGCCGCTCAGCTATGTGCTCGAGTCCCTGCAGCCTCGAGCGGCCGACATCAGCCATGTCGCCGGACAGGGACGCGTGATCCGCGTGCGCGGCGAGTACTTGCCCGTGATCTCGCTCAGACAGGTGTTTTGCATCGGCGAAGAACCCGATCCCACGCAGGCGATTGCCGTCATCCTCGAGACCGAGGGACGCAAGGCCGCGCTGCTGATTGATGCGCTGGTCGGACAGCAGCAGGTGGTGGTGAAGAACCTCGAGGCGAACTACCGACGCGTGCCGGGCGTCTCCGGCGCGACCATTCTGGGCGATGGCAGTGTCGCACTGATTCTGGATGTCAGCGCGCTGCTGCGCGGCGCGATCTGAGCCCCGGGATCGACCCGGGTCACCGCTGAGCACCGCGCGCCTCAGGAGTTCGCCGGAGCTGTCCGGTAAAACCCTGCCTGATCGTCCCATCGCCGGCTCAATCGCAGACGTAAGCTGCCGTAATCCGCTGCATCAGGCCGCCTTACAGGGACACACATGAACACACACCATCAGGACACCCGCGAGCAGGACAAGCGCGACCAGCATGACGCCAACCACGCCGAACAGGGCATGCGCGAATTCCTCGCGTTCAAGCTCGGTGCCGAGGAATATGGCATCGACATTCTCAAAGTGCAGGAGATACGCGGCTACGAGATAGTGACGCGCATCGCCAACGCCCCGGATTTCATCAAGGGCGTGGTGAACCTGCGCGGCATCATCGTACCCATCGTCGATATGCGGATCAAGTTCCAGCTGGGCGAGCCCAGCTACGACCAATTCACGGTCGTGATCATCCTGAATATCGCCGGGCGCGTAGTCGGCATGGTGGTTGACAGCGTCTCCGACGTGACCACGCTCTCGCCTGCGCAGATACGCCCCGCGCCCGACATGGGTACGGCGCTGAACACCGATTACCTGATCGGACTGGGTACGCTGGACGAACGCATGCTGATACTGATCGACATCGACCTGCTGATGTCCTCGGCCGAGATGGGCCTGATCGACAACGTCAGCCATGGCCTGGCGCAGTAAGGCACGCCATCATGCGCCAACTGAGACACCTTATCGCTCAAGTATTTTCCACCGGAGTTTTCAATGAATTTTAGCCAACTGAAGGTCGGTACACGGCTTGCTGCAGGTTTTGCGCTCGTCCTCGTGCTGCTCGCCCTGGCCATCCTGTTTGGCCTGAACCGCTTGGCAATGATGCAGAGGCAGATCGATCAGGTTGTGAAAGTGAACAATGCGCAGGTTGCGCAGATCATGAGCATGCGCGCCACCGTGTTTGATCGCATGATCGCCGTCCGTAACGTGGTGTTGCTGACTGAGCTGGCCGAGATGCAGCCCGAGGTAGAACGTATCCAGATCAACGAGAAAAAATTCCGCGAAGCTGATGAAAAGCTGGTGCGACTCTTTGAGCATGCCAGCACCTCCGAACAGGAGCGCTCGCTGCTCTCCCGCATCCATGAGCAGCATAATGCGATGGAAGCACCAATGAAGCGCGCGATCGAACTGGGGCTCGCGAACAAGATCCCTGAGGCCACGAAAGTGCTGATCGACGACATCCGACCCGCGCAGCGCAAGCTGATGCAGGAACTCAGTGAACTGGCGCAGCTGGAGGAGCGCCTCTCGCAGCAGGCTAGTGCCGCCGGAGAGGCGTCTTACGAAAGCGCGCGACACTGGCTGATGGCGTTGGGCGCGCTGGCGCTGCTGTTAGGCACGACGGCTGCCTTTGTGATCATGCGCAGCATCACCCGCCAGCTGGGTGGCGAGCCCGCCTATGCGGCGGAAGTCGCCAGCCGTATCGCCGGCGGCGACCTGGATGTACAGATCGACACCCGCGCTGACGACCGCAGCAGCCTGTTGTTTGCAATGAAAGGTATGCGTGACAAGCTCGCTGACATCGTCCGCAATGTGCGTAACGGTACGGATACGATGGCGACCGCATCCAGCCAGATCGCCGCAGGCAATCTCGACCTGTCGTCGCGCACCGAGCAGCAGGCGAGTTCGCTCGAGGAAACGGCGTCCTCGATGGAAGAACTGACGTCCACCGTGCGCCAGAACGCCGAGAACGCCGGGCAGGCCAACCAGCTTGCGGTCTCTGCCTCTGAAGTGGCACAGCGCGGCGGCGATGTGGTGTCGCAGGTGGTGGACACGATGGCACTGATCAATGACTCGGCACGCAAGATTGTCGAGATCATCGGTGTCATCGATGGCATCGCATTCCAGACGAACATCCTCGCGCTGAATGCGGCTGTCGAAGCGGCGCGCGCCGGCGAGCAGGGTAGGGGCTTTGCGGTCGTCGCGACTGAAGTTCGCAGCCTCGCGCAGCGCTCGGCAGCCGCGGCCAAGGAGATCAAGACGCTGATCGGCGACTCCGTTGACAAGGTGGATTCCGGCAGCAAGCTGGTCGCGCAGGCGGGCAGTACGATGGAAGAAGTGGTGTCCAGTGTGCGCCGCGTGACCGACATCATGGCCGAGATCACCGCCGCCAGCCAGGAGCAGAGCGCCGGCATCGAGCAGGTGAATCAGGCGATCACGCAGATGGATCAGGTGACCCAGCAGAATGCCGCCCTGGTCGAAGAGGCCGCTGCAGCGGCCGACAGTCTGCAGGAACAGGCGGCGGCGCTCTCCGAGATCGTCAGTGTGTTCCGGGTGTCTGGTGCTGGCCGGGCTGTCATCAGTTCAGTCAGAAAGGTGGCTGCTGCTCCGCGCCTGCAGAAGCGTGCCAGCCCGATGCCACGCAAGAGCGTCAGCGCACCCCGCAATGCAGCGACTGCCAGCTTGCCTGCACCAAAAATGGCGACGGCCGGCGGTGCGGACGACTGGGAAGAGTTCTGAACCCCACGCCCTCTTGTGAAACGCCATGACTGCAAAGACCAAGGTACTGATCGTTGATGATTCCGCGCTGATCCGTTCGGTGATGCGCGAGATCATCAGCAGCCAGCCCGACATGGAGGTCGTGGCGGTCGCACCCGATCCCTTGATCGCGCGTGACCTGATCCGTCAGACCGATCCGGATGTGCTGACGCTCGACGTTGAAATGCCTAAGATGGATGGCCTCGATTTTCTCGAGCGCCTGATGCGGCTGCGACCCATGCCGGTGGTGATGGTGTCCTCACTGACTGAGCGCGGTTCCGAGACCACCTTGCGTGCGCTCGAGCTGGGGGCAGTGGATGTCGTGGCCAAGCCGAAGATGTCGATTCAGTCCGGCATGCGCGACTATGCCGAGCTGATCACGGACAAGATCCGCGCAGCCTCGAAGGCGAGGGTCCAGGCCCGTCCCCGGCAGAGCGCCGACAGCCCGGCGGGTGTGCCGCTCGCACTCATGCGAAATCCGATGCTCTCCAGCGAGCGGCTGATCATCATCGGTGCTTCCACCGGCGGCACTGAGGCGATCCGTGAATTCCTTCAGCAGATGCCTTCGGATTGTCCCGGCATCCTGATCGTGCAGCACATGCCCGAAGGATTCACGCGCTCCTTCGCGCAGCGCCTGAACCAGCTGTGCCGGGTGTCCGTGAAAGAGGCTGAAGGCAATGAGCGCGTGCTGCCCGGTCATGTGTATCTCGCACCCGGCCATTCGCACCTGCTGCTGGCCAAGAGCGGCGCGAATTATGTGACGCAGCTGGATGCGGGTCCGCCGGTCAACCGGCACCGGCCTTCGGTGGATGTGCTGTTCGCCTCCACCGCCGCCCATGCGGGCAAGAATGCGGTGGGCGTGATCCTGACTGGCATGGGCAAGGATGGTGCAGCCGGCATGCTGAAGATGCGTGAGGCCGGTGCCGTAAATTTTGCGCAGGACGAAAGCAGCTGCGTCGTGTATGGCATGCCGCGCGAGGCGGTCGCGGCCGGTGCCGTGCACGAGGTGGCGACGCTCGCACAGCTGCCCGCGAAGGTGCTCGAGCAGCTGGCGAAGGACGGGGGAAGGGCGCTACGGGTGTAATCAAGCGGTGGTGCGCTGCGCTTGCTCAGTCATTCTTTTTCCACGCCTCCGCCAGTTCACTTTGCAGCGAACGGATCTGCGCCGAGTATTGTTCGAAAAGATAGCTGCAGTGTTTCAGCAGTTGTTGGTTGAGGTTGTTTACATGCATACAGCGTGACAGGTTCGCTTCGCTGATCGGACTCTCCGTCGCTTGGGTGTTCAAGTTCGTTAATTCCTGACTAGTTGCCTTGAGCAAGCGGATGAGGGATTTCAGCACCTCGTCCATCTGCGACAGGGTGCTGACCTCAATACGAGACAGATCGATCATGTGCTGAATGATTTGCCAGCGTGTTTCATCCGGAAGCTGAGAGGACACTGCATGCAGCCAGTCCGTCAGCACGGTCAGCAGCGTCACTTTGCGATCCGTGTCGGCGTTGCGCATGGCCTCCACCGCAGCATAAAAAAAGGAGCGGAGCGCATCGGCACCTGCAATGCGCCACCGATCGGTGCAGCTTTGTACCAGACTCGACAGGGTCTGATTGTCGGCCTTGTCCAGCAGGGAGATGATTCGGACGATGTCTTTTTCCGGAATTGATGACAGAGAGGGCGTGTCGGTGCGATAAGCGGATGACGAAGACGATGATGGTGACAGGCGATCCATATTGAAAAACTCCAAAGGTGTTAACGGAGGAATGTGTGGCACAGGTATCAGGAAAGTTCTCCGATGAGCGATAGCTGACGGATGCAAGGGAATGGCCGATGTCAGCAGCCGCATTCATTCAGTCAGTAATTAATTAATCAAGGAGCCATGATGGCAGACCCCAAGACAAAATTTCTCGTCGTTGACGATTTCTCCACGATGCGCCGCATCGTGCGCAACCTGCTCAAGGAGCTCGGCTATTCGAATGTCGATGAGGCAGAAGATGGTGCGATGGCACTCTCGAAGCTGAAGAATGATCATTTTGACTTTGTCATCTCCGACTGGAACATGCCGGTGATGGACGGGCTGGACATGCTGAAGAACATTCGTGCGGATGCGGCATTGTCGAAGATGCCGGTGCTGATGGTCACGGCCGAGGCCAAGAAAGAGAACATCATCGCGGCCGCACAAGCGGGCGCCAACGGTTATGTGGTCAAGCCCTTCACCGCGGCCACACTGGATGAAAAGCTGTCGAAGATTTTCGAGAAGCTGGAGAAGGCCGGAGCATGAGCGATCCGAGAACCAGCGGGGATGCCGCCTCGCGTCATGAAGACCTGTTGCAGCGTGTCGGCCAGCTGACCCGCAGCCTGCATGAGAGCCTGCGCGAACTGGGGCTGGACAAGATCATCCAGCGCGTCGCGACCGGTGACATTCCGGAAGCCCGTGACCGGCTGCTGTATGTCGCGCGCATGACCGAGCAGGCCGCGCAGCGCGTGCTGAATGCGACCGAGGCTGCTGGGCCGCTGCAGGAGCAGATCGAGACCGGTGCCGCCTCGCTGCTGGATGAGCTGCGCGCCAGCAGCGGCAGCCTGTCACCGGAACTGCTCGCCCGGCTCACCGGCCATCTGGCGCAGAGCCAGCAGGCGGCCAGCCAGACCCGGGCGCACCTGCTCGACATCATGATGGCGCAGGATTTTCAGGACCTGACCGGGCAGGTGATCAAGAAGGTCACCGAGCTCGGACACAACCTCGAGTCGCAGCTGGTGCAGCTGCTGATCGATTACGCGCCCGCCGAGCAGCGCAAGGACAACGGCTTGCTGAACGGCCCGCAGATCAACCCGCAGGGAAATACCGACGTGGTCGCCGATCAGGGGCAGGTGGATGATCTGCTGGAGAGCCTCGGGTTCTGAGGATAAGACTGCATGGCAGCCCAGGACAGCGACCTCGAAAAAACCGAATTACCCAGTCAGCACAAGCTCGACCAGGCGCGGGAGGAGGGCAATGTTCCCCGTTCCCGCGAACTGGCTGCTTGTGTGTCGCTGCTCGCGGGCGGGCTGCTGCTGTGGATGATGGGCAGTGATTTGCAGGGGGCGCTGAGTGCGGTACTGCGGGATGCGCTGTCCTTCTCCCGTGCCGAGGCGACGGATCCGGTACAGCTGCTCGAGCAGGTCGGGCAGCGGGCAGGCCGGGTGATCTGGCACTTCCTGCCGTTCGCCGCGATCATCGTCGTGCTGAGCATCGTGGCGCCGCTGCTGGTCGGCGGATGGATCTTCGCACTGAAGAACGCCGGCCCGCGCTTCTCGCGCATCGATCCGCTCGCCGGTATCGGGCGCATGGTCTCGATCGATTCACTGGCCGAATTCGGCAAGGCAGTCGTCAAGGCAGTGCTGGTGGGCGTGGTCGCGTGGCTGAGCCTGTCGCGGCAGTGGGATGAGCTGCTTGCGCTCCCGTCGCAAAGCGTAAACCAGCAGGCGTCCGCGCTGGCCGATCTGCTGCTGTCGGCATTTTTTCCGCTGGCCGGCACGTTGGCGCTGATTGCTGCGGTCGATGTGCCATGGCAGCGCTGGCGCCATACCAGGCAGCTGATGATGACGCGTGAAGAAGTCCGGCAGGAGCACAAGGAGCAGGAGGGCAGCCCCGAGGTCAAGGGAAGGATACGTACGCTGCAGCGGGAGATGGCGCGTCGCCGGATGATGTCGGCGATACCGACCGCCGATGTGGTGATCACGAACCCGACGCACTACGCGGTCGCGCTCAGCTACAGCGAATCTTCTCAGTCCGCGCCGCGCGTGGTCGCCAAAGGCACCGATGAGGTGGCCGCAAGGATCCGTGCGCTGGCGGCCGAGCACCGGGTGCCGCTGCTGGAATCACCGCCGCTGGCACGGGCGCTGTACCGGCATGTGGAGATCGGGGATGCCATTCCCGAAAAGCTGTACACCGCTGTCGCGCAGGTGCTGGCCTATGTTTTCCAGCTGCGCTCGGGCGGGGATCCGGAGCGGCCGACGGATATTGCGGTGCCGGAGGGGATGGATGTGGCGGCCGGTGAGCGTGGCCGCTGAGATCGGACAGTGATCTTATGAACCGCTGAGGGGCTTCTGGTTATGGGTTGACTGAGCTGGCTGCTTCAGCTCCAGATCATCCAGGATGTTCCTTAGTTTCTCGTCGAAAACCGTGTTGGCAAAGGCTGACTCTGCGTCATCAAAAAAAGTGTTGAGCTCTCGTCGCCGCGATCCGATGGCCTTCAGCAGCTCTCGTGCCTCCAGGTCCAGAGTCGGATCGATATATCTGGGTATTTTTTCCGGATTCCTCAGATAATGATTCACTTGCCTTTTTTGTTCTGTCGTCAATTCAGAAATGGGCTGGATTAATTGATCGATTCGGCTTGTTACACGCATCGTGATAAAACGCTTGTTAAATTCAGATAAATCAGCGCTATTTTGGCCGGTTGGTGAGTAGTCTTGTTTGGGTATTTCCACTTTTTTCTCAGGCGTTTGTGTCCCCGATGTCTTGAGGTCCGTGCCCGCGTCGTTTCTATTTTTTGGCATAACGGTCGGTTGTTGGCTCTGCATCGTTCTCGTGCCGACAGTTTCCGGGATACTTTGATCGCCTGGAATGTCAGGGTTCAGTAGCGATTCAGTATCTGAAAGTACGGAGATGCTGGCGGCGGTAGGAATGTTAGTACGCAGTGCCGTTTTAATTTTTTCCAGGACTTCATCAGCAATAATCTCTGGAATAGGGTTTTGGTTTTTATTTGAGTCAGTGCCCGGATTTTTATTTGTGGTGGTGATTTGGTTGGCAATTACAAAGGATTGTAATTTTTTCAGGGAAGTCTGTTCATTATCGGTAAGTGGATGGCCTAGTCCTTGGGTTATTAAACGATAAAGCAAGTTGTTTGCGGCATTCAGCTGATGCCGTGTAATCAGATCGAAGGGGTGCTTATCTTTGATGTGATGGCTGAGTTCTGTCTTTAGATCATTTGCGAGTGGTTCGTTTGTTTTATCATTGTGTGAATTTATCTCTGCTCTTAAAGAGGCGATTAATTCGAGTTCGATTTCAGCTTGATTGTAAAATGTGGCGCTCTGATTTTTGATTATTTCCCTGTCACTCGCTTCGAGAGCGTTTAGGCAGGCTTCAAATATCTTCATCTCGTCGTCGCGCAGATAAGGCTTTCGATTCTCCTTCTGCAGGGTGTTGATTTTTTTTAATATGATGTCAAGCTTTGCATTCGAGTAATCCGTTTTTGTTGCAATCGAATTGTCTACAATCATTTCGTCGGTTCTGATCTTGATTGGCTTTGTCTGAACATAGTTATTTTGTCTCGAAAAAGGGAGATTTATCTTGTCTATCTGTCCAGCTGATTCAGATCCATCGTTTATGACAAATTGCTTTACATGAGTGAGCAGCGAAGCAGAAAATCTGCTTTCTTCCTTGAGGAGTCCAGTTAATGGTTTGGATCTTCCGAATGCATCTTCAATCGCATATCTCACCTTGGAAAAAAATCCGGGATCTTTTTTTCGCTGATAAATGTGCAAAAACTCTGATCCATCGTCAGCAGTTTTTATTTTTCCCCGTATTTCCATCCCGTAGCGGTGCAGCTGGCCAGTGGAATATTTATTAATGGGCTGGTTGCTCATCACATTCTCCGTCACTGATCTGCAGGAACAAAAAATTCCCGACGTGTTATCTGTAATTAAGTAGCTGATCCGGCGGCATGTGTTGGTCGTATTGGTCTTGCTGATGCGCTATTGCCGTGTGGTGAGCCTGGAACAGGCCCTGTTTCGCCAGAGCGATTCCCGGCACCCCATCGGTTAGCAGGCAAGAGTGAAACGCGCCGCATTACTCTTGCAGGGATCCTGCACTTGGCGCCCCAACGCCGAAAACCCGGCAGCGCTGGCTGGTTCGCTGCCGATCAGTCAGGTTTTCCTCCCTGTGCTCCGCGTTTGAATGCCCCTTTTTGCCCTGAATAATCCGGCTATCTGTCCGTAGGGTTCATTCAGGCATGACTTGTCATTTCATCCAGCACACCGTGCCCCGCCGGGCGCTGCCAGCCGCACGCGTACCGGCATGAACACGCTCGCGCTTCCGTCGTGGATGAAGGCTGGCGGCACGCAGGCGCTGGCCGCGCCGCTGCTGATCATCCTGATGCTGGCGATGATGGTGCTGCCGCTGCCGGCGATAGCGCTCGACCTGCTGTTCTCGTTCAACATCGCGCTGTCCATCATCATCCTGCTGACCAGCCTGTACACCGTGAAGCCGCTGGACTTCATGGCCTTTCCGGCGGTGCTGCTGATGTCGACCATGCTGCGGCTGTCGCTGAACGTGGCCTCGACCCGCGTCGTGCTCACCGACGGCCACACAGGCGCTGCGGCGGCGGGCAAGGTGATCGAGGCCTTCGGACACTTTCTGATCGGCGGCAATTACACGGTCGGTATCGTCGTCTTTGTCATTCTTACCATCATCAATTTCACCGTCGTCACCAAGGGCGCGGGGCGTATCGCCGAGGTCGGTGCCCGCTTTGCGCTGGATGCGATGCCCGGCAAGCAGATGGCGATTGATGCCGATCTGAATGCCGGCCTGATCGGCGAGGCCGAGGCGCGCGCGCGCCGGCTCGAGGTCGGGCGCGAGGCGGAGTTTTACGGCGCGATGGATGGCGCGAGCAAGTACGTGCGGGGCGATGCGATCGCGGGCATCGTGGTCACGGTCGTCAATATTGTCGGCGGACTGGTCGTGGGGCTGCTGCAGCATGACATGGGCTTTGCCGACGCGTTGAAGAATTACACGCTGCTGGCCATCGGTGATGGCCTCGTTGCGCAGATTCCGTCACTGGTGATCTCGATTGCTGCCGGCGTCGTCGTCTCGCGCGTCGCAAATGAACAGGATGTCGGCAGCCAGCTCGTCGGGCAGCTGTTCGCCAAGCCGCAGGTGCTCGGTATTACGGCCTGCATCATCGGCGGCTTCGGGCTGATTCCCGGCATGCCGCATCTGTCATTCCTCGCACTGGCCGGCCTGCTGGCGCTGGGTGCGCGCTGGGCGCAACGACGTCTCGATGCCGCGCCCGCGACGGAGGCGGTCGCGCCGCCACCGATGACCAACGCCGCGACCGAAGAGGCGAGCTGGCAGGATGTGACACCGGTGGACACGCTGGGGCTGGAAGTGGGTTTCCGGCTGATTCCGCTGGTCGATGCCGGGCAGGGCGGCGAGCTGCTCAAGCGCATCAAGGGCGTGCGCCGCAAGTTCGCGCAGGACATCGGCTTCCTCGCGCCACCGGTCCATATCCGCGACAACCTCGAACTGCGACCCGGCGGCTACCGCATCACGCTCAAAGGCGTGGAGATCGGTGCAGGCGCGGTGCAGGCATCGCAGTATCTGGCGATCGATCCCGGCATGGTCAGCGGCCCGCTGGAAGGCGCCGCGACCATCGACCCGGCATTCGGCCTGCCGGCCGTGTGGATCGAGGACGCGCAGCGCGGCCATGCGCAGGCGCTCGGCTATACGGTGGTGGATGCAGCGACCGTCGTGGCGACGCACCTGAATCATCTGGTCGTCCAGCATGCGTCGGAGCTGCTGGGCCGTCAGGAAGTGCGGCAGCTGATCGAGCATCTCGAGCGTGAAGTGCCCGGCCTGACCGACGACCTCGTCCCCAAGCTGATGACGCTCTCCACGCTGCAGAAAGTGCTGCAGAACCTGTTGCACGAGGGTGTGCCGCTGCGCGACATGCGCAGCATTCTCGACAGTCTCGCCGAGCAGGCGGGGCGTGTCAGCGATCCGGCCGAGCTGACCGAGATCGTGCGCGTCGCGCTCGGCCGCGCGATCGTCCAGCAGCTGTTTCCTGCACCGGCCGAGCTGGAAGTGATCGCGCTCGATCCCTCGCTCGAGCGACTGCTGATGAATTCCCTGCAGACCGGTGGCGCGGGCTTCGAGCCCGGCCTTGCCGATGCGCTGGCCCGTCAGGCCGGCGAGTCGGTGCAGCGGCAGGAGAACGCCGGCGTGATGCCGGTGCTGCTGGTCGCGGCGCCGTTGCGCCCGCTGCTCTCCCGTTTCCTGCGTCGCAGCCTTCCTAACTTGTCGGTGCTCTCGCATGCCGAAGTGCCTGAATCCCGGATCGTCCGGGTCGCCTCCCTGATCGGAGACTCTCGATGAACATACAAAAATTCGTCGCGCCCACGTCGCGCGAAGCGCTGCGTGCCGCTCGCGCGGTGCTGGGCGAGCATGCGGTCGTGCTGTCGAATCGCGGCGTGACCGAGGGCACCGAGCTGCTGGTGATGGCCAGCGACGCGATGGATCAGTTGCTCATTCCCGGCGCGCACCGGACGGTGTCGCCGGCAGCGCCTGCAGCGCAACCTCCACAAGGCGCAGCGCCTGCGCGCGCGATGGAAGACGCGGCAGCACTGCGCGACGAGATGCGCTCGATGCGCGGCCTGCTCGAGACCCAGCTCGCCACACTGGCCTGGAACGGGCGCCAGCCCGAGGCGCGCGCGCGTGCGCTCAAGCTTTTGCTGGCGGCGGGATTTTCTGCGGGCCTGTCGCGCTACATCGCCGAGCACATGCCGGCGCAGGTGGTGGGCAGCGAGGAAGAGAGCGCGGCCTGGCTGAACGATATCTTGTCGCGCAACCTGAGCGTGATGGACAGCGACCAGCAGCTGCTCGAGCAGGGCGGCGTGTTCGCACTGGTCGGCCCCACGGGCGTGGGCAAGACCACCAGCACGGCCAAGCTTGCTGCGCGTTGCGTCGCCCGCCATGGCGCGTCCAGTCTCGCGCTGGTCACCACCGATGGCTAGCGTATCGGCGCCTTCGAGCAGCTGCGCATCTATGGCCGGCTGCTGGGCGTGATGGTGCATTCCGTGCGCGATGCGTCGGACCTGTCAGTCGCGCTGGATGAACTGCGCCACAAGCACATCGTGCTGATCGACACGGCAGGCGCGAGCCAGCGCGACCAGATGGTGGCCGAACAGATCGCGATGCTCACCGCGCACCCGGGCCGGGTGCAGCGGCTGCTGTGCCTGAACACGACCTCCACGGCCGAGACGCTGGATCAGGTGGCGCGCGCCTATCGTGGTGGCGGTGAGGGGGGCAAGGGCGGCGACGGTCTGGCCGGCTGCCTGCTGACCAAGCTCGATGAGGCGACCAGTCTGGGCGGTGCGCTGGATGTCGCGATACGTCACAAGCTGCCGGTGAGTTTCATCGCCGACGGACAGCGCGTGCCCGAGGACCTGCACCTCGCCGATCGCGGCGCGCTGATCGCGCGTGCGCTCGAAGCGACCGCCGAGCCGAAGGTCTTTGCGTATGCCGATCAGGAGCTGCCGCTGGTCGCCGCCAGCAGCGCGCCGGCGATGCATGATCCCCGTCTGAAGGAGCTGCATCTTGGCTAGCGCGCCTCGCCCCCTGCAGCGCGATCAGGCCGATGGCCTGCGCCGTTTGCATGCGACATCGATGCCCTCGTTGTGCACGGTGCTGTCGGCCAGTCCGCGCAAGGACAAGGCCGCGCTGATGCAACGCCTTGCATCGCGGATGGTGTCGCGCGGCCGTCAGGTGCTGGTGATCGATGCGCAGTTCTCCGAACCCTCCCAACCTCCGCACGATAACCGCGCGACAGGCCGGGCCACGCTGTGCGAGGTGGCGTTCGAGCAGACGACGCTGGAGCAGGCGATGCAGCCGCTGGCCGAGGGCGTGTCGCGCATTGCGCTGGGGCTGGATCGGTCACAGCCTTTCGTGACCGACTCGCTTGCCGATGAGTCGCAGCAGCTGCGCATGGTGCAGCTGCTGCGCGATCTGGCGGGTGAACGCTTTCGTCTGCTGGTCGATGCCGAGCTCGATGCCAGCGGTCAGCTGCCGCTGCCCGTGCTGGGCGAGGGCGAGCTGGTGCTGCAGGTGGATGCGCAGCCGCAGTCGATTCAGCAGGCTTACGCAATCATGCGCGCGCTGAAGTCGCAATGCGTGCCGGGCATGCTGTCGCTGCTGGTGACGGGCGCGAGCTCAGCGCATGCGCGTCAGGTGCAGGCCAATCTTTTTCATGCTGCCAGCCGCTATCTTGCGCTGCCGGTGCGCACCCTTGTTCCCACCTCCCATGCACGCCATGTATAACGCGCAAGGCAAACCCAATACGCAGCGCCAGCTCGAACACTATGCGCCGCTGGTGAAACGGCTCGCGCATCAGATGAAGGCGCGGCTGCCCGAGAATGTCGAGGTGAACGACCTGATCCAGGTCGGCATGATGGGCCTGTTCGATGCGCTGCAGCGCTACGAGGAACAGGGCCATCAGTTCGAGACCTATGCGATACAGCGGATACGCGGCGCGATGCTCGATGAATTGCGCAGCGCCGACTGGCTGCCGCGCAGCGCGCGCCAGAACATGCGCAAGATCGAGGCGGCCGTGGGCAAGCTGCAGCAGCAGCTGCAGCGGCCGCCGGCCGAGGCCGAGATCGCGCGCGAGATCGGGCTGAGCGTCACCGAGTATCACCAGATGCTGTCCGAAGGCGCGGGCCATCAGCTCGTGTACTACGAAGACTTTCATGATCCGGACGGCAGCGAGCATTTTCTGGAGCGTCACTGCGTGTCGGAGGACGATGATCCGCTCGCGCAGCTGATGGACGCGGGCTTCCGCACGGCGCTGGTCGATGCGCTGACCGCGCTGCCCGAGCGCGAGCAGCAGCTGATGTCGATGATCTATCAGGAAGAAATGAACCTGTCCGAAGCGGGCGCGGTGCTGGGCGTATCAGCCTCGCGCGCGTGCCAGCTGCATGGTCAGGCCGTGGCCCGCTTGCGTGGATTGCTGAAATCATGGACTGGCGCAGCCTGACTGGTCTCGTACTGGCGCTGTGCGCCATTGCGCTGGGCTTCAGCGTCGAGGGCGGCCGGGTCGCGTCGCTGCTGCAACCGGCGGGACTGATGGTGGTCCTCGCGGGCACGCTGGGCGCGGTCTGGCTGCAGAGCGGGCCGGCAGATTGCTGGCAGGCGCTGCGCCTGCTGCGCAGCGGGTTTGCGCGGCCGCGCGACCGTCAGGCTGAGCGCCAGCGCATGCTGCGGCGCTGGAGCGCGACCGTGCGCCGCTCGGGCGTGCTGGCGCTCGATGGCAAAGGTCAGGATCTCGATCCGTTTGCGGCGCGTGGCCTCAGGCTATTGGTCGATGGCGCGTCACCCGCGCAGATCGGCGCGATACTGGCGACGGATACCGATGGTTTCGAGCATGCGCGGCGACGCCTGATTCGCGTCTGGGAGAGCGCTGGCGGCACAGCGCCGACCATGGGCATTCTGGGCGCGGTGCTGGGTCTGGTGCAGGTGATGCAGCATTTGTCCGATCCGTCCCTGCTGGGCCCGGGTATTGCGATGGCCTTTGTCTCGACGCTGTACGGGGTAGGCTTTGCGAACCTGGTGTTCCTGCCGGTGGCGGCGCGGCTGAAGGCCCAGCTGGCGGATGAACTGCGCGACCGCGATCAGCTGGCCGGGGCGCTGTCGGCGATTGCCGAGGGCGAGCCCGCGCAATTGGTGGAAGAACGGCTCGCACTGATCGGAGGTGGTCATGCGCCGCCGCGATGACGACGACACGGCCGCGCTATCGCATCGCTGGATGCTGACGTGGTCGGACTTCGTCACCTTGTTGCTGGCGGTGTTCGCGGTGATGTATGCACAGGCAAGGCAGTCCGACAACGCATTGCCACCGTTACCGCTGCTGGCGTCATCGCCGCCGGTGCAATCTACTGGCGCGGCCGCAGCGATTGCACAGCCAAGCGCGTCATCATCGCCTGAATCATCCTCATCGACCGCATCGCCCGAGAACAACCCCGCCATCGTCCGTCTCGCCACCGCGCTCGAATCCGCGCTGCTGCGCGGGCAGGATGACAAGGTGCGCGCACGCGTGCTGCGCGGCCCCGAGGGCGTGCTGCTGGAGCTGGATGCGCAACTGCTGTTCGGCTCAGGCGATGCGCGTCTCAGCCCCGCACTCGCGAACGTGCTGGGCGACATTGCACCTGTGCTGAGATCGAATGCCTATCCGCTGGCCATCGAAGGTCATGCAGACTCATCCCCGATCAATAACGAGCACTATCCGTCCAACTGGGAATTGTCCGCTGCGCGTGCGGCCAGTGTCGCGCGCTTCTTCGTCGCGGAAGGCGTGGACGAGACGCGCATCGAGGTCACCGGGCGCGGTACCAACATTGCAATGACCGACAATGCGACGCCCGAGGCGCGCCGCCAGAACCGGCGCGTGAACATCCTGATTCGCGTACCCGGCGAGGCCGTGACCGCAGATCGTGTCAGTCACACAGCGAAACTCTGACCAACCTGTCTGGCAATTTGCCGATGATCGCCCGCAGAGACATGTCTATCCGTTCAGAGGCTGAACTATTTTTAAACGGCGGTAACTCCTGAGGTATCTGTCCCTCAAGAGAAAGCCTGCTGCCATGAAATTTCCCCTCCTGTTGTCCGCGCTTGCCGCCATCCTCGTTCTCCCTGCCTGCACGACACCTGAGTTCCGGCTCACGCACAACCAGTGTCAGGGCGATGCACTGCGCCAGTATCCGGTCGTGCATCAGCCGCAGGTCGTGCGGCGCAGCCGGCAGGTCGAGGTGCCGGATGGCTCGACCGTCTGCGAGTCGCAGACGATGAAGAACAAGGATGCCGGCAGCCAGATGAGCGCCACGCGCAGCGTATGCCGGCCCGGAACCCGGCCGATGACCGAGTATTTCGATGAAACCGTGATGGTGGACATGAACGAGGGTGCGCGTTATGCGCAGTCGGAACACTGTGTCCGCGAGCGTTGCCTGCAGCGTTACGGCAACCAGAACTGCAAGCCGTCGTGAGGGTGATGGTGTGCCGGGGCGGCGGCTAACCCGGCGGCTAACCGATTGCGCGTGCCGCGCGCGGGGTCAGCGGGTGCGCGTGACCGGCCGGCCCGTACACATCGGCTGCCGCATCGAGTCCCAGCGTTTGCATGGCCAGCTTGTTGCGGGCCATCAGTTGTCTCAGCAGTACGCCATTGACGCGATTGAGCTCGCTGGCTTCCCGCGCAGAATCGAGCAGTGCCTGCCACTGCGGCGGAACGCCGGCGGCGACCGCGTCATCGCTGCCCAGCCACACCTGCATCCCCTGTTCATCCGCCGGATGGCCGAGCGCGCCCAGCGCGCGATAGCGTTCGGTGGCCAGTGCCGCGAGGCGGCTTACCAGTGCGGCCTTGTCCGCCAGCAGGCGTTCACAGCCCGCTGCGTCGGCAGCGGACAGCGCGGCCTGTTCTTCTCCCAGCAGCGCATTCAGCCGCTGCATGGCGGCGATTTCCTCACGCAGCCGGGCGGCCGGGGTGAGGGCGGACATCAGGGAGGGGGCGAGTGGGCTCATCGTCTGGCCGGGGTGAAAGCGCAGTCAGTTCAGCCGGCTCGGCTCAATGCTGGCGCGAGACCAGCTCGCGCGCTGCCGAAATCAGGCTGTCGGCGATCTTTCCCGCATCGATACGGTAGCTGCCGTCCGCGATCTGCTGGCGCAGCGCGGCCACTTTGCTGACATCCATCGGGGCTTCGTCATTGCTGGCGATCAGCGCACGCGCCGAGCCGGACAGGCTGACCTGCTCACCGGTTGACCGTACGGTCGTGCCGGTGCTGACGGCGCTGGTGGTTGCCGGTCTGTCACTGAGTGGGGCGGCGGGCGGGATCTTGCCCGTCGAGTCGTCGATTTTCATGGCTTTTCCTGTGGTGGCCCCGGATTTGCGGGCCAATGATCTCGTCTGACAGGATTAACGGCAGCCGGCGCGGGATCTTTAGGGATGGCGGGCTTCAATAGTGCAAAGCGAGTACACCGTCCGCCTGCGCCGTCCCGCTGACGATCTGGCCGCCGGCAGTCCGGGCGCGCACCCGTTCGCCCTCGGCCCCGCCGGTCAGGGCCCGGCCCTCGGCACTGATCGCAAAGCCCGTTCCCTGTGCCAGCAGCCGCACGACCTGTCCGGGCTGGACCACCGGCTCCCGCCGCAGCATCGCGCCCGTCAGCGGCATTCCGGCCGCGACCGGCACCCGCAGGCTGCGTTGCTTTGCCTGGGCAAGATCGGTCAGCACGCCGGCGGGCAGGGCGGCGAGGTCGGCCTCTTTCATCACCAGATCGGATTCCACGGGCTGCTGCCCCTGTGCCAGCGCGACGGCTGAACTGACATAGGGCGTGATCAGCGTCACCGTGGCCTTCAGATAGACCGACCAGGCCACCGGTGCGCCGCAGCGGGCAATGACACTGGTCTTGCCGAACGCGCGCGCGCCGGGCGCGAGGCTGAACTGCGGCGCCGCGCACGCGGTCAGCTGCAGGCGCGGATCCGGTTCGCCGACGGACACACTGGCCTTGCCGGGCAGGGTGGCCGCATGCGCGAGCAGGAATTCCCCGGCCTGTGCGCGCAGCGTGCCGAGATCCTGTTTCGGCAGGCTGGTCGGCGGCGCGGCAGCTGCAGTGGCTGAAGTAGCCACAGCGGCAGCCATACACGCCAGCGCCAGCGCCGGCACCAGCGCACGCAGGGAAGGACGCCCGACCTCGCGCCCGACCTCGCGCCCGATATCAGGCACGACATCAGGCACGACATCAGGCACGGCATGACGAAGAGAGTGAGAGAGGACATCACGCATGCCGCGATAGTCGGGCGTTAACGGCAGTCCCGATCGATAAAAAAGCCCGGGATTCACCGCTTTTCTTCAAAGATGAATCTTCTGCAAGCGTTTCTATCATCCGCATCAAGCCTTCTTCCGATGCACACGAGGAGAGACGCC
>JACCEC010745543.1_pt1 | contig 17743 bp, 14 predicted proteins | sample 7450121 | NCBI WGS metagenome assembly JACCEC01 (sample SAMN15323455, study PRJNA562643) | freshwater metagenome | isolation source: river surface water | place: USA:Blue River Watershed | collected 2017-08-18 | reverse complement strand
GCGGGGCGAGGGTGGCCGGACGGCCGGTGGTGATCTCCAAAACATTCTCCTGGGTGACGGGGCCCGATCTGGCAGCGGATACCTGCACGCGGCATGAACTCCGTGACGGGTGCATTGATCGAGCCAAAAAAGCTGAATATTAAATGGTATGCGATACGAGATGTGAGGTCGACCCTGTCCGGTATGAGGATGACTCCGTATTCGAAGCGGGTCTGTCTGGCTCAGGTAATATTCCAGCGCGCGGTTGCAAGCGCGTTGAACTTCACGATACCGATACAACAAGGAGACAAGATGGCGATTTACGAATTGCGCACCTATCAGGTCATCGTCGGCAAGATGGGCGAGGTGGTCGAGCTGTACAAAAAAGAAGGCTGGCCGGCGATCGAGCGGCATCCCAAAAAGCTGGTCGCCTACTTCACCGGCGATGTCGGTGCGCTGCACCAGCTGGTGCATTTGTGGAAGTTCGATGATGATGCGGACCGTCGCGCATTCTGGGCAGGCCTGTTCGCCGATGAGCAGTTTCTCGCCTTTGCGCAAAAGGTGAGGCCGCTGGTCGCCTCGCAGGAAAACAAGCTGTTGCTCGCTGCGCCCTGGGGACCGTCGGTCTGATTGTTATCCAAATGACCACTCTTTAAGCTGAAGTATCCCTTTATTTCTGTGGGCATGCGGGCAGGACGCCGGATTATTTGATAGATTCCACGCGCCCCCGTCCGAGGGGCTGATCATTGACCCGGAGGCGCGCTGTGAAACACTTCAGTTTTTCTTTTCTCGTGGCAGCTATCTGCCTTGGCCTGTCGGCCTGGTGGGGCTACGAGCACGGCGGCGTGTCCGGTGCGTTGACGGCATTTGGCATCGCGCTGATCCTCGGCGCGATGGAAGTGTCGCTGTCCTTTGACAATGCCGTCGTCAATGCATCGGTACTCAAGACCTGGGACCTGTTCTGGCAGCGGATCTTTCTGACCGTCGGCATCGTGATTGCCGTCTTCGGCATGCGGCTGGTCTTCCCGCTGGTGATCGTCGCGCTTGCCGCCGATCTGGGTGCCGCCGAGGTCTGGAATCTCGCACTGAACGACCCCCGGCAGTTCTCAGGCTATCTGAGCCGTCATCATGATGAAGTTGCCGTCTTTGGCGGGATTTTCCTGTTGCTGGTGGCGCTGAATTTCCTGATGGATGAGACCAAGGAGCTGCACTGGCTGGGCAATGTCGAGGCCAAGCTGGCGACCTTCGGCAAAGTCGGCTCCGTGCCGGTGCTGATCGCACTGCTGGTCGTGATCAGCAGCCTCGCGCTGGTCGAGCCCGAGCAGGAATTCGTGGTGCTGATCGCCGGTGTCTGGGGCATCATCGTTTATGTCGCTGTCGATTTCATCAGCGCGCTGCTCGAACGCGACGGCACCACCGATGCCGATGTCGGTGCCGCCATCAAGAGCGGCGGTATCGGCGGCTTTCTGTATCTGGAAATACTCGACGCCTCATTCTCTTTCGATGGCGTGATTGGCGCGTTTGCGATCACCAGTGACGTGGTGATCATCATGCTCGGTCTGGCGATCGGCGCGATGTTTGTGCGCTCGATGACAGTCTATCTGGTGCGGCAGGGTACACTGGATGAGTATGTGTTCCTCGAGCACGGCGCCCACTATGCGATCGGCATCCTCGCACTGATCATGTTTGCCAGTGTCAAATATCATGTGCCTGAGCTGGTGACGGGACTGCTCGGCGTGGCATTCATTCTGGCGTCCTTGTGGTCTTCCGTGCGCTACCGTCGGCAGCAGGAAGCCTCCGCGACCGACTGAGCGTTGCCGCCCCGTGTTGCAGGGTGGCGCTGCCACCCTGCAGGCTGTCAGCGCGCCGAGACCGATCGGCGGTCTCAGATCAGGAAGACCCCTTTGCCGGAGTTTTGTTGATCGAAGATCTGGTAAGCCTCTTCCCCCTGATCGAGTGTCCAGCGATGGGTGAACAAGCCATCGACATCGATCTGTCGATCGGCGATGAAATCATTGCAGGCTTTCTGGCCGACGGTCGAGAATGTCCACGAACCCATCACCGTTACCTGACGGCGCAGCATGTCGCGGCTGACATCAATGCTGACCGAGCCACCCTCACCGACGAAGCAGGCCTTGCCCCAGCTGCGCACGCACTGCACTGACTGCAAACGCGCATCCGGCGATGACGAGGTATCCATCGACGCATGCGCGCCCAGCCCGTGGGTCAGCTGGCGGATCGCCGCCACCGCATCGTCTTTCGAGGGATTGATCAGCGCTTCCGCGCCAAACGCCTTGGCGCGGGCAAGGCGCTCCTCGCTGACATCCAGCGCGATCACGCGCGCGCCCATGGCCACCGCCAGCTGCGTGGCCGACAGCCCGACCGGGCCCTGACCGAAGATCGCCACGGTCTGATCGCCGGTCACCTGCAGACGGTGCAGCGCACCCCAGGCCGTGCCGGTGCCGCAGGCAATCGCTGCACCGGTCTCGAATGACAGCTCTTCACGCAGTTCGACGATGGTATTCGCCGGACATTTCATGTAGGTCGCATGCGCGCCATGGCCGGTGATGCCGTAGATCTCCGCAACGCCCTCCACGCACATCTGCTGCCAGCCGGTCGAGCAGTGCGGGCAGGCACCGCAGCCGCGATAGTGATGCACCATCGCGCGCTGGCCGACAGAGGCCTGCTTCGGATTCACGTTCGAGCCGACCGCCACCACCACGCCGCACGGCTCGTGGCCGGCGATCACGTGCATTGCCTCGGTATAACCGAGGTTTTTCAGGCCTTCGCCAAACGGTGCGCGATACACCTTCAGATCACTGCCGCACATGCCCGAGGCTTTGATCTCGAGCACGACCTCGTTCGGCCCTGGGGTCGGGTCGGGGAATTCGCGCAGCTCGACCTTGCGATCACCTGCAAACACGATGCCTTTCATGCTGTCTCCTTGTCGTTTTTATTGATTACCGCATGATGAAAGGATTGGCCGGCGCGCCCTCGGCATACGAGATCCAGGTGCTCTTGGTCTCGAGATAGCCGAGCACGGATTCCATGCCACTCTCGCGACCGATGCCGGATTGCTTCATGCCGCCAAAGGGCATCATGTAGCTGACCGCGCGATAGGTATTCACCCAGACCGTGCCGGCGCGCAGCGCCTTGGACATGCGCACCGCACGGCCGATGTTTTCGGTCCAGACGCCGGCGGCCAGACCATAGACCGAATCATTGGCCAGCCGTATCGCATCGTCTTCGGTATCGAAACCAATGATGGACAGCACCGGCCCGAACACTTCTTCGCGCGCGATGCGCATGTCGGGCTTCACGTCCGTGAAAATCGTCGGCTCGACGAACTGCCCGCCCGGCAGGTCGGGCGCAGGTCCGCCGCCGAGGATGCAGGTCGCGCCTTCCTTCTTTGCGATATCGATGTAATCAAGGATCTTCTGATACTGCGCCGGTGTGGTCACCGGGCCGATGTTGGTGTCCGCGGCCATCGGATCACCTTTGCGCGCCGTCGCGCCCAGTTCGGCGACCTTTTTCGTGAACGCCTCCTTGATCGAGTTCTGCACCAGCAGGCGCGAGCCGGCGATACAGGTCTGGCCGGTCGCGGCAAAGATGCCCGACACCACGCCAGCGGCGGCCTTGTCGAGATTGCAGTCGTCAAACACGATGTTCGGTGATTTCCCGCCCAGTTCCAGCGTGACGCGCTTCATGGTTTTGGCGGCCTGCGCATAGATGCGCGCGCCGGTCGCGTCCGACCCGGTGAAGGTGATCTTTGCGACATCCGGATGATCGACCAGCGCCGAGCCGGCATCCGGGCCGAGGCCAGTGACCACATTGAACACGCCATCCGGAAAACCAGCCTCTTTGGTCAGCGCCGCGTATTCGAGCGTGGACGCCGAGGTAAATTCCGAGGGCTTGATCACGACCGCGCAGCCCGCTGCAATCGCCGGTGCGCATTTCCAGGCGATGAACAGCAGCGGCGAGTTCCACGCAGTGAGCGCGCCCACTACACCGACCGGTTCGTGGCGCGAGAAAGCGAAGATGTCCGGCTTATCAATGGGCATCACCGAGCCCTCGAGCTTATCCGCCAGACCGCCGAAATAGCGCCACCATTCCGGGTGATAGTTCATCTGGCCGCGCATCTCGGCGATCAGCTTGCCGTTGTCCATGACCTCGACCTCGGCGAGTCGCTCCGCATGCTTTGCCACCAGCTCGGCAAGCCGCAGCATCATCTTGCCGCGCTCGGTCGCTGTCATCTTTGCGTAGGGGCCTTCGGTCATCGCGCGCTTGGCGGCCTGCACGGCGCGGTCCACGTCCTTCGCGCAGCCCTTGGGTATCTTTGCCCAGGCCTTGCCGGTGTAAGGATTGATCGTGTCCATCCATTCCTTGCCGATGGGGTCCACATACTGTCCGTCGATATAGTGCTGGTAGGTTTTCATCAGGGTCTCCGAAGATTCAGCTCGCATGGTTTAACAGGGGAATTCAGGTACACCTCAGGCGCTGTGCCAGTCTTCTTCCATCATGGACGCCGCCTTGTCTGCAATCATGATCACCGGCGCATTGGTATTGCCCGACGGGACGCGCGGCATCACCGAGGCATCAGCAATGCGCAGCCCGTGCAGGCCGCGCACCCGCAAGCGATGGTCGACCACGGCCATCGGATCGGTACCCATTCTGCAGGTGCCGGTCGGGTGGTACATCGATTGTGCCTGCTCGCGCAGATAATCGATCAGATCCTCGTCCGACTGGCACTGCAGCCCCGGCATCAGCTCGGCCTTCAGGCCCGAGGCAAAGGGCTCGCTGTGGAACAGCTGTCGCATGACGCGCATCCCCTGCACCAGCGGCATCAGGTCGCGTTCATCGCTGAGCAGTCGCGGGTAGATGCGCATCCGGTCGGACGGCTTGGCCGATGCGAGCGCTACATATCCGGTGGAGAAGGGCTGCAGCAGACCGCAGGAGGCTGTTACCGCCGGTGCCGGGTCGGCGCGGTACATGCCGCCCTTGCCCAGCATGCTGAACGGGCGCATCTGTATCTGCAGATCGATGCGCGGGCCATGCACGCCGGAGCGCGTGAACAGGCCGACCTGCGCGGCCGCCGAGTTGAGCAGTCCACGCCGGGTGAACAGGTAGCGCAGTACATCCGGCACCATGCGCAGATTGCTGGAAATTTTACGGTTCAGAGAGAACGCGTCATCGACGCTGACGAGGCAGTGCGCATACACGTGGTCTTGCAGGTTCTGTCCGACCCCGGGCAGTGCATGGCGGGGGCGCAGGCCATGGGCCTGCAGCGCCTGCGGATCGCCTATCCCCGAGAGCATCAGCAGCTGCGGGGAATTGATCGCGCCGGCAGACAGCACGACCTCGGGCGCATGTACCTCATGTACTTCCTGCGCGTTGCCCTTCACCCGGAAGCGAACGCCGGTCACACGCGACCCTTCCAGCAGGATTTGCTCGACCAGCGCATGCGTCTGCACCCGCAGGTTGCTGCGGTGGCGCACGGGTTTCAGGAAGGCTTGCGACGTGGACGAGCGCACCCCGTCGCGGATCATCAGCTCCAGATAGCCGACACCCTCCTGCGTGCGGCCATTGAAGTCGGTATTGCCAGGCAGGCCATTGGCGATCGCTGCATCAATGAAGGCCTGCGATGCCGGATGCGGCTCCATCACCGGGGTCACGTGCAGCTCGCCACTGCCGCCGTGCAGTTCGGATTCGCCAAGGTGATGACATTCGGTGCGCTTGAAGTGCGGCAGCACGTCGTTCCAGCCCCAGCCCGGGTTTCCGGCTGCCTGCCAGTTATCGTAATCGTCAGGTGTGCCGCGCATGTACACATGCCCGTTGATGCAGCTGCTGCCACCGACCAGACGGCCGCGCGGCAAGACTAGCTGGCGATGGTTCAGTCCCGGTTCGGGCTCGCTGACATAGCCCCAGCTGATGGCTTTGTTGGCGACCACACGCGGCACGCCGGCGGGCACGCGTGTCCAGATGTGGGTGTCTTCCGGCCCGGCTTCCAGCAACAGCACACGACGTGAGGATGTCGCAGATAAACGGTTCGCCAGCACGCAGCCGGCCGAGCCGGCGCCGATGATGATCAGGTCGTAGTGCTTGGGCATGGTTCTTTTTATGTGCTCGGCAACCGGGATGTTTCACCCTCTAAAAAAACAACAGGCGATCAGAGATCGCCTTTAATGAACCGGGTGGGGATCCGGTTCCTCCCACTGCATTGGCAAGTTTCGAGGACTTGGGGTCCCTGCGCCGGTTTATTATTTTTGACTGCTGGCGCACTCGCTCTCTTCTTGTTATTTTTATTCTCAGATAGTTTTTATTTCCAGTTAGGGCACTTGCTCTCTTCCCTGGTCGTGAACGCCTGATCGCCGGGGATCTTCTCGATCAGCTTGAAATAATCCCAGGGCTGTTTCGATTCCGCCGGCGACTTCACCTGCACGAGGTGCATGTCATGCACCATCCGGCCATCCGGGCGCACGTAGCCGTTCTGTGCAAAGACATCATTGATCTTGTTGGCCTTGATCCATGCAATGACTTTCTCGGGATTGTCCGTGCCGGTCGCTTTCACCGCCTTCAGATAGGTGGTGACCGCCGAGTAGTCGCCGGCATGGCCGCTGTTGGGCATTTTCTTCACGCGCTCGAAGTAGCGCTTCGCCCACGCGCGGGTGGTGTCATTCGTGTCCCAGTACCACGCATCAGTGAGAAGCATGCCCTGGGTCTGTTGCAGACCCAGGGCGTGCACATCGCTTAGGTACATCAGCAGGGCAGCGATCTTCATATTTTTCTTCACGCCGAACTCGTTCGCGGACTTGATCGCGTTCACGAGATCGTCGCCGGCATTCGCCAGTCCGAGGATCTGCGCCTTCGATGACTGCGCCTGCAGCATGAAGGACGAGAAATCGGACGCGCCGACCGGATGCTTGGACGAACCGAGCACACTGCCGCCATTGGCCTTGACGACGCGCGTAGTGTCACTTTCCAGCGAGGTACCGAACGCATAGTCCGCAGTGATGAAGTACCAGCTCTTGCCGCCCTGGCGGAACACCGCGCCGCCGGTGCCTTTGGCCAGCGCGACGGTGTCATAAGAATAGTGAATGGTGTACGGGTTGCACTCTTCGTTGGTCAGCCTGGCGGTACCGGCGCCCACGTTGATATAGGTTTTCTTCTTGTCAGCGGCGACCTTGGCCGTGGCCAGCGCTGCGCCGGAGTTCGCGCCGCCGAGGATCATGTCCACGCCCTGCGAATCGAACCACTCGCGCGCCTTGCTGGCGGCGATGTCGGCCTTGTTCAGGTGGTCCGCATAGATCATCTCGATCTTCTTGCCGTTGACCTTGCCGCCGAAATCCTCGATCGCCATTTTCACGGCCTCGACGCCGCCGCTGCCGTCAGTGTCCGAGTAGGGCCCGCTGATGTCGGTGATGAAGCCGATCTTCACGACATCGTCCGAGACTTGCGCGTGTGCCGCGGCGCCCCAGCCCAGCGCCAGCGCACTGAGGATGGCGGCGACGAGCGTGTTGAGCTTGGGTGTCATTGTTGGCCTCCGTGTTGTTCGGTGCTCAGATCACGCCGGCATCGGCGAAGGAGCGCACCTGTTCCGGGCTCAGCCCCAGCAGGTCGCGATAGACGGTGTCATTGTCCGCGCCGAGCGCGCGGCCGGTATGTCGGAACACGGTCGGTGTCTCGGACAGTTTCAGCACGGGCGAGGGCAGCACCAGTTCGCCGATACGCTCGTCCTGTACGGTCATCATGTTGCCGCGGGCTGCGTAGTGCTCGTCGCTGAAGATATCCTTGATCGAATAGATCTGCGCGCAAGGGACTTCGCCCTTGGTGGTCTCTTCAAGCACTTTCTCCAGTGGCATGCTGGCGATCCAGTCGGCGACGATGCCATTCACGGTGTGGCGATGTTCGACGCGCACCGGGCTGGTCGGATAGGTGTCCGCAAGCTCAGGCTTGCCCATCAGCTTCGCGAAGCGTTCCCACATCTTGTCGCTGGTGCAGGCCAGTGCGACCCATTCGCCGCTGCCGGTCTGGTAGTGGCTGTGCGGTACCGCGGCGTGCGTGTCAGCGCCCATGCGCTCGCGCACGTAGCCGAACTTCGCATACGCCGGCACCATTTCGTCGAGCAGACGGAACACGGATTCATACAGACCGAGATCGATGAACTGGCCGATGTCCTTGCGGTCCCGTGCACGCAGCGCGGCGAGCACGCCGATCGCGCCCCACATGCCTGACGCATAGTCGGCGACCGAGGTCGATCCGGGCACGACGGGCTGACCGTCCGGCTCGCCAGACAGATACGACAGTCCGCCGAACGCATGCGCAATGCGGGCGAAGCCGGGTTCGCCGCGCTTCGGGCCAGTCTGGCCATAGGCGCTGATGCGCAGCATGATGAGCCTGGGATTGACGGCCTTCAGTGCTTCATAGCCGATGCCCCATTTTTCCAGCGTGCCGGGACGGAAGTTCTCGAGCACCACATCGCTCTCGGCGACCAGTTGCTTGAACAACGCGACACCCTCGGGCTTGCGGAAGTCGAGCGTGATGGTTTTTTTATTGCGGGCTTCGGAGAGCCAGACCAGCGTATCGCCGCATTCGGTCGGCGTCCCGTACTTGCGCAGCGAGTCGCCCGCACCGGGCATCTCGATCTTGATGACCTCGGCGCCAAGGTCGCCGAGGATGGTGCCGCAAAAGGGGGCGGCGATAAAGGTGGCGATGTCCAGTACCCGCAGTCCTTCCAGCGCGCCGGCTTGCAGTGGCGACGACTCCTGCGTGTTTGCTGCTGTTCCCACCTTGTCTCCTCAGTCTTCGCTGATGAGCCCGCCTGACACAGGGTCAGGCCGGCCGGGTATTCAAAGGGCGGTCTTGCTGCCGCCTTGTAAACCGGGACGGTCTTGGTGCCGTCTTGATTTATTCAGTGTGACGGTCTTGTTGCCGTCTTGATGGAAAAGAACTTTAGGCGTGAGCGGCTGATTGGACAAATGAGTTATTTTTGTTGATTATGCAGAATTAGTGCATAGTGCAATTCCGCTGCGCTGCACCGTCTGGCGCGGCACGAGCCAGCGTGCGAGGCAGTTCACGAGGCGGCGCAGGCATTCCTGAACCGCCACTTAACAGATTAAAAACCGAAGCCTGATGAAGTCCGTTACCAGTTCGCTATCTCACGTCAATCTGAAACTGCTGCAAACCTTCCTGATGGTCGGTGAATACTCGAGTTTTCGCATCGCAGCAGAGAAATCCTTCCGCTCGCAATCGGCGGTCAGCGCGCAGATACGTCAGCTGGAAGATCAGCTGGGCGTGCCGCTGTTCCATCGCACCACGCGCAGCGTGAGGCTCACCGAGGAAGGCCAGCAGCTGCTGGACTGCGCGCAGCGCGCGCTGCTGGAAGTCGAGCAGGGGCTGCGCAAGATCCGCGAGTCGGCGGATATCCGCAAGGGCAAGGTGTCGATGGCCTGCTCGCCGACCATCGCCGAGACCCGGCTCGCCCGGGCGCTGGCGGCCTTCGAGAGCGAATACCCGGGGATCGAGGTGTCGGTGCGGGAGCTGGCGTCCGAGCAGATCTTCGAGAGCGTGCGGCGGCGCGAGGTGGATTTTGGCGTCGGCCCGCAGATCGAGACCTCCGAATTCCAGTTCGAGTCGCTGATGGACGATCCGTTTTATGCGCTGGTGCCCAAGCGGCTGCTGGACACTGACAAGGACACGGTCGCACTGTCTTCACTGGCCGAGATGCCGCTGCTGGTGCTGAATCAGGCGACCGCGATGCGCAACATGATTGAAGAAACCATGAAAGAAAAGCGGCTCCGGTTCAGCCTGCGCTATGAATTCACGCAGGCGCAGACCCTGATCTCGATGGCCAGCACCGGACTGGGCGCGGCCATCCTGCCGGGTGTCGCGCTGCCTGCGAGGATAGACGCCAGTATGCATGCGCTGCGCATCGTCAATCCGTCGATGTCGCGCCGCGTGGCCGTGATCACCGCGCGCGGACACGCGCTGTCGCCTGCCTCGCTGCGGCTGGTCGAACTGCTCAAGCAGCTGATCCCGCTGCCCGCCGATCAGAAGCCCCAGCGTAGCAGCGTGCGCAAGCGCAGCAAGGTGGTCTATCAGGGCTGAGCGATCGGCCTCAGGTGCCGGGCCGACGGAGTTCAGGCAGGATTATTCGTCCAAACTGCATAATCCCGAGAATAATTCGATTGTTGCCGGCGGTGCCTGCGCCTATAGTGCGGCAATCAACCACAATAAGAACAACATCCATGAGCGCTACCCTGATCGAACCCGCGACCGCCCGCCGCCAGCGCTCGCAACTGGCGGTACCGGCGTCGAATCCCCGTTTCATCGAAAAGGCCGCGCAGTCGGCGGCGGATGTGATCTTTCTGGATCTGGAAGATGCCGTCGCGCCGGGCGAGAAAGTCGCCGCGCGCGCGAATGCCATTGCTGCGCTGAATGACATCGACTGGGGCGACAAGGCCCTGCAGGTGCGCATCAACGGGCTGGATACGGAGTACATGTACCGCGACGTGATCGAGGTCGTCGAGGCCTGCCCACGGCTGGACATGCTGCTGATCCCGAAGATTGGCGTGCCTGCGGATGTGTATGCACTGGACATGCTGGTCACGCAGATCGAGATCGCAAAAAAGCGGGAGAAGCGCCTTGGTTTCGATCTGCTGATCGAGACCGCGCTCGGCATGTCGAATGTGGAGGCGATTGCCGGCAGCTCGACGCGTATCGAGGCGCTCAGTTTTGGTGTCGGCGACTATGGCGCGAGCACCCGCGCACGCTCGACCTTCATCGGCGGCAATGATCCTCATTATGGCGTGCTGGCCCCGGCGACGGCGGATGGCTCGCGCGCGTTCCATTCGAACGACATGTGGCATTTCGCGATGTCGCGCATGCTGGTCGCGGCGCGCGCGTATGGCCTGCGTCCGATCGATGGGCCGTTCGCGAATTTCTCTGATCCGCAGGAATACGAGGCGGTGGCCCGTCGCGGTGCGGCGCTGGGGTATGAGGGCAAGTGGTGCATACATCCGACACAGATCGAGATCGCGAACCGGGTGTTTTCACCGAGTGAGGAAGAACTCGCGTATGCGCGGCGCATCATGGATGCGATGGATCAGGCGCAGAAGGAGGGGCGTGGGGCGGTGAGTCTGGATGGACGGCTGATTGATATCGCGAGTATCAAGATGGCGGAGAATTTGTTGCGGAAGGTGGGGTGAGTGCGCGCGCTGGGCTGAGCTATGTCGGTGCCAGAGTGGTCATGGATCCCAGCTTTCGCTGGGATGACAGTGTTGGGGCCAGATGACCTGTACATCGTCATCCCAGCGAAAGCTGGGATCCATGCATGATCTGGCAGTGAGCAGGTTCAGTCACAAACGTCAAATCACCGCCACGTCAAACCCAACCGGTGATTCCCTTCACCCCACCGTCTCCACCAGCGACACCATCTCCAGCCCTTCCGGCCCCACGCGCCGGTAGCGCTGCATCACCAGCGGATCATGCCCCGGGATGATGTGATCCGGCGACTCCGCCAGCGTCTCAATCAGTTCATACGCCGCCAGCATGTCACCGGTATCGATCACGATGGGAAATGGCGAGCGATTGCGCAGGTTCTCCAGATAATGCGAGGCATCCGACGCGATCACGATCCAGCCGCGTTTCGTATGCACGCGTACCACCTGCAATCCGCGCGTATGGCCACCAACCCAGTGCACGGTGATGCCCGACCGCAGCTCATACGCGCCCTCATGAAACGCGACACGCTCTTCGAAATTCGCGACCACGAGTTCGCAGATATCCCTGACGTCATACGCATGGCGGCAGAAGCGGTGCCGCATGTCCTTGCCGGTCGCATAGGACATTTCCTTTTCCTGCAGATGAAAGCAGGTGTGCTTCAGTTTTTCGGTATTGCCCGCATGGTCATAGTGCGCATGCGTGATGATGGTGTCGCGGATATCTTCCAGATGAATGCCCGCCGCTGTCAGCGAATCGATCGGGCAGCGCAACAGCTGGCGTTGGCGGCGCTGTGCGGCCTCGGCACCAAAGCCGGTATCAATCAGAATGGTCTCGTCACCTGACTTCAGGAACCAGACAAAGTAATCCATGTCCATCGCCGCATCATGCAGATCATGCGCGATGAAATTCTCCAGCCGGCGGCGCGGCATGTGCGCATAGCGCAGCGCATAGGCTTCCCAGATCTTTGTCGTCACATGCCCCTCCTTTGGGACGGCTGATCAGGTAGCTTCGGCCACGCGCCGAAAACCCCCGACCCGCCAGTACAGCCAGACAGCGATGCTCAGGTTCAGCAGGTTCCACAGAATGCCGTTGATGAAGGCCGCGTGATACGACCCGGTGAGATCGAACACCTTGCCCGACATCCAGCCACCCAGCGCCATGCCGAACAGGGTCGCGGTCAGCACCGTGCCGACGCGTGCGCCGGCCTCGGCCGGCGGGAAATACTCGCGCACGATGATCGCGTACGACGGCACGATCCCGCCCTGGAACAGGCCGAACATTGCCGAGATCAGGTACAGCGATACCAGGCCATCAAAGGGCAGGAACATCAGCAGCGCCACGCCTTGCAGCACCGAGCCGAGCATCAGCGTGCGCAGCCCGCCGATGCGATCGCAGATGAAGCCGGAGATCAGGCGGCTGGCAATGCCAAAGCCGAGCATGATCGACAGCATCTGCGCGCCGCGCGCCGCGCCAAAGCCGAGATCGGCACAGTAGGCAACGATATGCACCTGCGGCATCGACATCGCGACGCAGCAGGACAGTCCGGCGATCGAGAGCAGCAGCTGCGCCTGATTCAGGCTCAGCCCGAAAGGACGATCGGAAGGATGCGCATGCGCGAGCAGGCCGGCCGGACGCGCGCCCTCGACCAGCGGCGGGCGCGGCCGCAGCCACAACGCGAGCACGGCAATGCCCAGCCCGCAGACGATGCCGATCAGCAGATAGCTCTGCCGCCAGCCCAGATGATCGATGCCCCACTGCATCGCCGGCGGCCAAAGGGTACCCGCCAGATAATTGCCGCTCGCGCAGATGGCGACCGCAATGCCGCGCCGCTTGTTCCACCAGAGCGCGGTGTCGGCCATCAGTGGTGCAAAGCTGGCCGAGCCGCCGAACAGGCCGATCATCCCGTGCGCGAACGCGAGACTGAGAATGCCGGGCGACTGGCTGGCCCACAGGAAACCGAGCAGATTGCCGGCCGCGCCGATCAGCAGCACGCGGAACACGCCGAACTTGTCGGACCAACGTCCCATCAGAATGCCGCCGATACCGAAGCCCACCATCAGGACGGTATAGGGCAGCGCCGCATCGGCGCGCGTGATGCCGAATTCAGCCTGCGCGACGGGCAGCACGACCACCACTACATACATGCCGACACTGCCCAGCGTCATGATCGCCAGCGCGAACAGCAAGCGAATGAACGCATAGCGCGAATCGATCAGGTCGGGAGAGCTGGGCAGAGAATTCACGGTGCGCGCCTGTCAGGGAGTGGTCGGTCGGTCATTGGCGATAGCCGAGCGCCTGCAGGACCTCGGCCACCAGCTGATCCTGCTTGTACTCGATGCCATTCGGATCGACACCGGTGCGCACGACCACCACACCTGCCGAGGGGACAACACTCACATACTGCCCCTTGTTGCCAAAGGTGGTGAAGGTGCCTGCCGGTACGCCGGGCATGGTATCGAGCAGCCAGAATTGCGCGCCGTAGCCCCATTCATTCTGAATGGGCGGCTTGGTCGGTGCCGGCTTGCTGAGGTAGGTGACGAAACCTTCGGGCAGCAGGCGGCGACCCTGATGGACACCGTCCCGCGCGAGCAGGATGCCGAAGCGCGCAAGATCTCTTGCTGTCGTGTAGGTCTGGCTGGAGCTGATGAAATTGCCCTGATGATCGGTCTCCATCCGTGTGTGGTACATGCCCAGCGGATGCAGCAGTTCCTCATACGGGAAGCGCAGATAGCGCGCATCATCATTCAGCAGATGGCGCAGCGAGCGCATCAGCAGCAGCGTGTCATTGTTCGCATATTTCCAGCGCGAGCCGGGCGCGACTTCCAGCGGCGTGCCGGTCGCGGCGCTGATCACGTCCTGTCCACCGAAATACACCGCGGCCGAGTTCGAGCCGCCGCTGAACAGGCCGCTCGACATCCACATCAGCTGTTCATAGGTGATCGCGCGTCGCGGATCGCCGTCGGGCCATTCCGGGATCGATACCGGTGCATCGAGCTTCAGCAGCCCCTTCAGGCTGGCGATGCCCATCAGCGCTGCGGTCATGCTCTTGCTGGTCGACCAGGTGCGGTAGCCCGTGTAGATGCCAAAGCCCGGACGGTAACGTTCGGCGATCAGGTGCTCGCCGCGTGCCGTCACCCGGATCACCAGCACCGAGGTCGTGACCGTGCCGCGCTTTTTCGCATGCGTGACCCCATCGAAGGCGCGTTCGAGCACGGTCTCGAGCGCCTCATGCCGGCGGTCGATGCCGTTGGGCGGCAGCGGGCTCTTGTCGCCGGCGGGGAAGGGCACTTTGCTCAGATCAGGCGCCGGCGGGAATGATACCGACGGCAGGCGTGCGACATCCTGCTCGGTCCAGTGCGGCGGCAGTATCGTGCAGCCCATGCTGTCGCGGAAGGCGGCGATGCGTCTGAATTTGCCGCTGGGATCTTCCGCGATCACCAGCTGACGCTGCGCATCAATTACCGGGTCGGGAAAACCCCGACCTGCGACATCGACCAGTTCCACGCGCTTGATATCGTCCAGCGGACGGTTCATCAGGAAATAGGCAGAGCAAGTGAAGATCGCGCGATAGCCTGCAACGATCATCGGATCCTCATGATCGGCCGCACCGCCCAGCGTCTGGTAGGGTGTGCTGCTGTCGGCGGCCGTGGCGCTGAACGAGAACGCGGCGAGCAGCGCTATGGCTGCACGGGGAAGCCGGCCTGCCATGGCGGGGAGACGAAAGCTCATCGGATCTCCCGCGTCATTGGTCCGCGCTGCGCTCGCGGTGCACCGCGAATTTCATCAGCTGATCATCGCGCCATGCGCGGCGGGTATTGAGCTCACTCTGTTTCACATATTCGCGGCGCTGCGACTCGACCTCTTTGATCAGCGGCTCATCCCACGGACGCTCCTGATCGCGCGATTGAGCAATACGGTGGAACAGCGGGCCGAAGCGCGCCGCATAATCCGCGACGCCATTCGGCGCATTCAGGTCGATGGTCTCGAACGGGCCCATGAAGGACCAGCGCCAGCCCAGACCGTCGCGTATGGTCTTGTCGATGTCCTCGCAGCTGCAGACACCTTCAGCGACCAGGGTCCATGCCTCGCGCAGCAGCACGGCCTGCAGCCGGTTCAGCACGAAGCCTTCGGTTTCCTTGTTCACGCGTACGACCGACATGTTCGCCGCCTGCATCAGCTTGTCGGTGAAATCGATCGTGGCCTTCGAGGTCTGCGGCGAGCCGACCAGCTCGACGATGGGCACCAGATACGGCGGGTTGACCGGATGCGAGACGAGGATGCGCGGCGACATGTTCAGGTTCAGCCCGAAATCCGACGCGGGTATGCCCGAGGTCGAGCTGCCGACGATCAGGTCATCAAAGCCGAAGCCGTCGATCTGCTCGACCAGCTGGCGCTTGACGTCCACTTTTTCGAGCACGGATTCCTGCGCATAGCAGGCGCCGTCGAGCGCCTGTTTCAGGTCGGGCACGACGCTAATGCGCGCGCGGATCGCATCGACCGGTTCTTTCAGCAGGCCATAGGAGTGCAGGCCTTCCAGCTGCTGCGCCACGAGCGCCGGTGCGCTGTCCAGCACCTGCGCGCTCACATCAAACATGCGCACATTCAAGCCGGCGCGCGCGAACACGATGGCCCAGCCGGCGCCCACGAGGCCGGCGCCGATCACGGTGACCGGCCTGCCGCCGGTGACGTCTGATGCTTTCATCGCTACTCCTTCGTTATTGTTATCGGTGGTACGTCAGGATGTACTTCTCGCTGGTCTTCAGGTCGCGGTCCAGCCGCCGTCCAGCATCAGTGCGCTGCCGGTCACGAGGCTGGAGGCACTGCTGGCGAGGAAGACCACCGAGCCCATCACTTCCTCGGTCTGGCCGACGCGGCCCAGCGCGATCTTGCTGATCACGGACTCTTTGAACACCGGGTCATCCAGCATGCCCTTGGTGAGATCAGTCTCGATGAAGGTCGGGCAGATCGAATTCACGCGGATGTTCTGCTGGCCCAGTTCCCAGGCCAGCGCCTTGGTCATGCCCTCGATCGCATGCTTGCTCGCGCAATAGACCGTGCGGCGTGGCGCGCCGACATGGCCCATTTGCGACGAGATATTGATGATCGAGCCGGGCTGACCTGCCTTCAGCAGCCCGCGCGCGACCGCGCGCGTCAGATAGAACACCGAGCTGACGTTCAGCCGGAAGATGTCGTCGATATCATCGTTCGTCACTTCCACCAGCGGCTTGGGGCGGTTCATGCCGGCGTTATTGACCAGCACATGGAAGGGGCCGCGCGTCTCGACCATTGCATCGATCGCTGCGGCATCGGTGACATCGATCACCACGTAATCGGCCTGTCCACCGCTCGCGTGGATGTCCTGGCAGGCGGCGATCAGCTCATGCTCGGTGCGTGCGGCCAGCGTGACGCGCGCGCCCGCCTGCGCAAGCGCGACGGCGGCGGCCAGACCAATGCCGCGGCTGGCGCCGGTGACGAGCGCGGACTGTCCGTCAAGACGGAAGTTCGGTGCAGGGAGTGTCATGATGGCTCCCGCGCTCAGGCAGGCACGCCACCATAGGGAACTTCCTGCCGGCCATAGCGCCGCACGCGCAGGTTGGCCTGTTCGCCGTGGGCGATCATGCCTTCGATCGCGCACAGCCGCGAGCAGTACTCGCCGACCATGGTGCTGGCCTCGTCGGTCAGCACTTTCTGATAGGTGCAGGTCTTGATGAACTTGCCGACCCACAGACCGCCGGTGTAGCGAGCGGCCTTGCCAGTGGGCAGCGTGTGATTGGTGCCGATCACTTTGTCGCCATACGCGACATTCGTGCGCGGGCCAAGGAACAGCGCGCCGTAGTTGCGCATCTTGTTCAGGAAATAATCGTCATCGCGCGTCATTACCTGCACATGCTCGGACGCGATGCGGTCGGCCTCGCTGACCATTTCATCGAAGGTGTCGCAGACGATCACCTCACCGTAGTCGCGCCAGGACACGGCGGCGGTGCTCGCGGTCGGCAGGATCTTCAGCAGGCGCTCGATCTCGGCCATGGTCTCGCGCGCGAGCTTTTCCGAATTCGTCAGCAGCACGGCCGGGGTGTTGAAGCCGTGCTCGGCCTGACCGAGCAGGTCCGTCGCGCACATCTCGGCGTCCACGGTGTCATCAGCGATCACGAGGGTTTCGGTCGGGCCGGCGATCAGGTCAATGCCGACGCGGCCAAACAACTGACGCTTGGCTTCCGCCACAAACGCATTGCCCGGGCCGATCAGCATCGAGACGGGCTGGATCGTTTGTGTTCCGATGGCCATCGCGCCGATCGCCTGCACGCCGCCAAAGGTATAGATTTCATCGGCGCCGCCCAGATGCATCGCAGCGACCACGGCGGGGTTTGGCGTGCCATTCACCGGCGGGGAGGCGGCGAGAATGCGGTCGACGCCTGCGACCTTCGCCGTCACCACGCCCATGTGCGCGGAAGCGACCAGCGGGAATTTACCGCCGGGGACATAGCAGCCGACGCTCTCCACCGGCAGGTTCTTGTGACCGAGGATCACGCCGGGCAGGGTCTCG
>JACCEC011014458.1_pt1 | contig 17747 bp, 16 predicted proteins | sample 7450121 | NCBI WGS metagenome assembly JACCEC01 (sample SAMN15323455, study PRJNA562643) | freshwater metagenome | isolation source: river surface water | place: USA:Blue River Watershed | collected 2017-08-18 | reverse complement strand
GGCGCAGGTTCTCGCTCGCCGCGGCCAGCTCGGCGGTGCGCTCGGTGACCTGCTGTTCGAGCCCGTCCCGGTAGGCGGCCAGTTCGGCCGTCTTGCGCTTGACCGCCAACCGGGTCGTCCAGCCCCAGGCCCCCAGCAGCAGCGCGATGCCGACGCTGATGCCCATCGCCAGCCTCAGGTAGTACAGCATGGCGGCGTCCTGCGGATCAAGCGGGGTGCCGAACCACTTGCGGCGCAGCGCCTCGTCCTCTGCCGCGCTGATGGCCCGCATGCCGCTCACGACCAGCGCCAGCGTGTCGGCATCGCCCTTGCGCACCGCCCGGCGCGGCTCGCCGGCATAGAGTTCGAACGCCTTGCGGAATTCGTCCTCGATGCCGAGCCGGTTCAGATAGAAATTGGCCGGTGCCTCGTCGAGGCAAAAGATCTTGACCTCGCCCCGGGTGGCGGCGGCAAGCAGGGCCTTGTAGTTGTCGTAGAGCAGCAGCGACGCGATGCCTCGCTCGGCGAGCTGGTCGATGCAGGCATCTCCCTTCTGCACGCCGAGCTGGAAGCCCTTGAGCGTCTGCACATTGCTGATGCCGCTGATCGAGGCGTGGCTGTAGATGTTGACCGGCAGCCGGGCGTAGGGCGGCGAGAAGTCGTAGAGCGGCTCACGTGGTGCCGTGCGGTAGATCAGGTCGATCACGTCGGCGTCGCCCTGCTGCAGCTGGCGCAGCGCCTCGGCCCACTGCATCGCGCCGAGCCTGACCGTCACGCCGGTCTTCTTCTCCCAGAGCTTCCAGTAATCGACCAGATAGCCCTGGACGCGGCCGTCGGCGTCGCGGAACAGGTAGGGCGGGTAGTTCTCGTCGCTGACGACGCGGAGAACGCGGGTGCCGTTGTCCCCGGTGGGCGCTGCGGTCGGCGCGGCGTGCGCGAGCCAGCTGGCCCCGCAGAGCGCCAGCGCGAGCAGGCCGTGCCGGAAGTTCGTCAGGCACGAGGCCTGATCAGCTGGGAAATGCATCATCTGCTACTCGCCTGTCCTGTGGCTGCATCCTACCGTCCGCTGCTCCGCCTGGCTAGGTTCCGGCGCCAGTGCGTGAAGAAGTGTCGCTTGATGCGCTCGACCAGCAACAGGTAGGCGGCCACGGTCAGTGTCAGCGCCGGGTAGAACGCCGCCGGTGGTGGCGTGAAGCCGAAGTAGGCACCCAGCGCCGTGTGCGGCAGCAGCAGCGCGAGCGCCACCACGCCGATCGAGGTCGCCGCCAGCAGCGGATGCGGCCGGCTGTGCCAGGCATTGCCGCGCGTGCGGATCACGAAGATCACCAGCACCTGGGTGCACATCGACTCGATGAACCAGCCGGTCTGGAACAGGCGCTCATCGGCCTGGAACAGCGTCAGCAGCAGGTAGAAGGTCAGCAGGTCGAACAGCGAGCTGACCGGTCCGATGGTCCACATGAAGCGGCTGATCAGCTGCATGTCGAGCCGCTGCGGGCGGTGCGTCTCGGCCGGATCGACGCGGTCGAACGGGATCGTGACCTCGGACAGGTCGTACAGGATGTTGTTGAGCAGGATCTGCACCGGCAGCATCGGCAGGAAGGGCAGGAACAGCGCGGCGGCGGCCATGCTGAACATGTTGCCGAAGTTCGAACTGGTGCCCATCAGGATGTACTTCATGATGTTGCCGTGCGTGCGCCGGCCCTCGACCACTGCGTCGCGCAGCAGGACGAGCTCGTGGCGTAGCAGGATCAGGTCGGCCGCCGCCTTGGCGACATCGACCGCGGTATCGACCGAGATGCCGACGTCGGCCGAATGCAGCGAGGGCGCGTCGTTGACGCCGTCGCCGAGGTAGCCGACCACATGGCCGCTGGCGCGGACCGCCTGGATCACGCGGTTCTTCTGCGTCGGATTGACGCGGCAGAACAGGTTGACCCGGCTCGCTGCCGCCTGCAGGCCGTGGTCGTCGAGCGCATCGACCTCGCGCCCGGTCAGCACGCCCTGCACCGGCAGGCCGAGCTCGCGGCAGACATGCTGCGTGACGCGCTCGCTGTCGCCGGTGACGACCTTGATCGCCACGCCGGCGCGCTGCAGCGCTTCGAGCGCCGGCCTCGCGCTGGCCTTGGGCGGATCGAGGAAGGCGGCGAAGCCGGCCAGCACGAGCTCGGATTCGTCATCGACCAGCGCGTGCGGGTGGTCGGGCGCGACGCGGCGCCAGGCGATCGCGAGCACGCGGAAACCCTCGTCCTCGAGCGCGTGGCAGCTCGTGCGCGCCTGGTCGCTCGCGGCCTCGTCGAGCCCGGCCGGTGCGGCGCCTGCTGCGGTCTGAGCGGTCTCGTAATGCCGGCACAGTCCGAGCAGCTCGTCGGGCGCGCCCTTGACGACCAGCCAGCGCTCGCCCGCGCGCTCGACCAGCACCGAGACCCGGCGGCGCTCGAAGTCGAACGGCACCTCGTCGATCTTGCGCCAGCCGCTGACGTCGATCCGGCCGTGCTCGAGGATGGCATCGTCGAGCGGGCTGCGCAGGCCGCTCTCGAACCAGCTGTTGAGGTAGGCCAGCTGCAGCACGCGCGCGCTCTGCTGTCCGAGCGGATCGACATGACGCTCCATGCGGATATGCGCCTCGGTCAGCGTGCCGGTCTTGTCGGTGCACAGCAGATCCATCGCGCCGAGGTCCTGGATCGCGCTCTGGCGCTTGACGATGATCTGCCGCCTGGCCATGCGCAGCGCACCGCGCGCGAGCGTGACCGACACCACCATCGGCAGCAGCTCGGGTGTCAGGCCGACCGCCAGCGCCACCGCGAACAGGAAGGATTCCAGCCAGGGCTTGTGCGACAGCAGGTTGACCAGCAGCACGAAGGCGACCATCAGCAGCGTGAGCCGCATGATCAGCAGGCCGAACTGGCGCGTGCCGAGCTCGAACGCGGTCGGCGCCGGCGCGCGCTCCAGGCTCTGCGAGATGCCGCCCATCAGGGAGGTGGCGCCGGTCCGGACCACGCGCACCGTCGCGCTGCCGCTGACGACCGAGCTGCCCATGAAGACGGCGTTGCCCGCTGCGAGCAGGTCAGTCGCACCGGGGGCCGGCAGGCGGGCGGACTTCTCGACCGGATAAGGCTCGCCGGTCAGCAGCGCCTGGTTGACGAAGAAGTCGCGTGCTTCCAGCACCCGCGCGTCTGCTGGCACCAGATCGCCGGCGGCAAGCAGCACGATGTCGCCCGGCACGATCTGCTCGACCGGCAGCTCCTGGCGCTGGCCGTCGCGCAGCAGTGTCGCTCGCACCGAAACCGACTCGCGCAGCCGCTCGGCGGCGGCGCTGGCGCGGCGCTCCTGCACGAAGTCGAGCGTGACGCTGAGCAGCACGATCGCGGCGATGATGACGAAGTTGGTCAGCTCGCCAGTCAGCGACGAGATGCCGCTGGCGAGCAGCAGGATCAGCACCAGCGGGTTGCGGAAATGCCCGAGCAGCTGGCGCCAGGCCGGTGGGGCATGGTGGTCGCGGAAGCGGTTCGGGCCATGCTGCGCCAGCCGCGCCTGCGCCTCGGCCTGCGTCAGCCCGTCCTGGCCGACCCCGCTGTCGGGCTCAAGCCACCAGGCGGCGCGATCCGTGTCGGACGGGTTGTCCATGCCGAGCTCCCTGTCATGTCGAACAGGCTCGCAGTGTGGCACGGCAGTGCCGAGCCGTGAAGCCGGACGGATGCGGGCGCTGGGTGCAGGGAGAGAGGCAATGAGGCGGGCTGTTTCACGTGAAACAACCGGCAGTCGTGCCAGGCCGGATCGGCTGGCTTCGAGGAAATTGGTTGCGCGGGCAAGATTTGAACTTGCGACCTTTGGGTTATGAGCCCAACGAGCTACCAGGCTGCTCCACCGCGCGTCAAGGAACGAGACTATAACGCCTGAAACGGCCAGCGGGCGCCTGACGGTCAGATAATCTTGCCATGCCCAAGCTTCCCGCCCTGATGATCAGGCCATCCGAAGTCGAGTTCAGCGCCATCCTGTCGCAGGGACCGGGTGGTCAGAACGTCAACAAGGTGCACACCGGGGTACAGCTGCGTTTCGACATCCCGGCTTCTTCCCTGCCCGAGCCGGTCAAGGCCCGCCTGCTGGCCTGCGGCGATGGCCGCATCAGCCGCGATGGCGTGTTCGTGATCAAGGCGCAAGGCCATCGCAGCCAGGCGCTGAACCGTCAGGATGCGCTGCACCGGCTGCAGGAAAGACTGGACTCGGTGGCGCAGGCACCCAAGGCCCGCAAGCCGACCCGGCGCACCCTGGCTTCCGTGCAGCGCCGGCTGGAAGGCAAGAAGAACCGCTCGGCGATCAAGGCCGGGCGCGGCAGGGTGACGGGCTGATTTCCGGCGTAGTCAAGTCAGACAATCGTCGGCTTGCTCGCTTCTGGTCAGCCAGGCTTCCAGATCTTCCCGCTGAGTTGGGGTGAGCGCAGGCAGGCGAAGCAGCATTCCGGCCAGCCAGTCGTCCTCGCAGTAGAAGTAGGTCACGGTTACGCCCAGAACCTGGGCCAACTTGCGTGCGATCTCGAACGCAGGTTCATGGACGCCCGTCTCGTAGCGGCTGATCCGGGCACTGCTGCAACCTTCGTCTAGCCCAATCATCACGCCCAGCTTGTCCTGTGGCAGACCCAGCCGCTCCCGTGCTTGGCGCAAGCGAGCGCCAAAGCAGCAAGGCGAGCGAGCGGCTTTTGTGACCATGCCGCATGGTTACGACAGCGCTTTATGTTGTCTCTACGAAAAACGTAGAATCTGAACTCGGAACATCCTAAAAATGCAGAGTGAATGGTCGTCAAGATCTGGTGCCTGCGCCTTTTCAAGACCCAAGCCGTGCATCATCTTCATGAAGAACTAGTCGCCGCCATCCGTGCGCAGTACCTCTCGACCGAGCAGGATTACCCTTGGATCATCGGATTTTCTGGCGGCAAGGACAGCACGCTCGTCGCACAGCTCGTCTTTGCGGCGTTGATGGAGATCTCGCCGAGCCGCTTGACGCGCAAGGTACATGTGGTGGCCAACGACACCCTGGTTGAGAGTCCGCTGGTCGTGTCGCATCTGATGCAGTCGCTGCAGGAAATCGAGAGCGGTGCCCGTATCCACGACTTGCCGGTGACGGTCGCCACCACGACGCCTGAGCTGGCTCATACCTTCTGGTATCTGCTGATCGGCAAGGGCTACCCGAGTCCGAACCAGCAGATGCGCTGGTGTACGGATCGTCTGAAGATCCAGCCTACCAGCCGCTACATCCGCGAACAGGTCGCGGCCAACGGCGCGGCCATCATTCTGCTGGGCGTGCGTCGGAACGAGTCTGAGGTCCGGCGCCGCCGGATCGACAGCTACCAGAACGAAGGCGACACGCAGCTGAGCCCGCACAACAACCTGGTCGGTGCCTATATATATCGTCCAATCGTCGATCTGACAACCGATGAGGTGTGGGAGTTGCTCGCCAGTTTCCCGCCAGCCTGGGGCGGAGACAACAGTCGCCTTATCAAGCTCTACCGCGACGCTGCGGGTGGCGAATGTCCGATCGTGCTGTCACAGGAGGATGCCCCGGGCTGCGGCACCAACTCCAGCCGTTTCGGTTGCTGGACCTGTACCGTGGTGGAAAAAGATAAGAGTCTGCAGGGCTTTGTCGACAGCGGGAACGTGCAGTACGCCCCTTTGATCGAGTTCCGGGACTGGCTCAAGGAGATCCGCAACGACCCGAGCCTGCGCCAGAGTCGTCGCCGCAGCGGCAAGCTGACCGTGGCGAATGGGCGCCTGGTGCCTGGCCCCTTCACCGTCGCGGCGCGCCAGATGATCCTGCAGCGCCTGCAGGAGACCGAGCAGGCGTATGGCGCGCGCCTGGTCAGCGATGCCGAGATTGATGCGATCCGCCGCGTCTGGGCCGAGGATTTGATACAGCAAAACCAGAAGGAATACATCCTTGAATAATATTATCAGCATCGCCGTCGATTGCGGCGTGGACGATTTGCCCCTGTGGCGCGACCCCGAGGCCCATGCGACGGTCAGCGCCTTGTTGCGGCAGCATGGCGTCAGCGAGGAGCAGTTTGCCCGTCTCGTCTCCGCTTACCGTGATCTCGCACATATGCAGCGCGCGCGTGGCCTCAATGATGATTTCGACGCCATCTTGATGAGTGGGGAGGGTTGAGGTATGTGGATCTCACGGCTATCGCTACGCAATTTCAAAAGTTACCAGAATCAGGTCTTCGACTTCCCGCAACCCGTTGACGGCAAGAATCTGGTGCTCATCGGTGGTCTGAACGGCTACGGCAAGACGACGCTGCTGGAGGCACTCTATATCGGCCTGTATGGCGAGGAGGCGGTCAGCCAGCGCGCCCTGGACCGGGCCGGCCTCAAGGCCAGGGGCTACGGGCATTTCCTGGAGATGGCACTTTACAAGCATGCCCTGCACCATGGTGAGGACCGCATGGAGGTCGCCATCGAGATCACTCGCCCCGACAAGGGCTGTCTGCGCATCACGCGGAAATGGTTTTTCACGAACCATGGCCGGTATGACAACCAGCGGCTGGTGGTCGAGACCCGGGCATTCAATGCCAAGTCCTGGAGTCCGCTGCCCGAATCCACACTGCCTGAGCTGCTCGCGAGCTATGCCGTGCCGCCCTGGCTGGCGCCATTCTTCTTCTTCGATGGCGAAAAGATCGCCGTGCTGGCCGAGGAGAACCGCACTGATTGGGTACGGTCGGGCCTGGAAAATCTGATGGGCGTGGTACTCGTCAAGGAACTGCGCGAGAGGCTTGCAGCCTACTGCACGGCCAAGCTCAAGCAGTCCGGTGGCGTCGATGAGCTGGCCGTGGACCAGTTGCGGGAACAGCTCACGAATGCCGTCATGCAGCGCAAGGAAATCACTGAAGCCCTGCAAGGTATGCAGGCTCAGTTCCAGCAAGAGAGCGAAGAGCGCGATCGCCTGACGCGCCAGTTGCGCGACTTCGCGCAGGGCAGCGATGCCCGCACGATGGCCGAAGTGGTCGAAACGATCGCTGGCCTGGAGCATCATAAAGAGGAGTGTGATAGGCAGTTACGCAAAAATATGTCCATCGCCTTGCCTCTGCAGCTGGTCAGTCGCAACCTGCAGCAATCCCTGGCCCAGGCGCTGGATCAGGAAGATACCTTGGCGAATTGGGAGGGTTTTCGGGATGCCCAGCAGCCGCGCTGGCAGCAGTTTCACGACACATTCTTCACGTCACAATGGATACAGGGTCTGTGCCACATCCCCACGGCCCGCGACTCCCTGGAGAAAACGCTCACGGAAGCCTGGGAAAGTCTCTACTATCCGCGTCCGACGGGCTGTGCCGACGAGCAGTGGCATGCCTATCTGCAGACCAACGAGCGTCGTCAACTGACCGAGATGCGCCGTCACATCCAGATCTCTGGTGGGGTGCTGCGCACCCTAGCGGCCAGGAGCGAGGAGTTGGAGGCCTCGATATGGCGTCTGCAGCAGGAGCGGATTCGTCTCGAAGGTGCCAGCGGCGCAGATCGTTCCGGCGAGGTGGAAAAGATCTCTGCCGATCTGGCGGCGATTCAGCGCGGCATGGATGAGCTCCGAGGCAAGATCGAGCAGCACAGCAACCAGCTCAGGACCTTGGACGCGGAATTGCCACAGCTCACGGCCACCTATGAGCGCGAGCGCAAGAAGTTGACTGATGGCCGGCCCGACCGCGTCGCGGCCCAGCGTGCCGAGCAGACGATCGCCGTGATTGACGAACTCTTGCCGGCGCTGTTCCAGCTCAAGCTGAAAGCCTTGTCCGCGGCCGCGACGCGCATCTTCCGCTCCCTCCACCACAAGGACCAGGTGGCAAGGATCGTGGTACAGGACGACGGCAAGGCGATTCTCTACAGCCATGAGGGCACCGAGATCACGCTGCCCAAGTCCTCGGGCGAGTCGCAGCTCTTTGTTCTGTCGCTGGTCGGCGCCCTGGCCGAGGTCACCGGCTACAAGATCCCGCTGGTCGTCGATACGCCGTTGGCCAGACTCTCGGAGAAGCACTGCCACAACCTGCTGGATTACTGGATACACGACAGCTCGCGCCAAGTCATTCTGCTGGCTCAGGACAAGGAAATCGGCGGTGTCGAGTTCGAGCGCCTGCGCCGTCATGTGGCGTGCAGCTATCTGCTCCAGCACGAACAGACCGGACATGGGGTCGGAAAAACCCAGGCCATCATGGACCACTATTTTGTCAAGGCGGCATCATGACCAGCATCAGCGATATCCTGACGGCATCCTATTCCAGTAGCCGTGAAGCTGACACACTGGGCAAGGAGCTCAAGAAGTTCATCGGTGCCGAGAGCAATTACGAGATCATCCGGCTGGCGCTCGGTCGCTCCCTGGGCTTGGAGTCCTTTCCGGATCCCGCGCCTGACGCCAAGGGCGGCATCATCAAGGGGCTGCAGCTCTTCGGGGATGCGGAGAGCTGCAATTACCTTTGGATCGGCCTGTTCGGTGAGGTGCTGCGGCGGCGTGGTGAGGTCGACTTCACACTGGAAGCTTTCCACAAGCTGGTGCGAGACCATTGGCATCGCGGTATTCATCTGCTGCAGCAAGATCGTGAAGAGGCGAGTGACGACTTCAAGGCCTTCATCGACATCCTCGTGCGCAAGGCCAATCTGTCGGAGCAGGCACCGCTGTCTGCAGATTCGGGCATGGCTGACCTTGAAGTCAAGGAGCTCGACGATGGGGTGTGCGACGCCCTGCTGAAGCTGTTGCGCACGATCGGCGTCAGCGCCGAGATCCGGGAGACCCTGGCGGGACCACGTATCAACCGCTACAAGCTGTTTCTGCCCAAGGCGACGGATCGTCGGACTTTGGAAAGCCATCTGGATCAGCTGGGTTTCGAACTCGGCATCGGCAATACCCTGAGCCTGACCGATGCGCGCGAGCCCAAGACCTGCTATCTCGATCAGCCGCGTCCACGCGGGGAATGGCAGGTGGTCGATGGATCCCACTTCAAGCGGGCGACTGCGGTTTTCGATCTGGAGGCGATGCAGATGCCTGTCAGCCCCGGTGTGACCCTTGAAGGCAAGCCGCTCGTGTTCGACCTGGCGACCACGCCCCACCTCCTGCTCGGCGGCACGACTGGCAGTGGCAAGAGCGTCTGCCTGAATGCCTTGCTGCTGAGTCTGCTGTCATATGCCGAGCAGCGTCCTCTGCGCTTTGCGCTCATCGATCCCAAGCAGGTCGAGTTTTCTGCCTGGCGCGGTCATCGGCAATTGTTCCGGGAGGTGGCTACCGATACAGCCGCTGCTTGCAATTTGCTCGAAACCTTGGTCGAGGAGATGGATCGCCGCTACGAACGGTTTGCGAATCTTGGCGTCAAGGATCTCGCTGCCGCGCGTGACAAGGGCGATCCGGCGGAATGGATCGTACTGGGGGTTGATGAGCTCTCTGATTTGGTGCTGCAAGACAAGGCGCACGAGCCTTTGTTGGTGCGCCTGGCCCAGATGGGGCGCGCGGCTGGCATCCACATGATTCTGGCCACTCAGCGACCGGATGCGCAGACCTTCTCAGGAAAACTGCGCACCAACTGCCCGTCCCGGATTGCTCTGAGGGTGTCACGTGCCAGTGAGTCCAAGATCATCATGGATGAACCGGGAGCCGAGCGCTTGCAAGGCGCCGGCGACATGATCTTCCGTGGTGGCGATGGCAGCCTGGTACGCGCCCATTCCTACAACATCCAGGCCGAGGATGTCGTGGCACAACTCGCTGCTGCCTGAGGATGCGCACGACGTCCCGCCGCCGGCCGATCGAGCTGCAAGGAAAGACCTGACGTGTTCTGGGACCAGAGTTTTTCCGCCCCCGGCTACAAGTACGGGACTGAAGAGTTCTTGACCGGGTCTGTTGAAGTTGGTCAGGATGGATGTACCCAAAATGACTAGCCCCATGCAAGGTACACGGGTGGATTCGCTTCAGGCGTGCGCCGCCACCGCAGCCCCGGAAGGGGCCATGCGCTGGCGGCGCGGCTGGTGCGGGGCCTCCCGTTGCTCGGCCTGCCAGCCCTTGCAGGCCAGCCACACCGTCTTGGGGATAGGCTTGCTGCCCGACAGGTAGTAGTTGAGCATGCGGCGCGAGATGCCCACCGCATCGGCAGCCTGTTGCTGCGTCAGGCCGCAGTCGTGCATCCAGACCCAGAGCCGCTCGTGGCCGATGCCGCCCGCCTGCTCGACGGCAAGGTTGCGCAGGTTGTCGGCCCCCAGGTCCAGCTCGTCCGTGATCCATTCGACGGCACTGCCCCATTCGCCCACCCGCGCCTGCGAGAACAGCACCGGGTCCGCCAGGGCTTGCAGCGCGCGCGTGTTGGCGATCCAGTCGCCGAGTGCGACATCGGCCTCGAAGCCGTCCTGGAACACCAGGTGCAGCGACTGGTTCGGCAGGGCGGTCACCGCCCGCAGGCGCAAGGGGTCTCGGTTCATTGTTGCAGCTCCTTGTCGCGCGTCCGGATCTCGATCTTGCAGTTGGGCAGGCGGTGCAACGTGGGCATGCCCGGATTGTATGTGCAATGATTGCACAAAATTCTGACTATGGAAACCGGCGTTCCTGAATGAAGCACGAGTCGTCCGGATGCCGATACCTTTTCCGGGGAGTTGCGCACCAACTGCCTGGCCATGCCGGGTCACCATGCCATACTTCGCAGAATGATCCGGTAACGGCGGGCGTGGCGCAGGTGCTGGCCGCCTGCCGACCGAGCTGCAAGGAAAGACCGCACCCATGACGTTCTGGGACCAGAATTTTTCCGCCCCCGGCTACAAGTACGGGACCGAGCCCAACGCCTTCCTGCGCGAACAGGCGTTTCGCCTCGCGCCGGGCAGCCGGGTGCTGGTGCCCGGCGACGGCGAGGGGCGCAACGGCGTCTGGCTGGCGACGCAGGGCCATCAGGTGACGTCAGTCGATCTGTCGCTGGTGGGACTGCACAAGGCGCAGCAGCTCGCCAGCGAAAAAGGCGTGGCCTTGACCGTCCTGCAGGCCGACCTGGCCGACTGGACGCCCGAGCCCGGCAGCTTCGATGCCGTGGTGCTGACCTATGTCCATCTGCCGCCAGCCATCCGCGCCGCGGCCCACGCCAGGCTGGCTGCCGGGCTGCGCAGCGGCGGCAGCTTCATCCTGGAAGCCTTCCATCCGGAGCAGCTGGCCCATGGCAGCGGTGGTCCCAAGGACCCGGCTATGCTCTACGACCTCGCCATGCTGAGGGCTGATCTGGCTGCTTCCCATCTGCAGGAGTTGCTGGCCTGGGAAGGCCAGGTCACGCTCGACGAAGGCCCGGGCCACCAGGGGCTGGCGCATGTCACGCGCTATGTCGCGCTTCAGTCGGGTTGCGTCGCCCGCTCCAGCATCTGCAGATAGAGCAGCGCCTGCTCGCGCGTCTCGCCGCACATCTCGCGACTGGGCGGCAGCGAGCCGCAGACCGGCGGCCGCTCGGGCCGGCTGAACAGGCGGCAGCGCAGCTCGGCGTCGAGATGCGGGCAGGGCATGCCGGCGGGCTTGCCTTGCGGCAGGCCGGGCAGGGGGCTGCTGATCGAGGGCGCGATGCAGCAGGCGGCGCAGCCGGGGCGGCAGGAGATGGTCATGGCCGGGATTGTGCAAGACAATCCCAGGCTGCAGGAGGGTGGCCGTCGATGCGGCCGGTTCTCCATCTTTCTTGTTCCCAGTCCTTCATGTCGATGTCCACTGCCAAGTTGCTGGTCAGCCAGCCGTTTCTGCCCGACCTGTGTCCGATCACCGCGGCGGTCGAGGCGCTTGCCAATGCGGGGGCGGTTGATGAGCGCGGAGCCATCTTTACCCGGTGCGAGGTCGTCGATTTCATCCTCGACCTCTGTGGCTACACCACGGACCGGCCGCTGCACCGGCACCGGCTGCTGGAGCCTTCGTTTGGGAACGGGGATTTTCTGCTGCCGGCCATCGCCAGGTTGCTGGAGACTTGGCGCCAGGCCGGCGCGACGGGCGATCCCGTGCAGGATCTCGGTCCTTGCATCCGTGGCGTCGAGTTGCACCGCGCCACTTTCCAGCGCACCCGGGCGGCCGTCGTGGCGCAGCTTGTCGAGGCCGGCATCTCTCATGACCAAGCCGCCGAACTGGCCGATTTCTGGCTGATCCAGGGTGATTTCCTGCTGGCCGAGCTGCCGTCACGCTTCGACTGGGTGGTCGGCAACCCGCCCTATGTGCGGCAAGAGCTGATTCCCCCGCTGTTGCTGGCCGAGTACCGGCGGCGCTATGTGACGGTCCATGACCGGGCCGATCTCTACGTGCCGTTCATCGAGCGCGGGCTCAGGCAGCTGGCAGTTGGTGGCGTGCTGGGATTCATCTGTGCCGACCGCTGGATGAAGAATCGCTACGGTGCCAAGCTGCGGGCGCTGGTGGCGTCCGACTATCATCTGCGGGCCTATGTGGACATGACGGACACGCCGGCTTTCCACTCTGACGTCATCGCATATCCGGCCATCACCGTGATCGCCAGCGAGCGTGGCGGCATCACGAGGGTCGCGCATCGTCCGGCCATCGACGCCCCGGTGCTGGCTGGATTGGCCCGCCAGCTGACCGCGCCCGTGCTGGCCGATGGCAGCCATGAGGTGCGTGAGCTGATCGGTGTCACGGACGGGGATCAGCCCTGGATTCTGGACAGCACGGATCAGATGCGTTTGCTCCGACGCCTGGAGCGTGAACTGCCACCGCTGGAGGACGCCGGCTGCAAGGTGGGGATTGGTGTCGCCACGGGCGCTGACCAGGCTTTCATCGGGCGCTATGACGAGCTCGATGTCGAGGAGGATCGCAAGCTGCCGCTGGTCATGACGCGCGACATCACAAGCGGTCGCATTGTCTGGCGCGGCCAGGGCGTCGTGAATCCGTTCACTGACGGTCCCGGATCGGGCCTGGTGGCGCTCGATGACTATCCCCGTCTCAAACGCTATCTCGAGGCGCGCCACGAGGTGATCGCTCGCCGCCATTGCGCCCGCAAGACACCTGCCAACTGGTATCGCACCATCGACCGCATCACGGCCTCGCTGACCCAGCAGCCCAAGCTGCTGATTCCCGACATCAAGGGCCAGGCGCAGATCGTCCATGACGAGGGCCATTTCTATCCGCATCACAACCTGTATTTCGTGACCGCCGAGGAATGGGATTTGCGCGCCTTGCAAGCGGTGCTGTTGTCGGACGTGGCGCGTTTGTTTGTTGTCAGCTACTCGACCAGGATGCGGGGCGGCTTCCTGCGCTTCCAGGCGCAGTACTTGCGCCGCATCCGGCTGCCCTACTGGAAGGACGTGCCGGACAGACTGCGCAGCGAACTCAAGACAGCCGCCGAGGCGCTGGATCTGGCCGCCTGCAACCGGGCGGTTTTCGAGCTCTATGGGCTGTCGGCGGCGGAGCGTGCCGCATTGGGCCAGAATGACGACTGATATGCCACTTGATCTTTGTGATTACGAACCCAAAGCCGTCGCAGCGGTGAAGGCTTTCTGGACCAGCCGGACGGCTGCCGTGCAGCGACAGGTCGATGTCGGCAAGGTCGATGTCGGCGGGCGGGCTGGCGTTACGGCTGGCAAGAACATGGATGCCTTCATCGATCTGATCGTCGAAGTGGTGCGAGCCAATGGGCTGACAGAGGCGGAGATTCATCAGCAGCGCTCCGTCCTGACTTTGCCGGGGTATTTTCGGCCCACCAAGCTGTGGGACCTGTTGGTGATTCACAGGGGCCAGTTGATCGCCGCGATCGAGCTCAAGAGCCAGGTCGGTCCTTCGTTCGGGAACAACTTCAACAACCGGACCGAGGAGGCCATTGGCACGGCCCATGATCTGTGGACGGCGTATCGGGAAGGCGCTTTCGGCCAACAGCCCAGGCCTTTCGTGGGCTGGTTGATGCTGGTTGAGGATGCGGAAGGTTCGCGCAGCCCCGTGCGCGATCGCTCACCTCATTTCCCGGTGTTCAGGGCTTTCGATGGGGCTTCCTACCTCAAGCGTTATGACTTGCTGTGCCAGCGCATGCTGCAAGAGCAGCTCTATACGGCCGCTGCGGTATTGACCACGACGCGGGAGGCCGAAGCAACAGGACAGTATGGACAGCAGTCCGACATGACGAACCTGAAAACCTTCATCGCCTCTTTGGCCGGACATGTGGCAACGGCGGCAGCACGCCTGTCGGCATGAGTGCCAGCCCGGCTCACCCATCCACCGGATGCGCGGGCGTGTCGAGCAGCAGCTGGTAGAAGGCCAGGTCCAGCCAGCGCCCGAACTTGAATCCCACCTGCGGCAGCGTGCCGACATGCCGGAATCCCATGCGCTCGTGCAGCGCGATGCTGCCGGCGTTGGCCGCGTCGATGGCGCCGATCAGCGCATGCCGATCGTCGTGGCGCGCGGCCGTGATCAGCTCGCGCAGGATGATGCGGCCCAGGCCCTGGCCTCTGTGGTCCTGGTGCACATAGACCGAATGCTCGACGCTGTACTTGTACGCCGGGAAGGCGCGAAAAGTTCCGTAGCTGCCGAAGGCCAGCAGATTGCCCTGGCTGTCTTCCAGGCCGATGACGGGGAAATGGCCCTGGCGCTTGGCATCGAACCAGGCGACCATGTTCTGTAGCGTGCGCGGCTGGTAGTCGTACAGCGCGGTCGAGTTCAGGATCGCGTCGTTGAAGATCGCCAGCATGGCGTCGGCATGGCGCTCGAAGCTGCAGGCCACGAGGGTGGGTTCGTTCATCGCTTTTCCTCCAGGGGGCGGGGCCTGAGCGGCAGGTGGTCAGAGGCTGCCGAGCCGCTCCTTGAGCGCTTCGGGCAGTGGCACCGAGCGCTGCGCGCCGAGGTCGGCCCAGACCACGGTCGCGCCGCCGTTGGCGTGGATGGTCTCGTCGCCCACGCGCAGCAGCTCGTGGTAGGTGTCGAATGACGAGCGCCCGATCGCGCCGACATAAGTCCTGACCAGTACCGTGCCGGGGTAGTCGAACTGGCGCAGGAAGTTGCAGAAGACGTTGGCGACCACGGGTGTGCCGTCAGCGCTGCCATGGCCCGGCAGCCCGTAGCCCAGCTGTTCGAGCAGCTCGATGCGCGCCGACTCCATGTAGCGGAAATAGACCGTGTTGTTGACATGGCCGTAGGCGTCCATGTCGCCCCAGCGGATGGCGATCGTCGTGCTGTGGATCAGCTTCTTGTCGGCGGGCAGTTCGAGTCTCATCAGAGTGCGCGGGAAATCTCGGCCTTCAGGCCGGGGAGGCAGAGCGCGTCGTGCGATCAGCACGACCTTCTCCCGCGTCCTTCCTGTTCAGGCTCTGCTGTTGAGAATAGCCATAGCCGTCGGCGCGTTGCAGCACCCGGCAGTGGCGGTGTGAAATGCCTCTTGGCTTGGGCCTGAAGGCGGGCAAGGCGCTGGGGGTCTTTGGCCAGGAAGGTTTCAAGGGGTTGAGCCGCCTTTTTCTGGTTGCAGCAGGCGCAGGCCAGCGTGAGGTTGCTCACGCGGTTGGATCCGCCTCGTGCCTTGGGGTGGAGGTGCTCGATTTGCAGCGGCACATTCTGAGCATCGCAGTAGGCGCACTGGCGGCCCCACTTCTCCAGCAGGTACTCGCGCACCTCGTAACCGGCCAGGGTGCCTTGGCTGTACTCCACGCCGCTGATCTCCGGGTTCTCCTGCGCCTGCAGATCGAAGCGCACCAGCTCCGAGCTGATGGCAGTCACCGGTACCCAGCGTTGCAGGCGCTTCATCCACGCCATCGTGGTGTCGATGCGGTGCTGCAGCGAAGGAGGCAGCCAGCCCGCCGGACGGGTGCGGTTGAGGAAGCGCGGTGCGCGGTAGCGCAGCTTGCCGTGCCGGTGGCGGCGCATGGCGCGGCGAGCGGTGAGCGCTTCCGAGATCTGACGGCCCCGATGCACCAGCTCAAGCAGGTTGAGCACGGCGGCCCCTCGCTGAATCTCGCCCGTGTCCGCAGCAACCTGCTCGGTATCGCGCACCAGCGCCATGCCGGTGGTCTTGCTGCCTGGGTCGAGCTTGATGCGCAGCGGCTGCAAGGCGCAGGTGGCCACCTCGCGGTCTACGAGCCGGATGACGAAGGGCGCCAGCCGGTGCACGCGAGCACGGCCCCGCTCGAGCAGCAGGCGGGCTCGCTTCTCGCTACACGGCATCAGCGGCTTCCCGCTGCGGTCCAACACATACACTGACACGCAAATCCTTTCCGCCCTTACGGGCCTTGTGACGCGGGTCTTGCGACCCGGCTCCCTCGACCCTGTTGCAAGCCAGCCTGGTCTCTTTCGAGGCCTGTCGCAGCCCGTTTCGTGCGTACCCGACGCGTGTCTGCTGCTGCGACTTCCAGAGCCTGGCGCTGGGGAAGCACGCCAGGGTGGGTCTTCTAACTTGCTTGCAACGTAGCCCCTAAGCGCTCGGTCTGGTCAATCTCAGGCTCGCGAGGCTTTCGCCTCACAAGCCTCGGCCTTTAGGCCGGGGTGGTTGACCGGGGCGTCAAACAGGCAAAAGTGGGAAAATCCGGTCTTTGATTCTAGGCTTCCCGTTCACACCCATGCTCTATCCCCAGGAATTCGATGTCATCGTCGTCGGCGGCGGTCACGCCGGCACCGAGGCCGCGCTCGCCGCCGCGCGCATGGGCTGCCAGACGCTGCTGTTGACGCACAACATCGAGACGCTCGGCGCCATGAGCTGCAACCCCTCGATCGGCGGCATCGGCAAGGGCCATCTGGTCAAGGAGGTCGATGCGCTCGGCGGCGCGATGGCGCTGGCGACCGACGAGGGCGGCATCCAGTTCCGCATCCTCAACGGCTCCAAGGGGCCGGCGGTGCGCGCGACCCGCGCCCAGGCCGACCGCATCCTGTACAAGGCCGCGATCCGCCGCCTGCTGGAAAACCAGCCCAACCTCACGCTGTTCCAGCAGGCGGTCGATGACCTGATGGTCGAGGGCGACCGCGTCGTCGGCGCGGTGACGCAGATCGGCATCCGCTTCCGTGCCCGCGCGGTGGTGCTGACCGCCGGCACCTTCCTCGACGGCAAGATCCATGTCGGGCTGCAGAACCATACCGGCGGGCGCGCGGGCGATCCGCCCTCGGTCAGCCTGTCGGCGCGCCTGAAGGAGCTGAAGCTGCCGCAGGGGCGGCTCAAGACCGGCACCCCGCCGCGCCTGGATGGCCGCACCATCGACTTCAGCCAGTGCACCGAGCAGCCCGGCGACGGCATGCCGGGATCGGGCAGCGACGTGATGCCGGTGTTCAGCTTCATGGGCCATGCGTCCATGCACCCGCGCCAGCTGCCCTGCTGGATCACGCACACCAACGAACGCACGCACGAGATCATCCGCAGCGGCTTCGACCGCAGCCCGATGTTCACCGGCAAGATCGAGGGCGTCGGCCCGCGCTACTGCCCGAGCGTCGAGGACAAGATCAACCGCTTCGCCGACAAGGACAGCCACCAGATCTTCCTCGAACCCGAGGGCCTGACGACGAACGAGTTCTACCCCAACGGCATCAGCACCAGTTTGCCGTTCGACATCCAGCTCGCGCTGGTGCGCTCGATCAAGGGCCTTGAGAACTGCCATATCCTGCGCCCGGGCTACGCGATCGAGTACGACTACTTCGATCCGCGCGAGCTCAAGTCGAGCTTCGAGACCAGGGCCATCAACGGCCTGTTCTTCGCCGGCCAGATCAACGGCACCGCCGGCTAGGAGGAGGCCGCGGCGGAGGGTCTGTTCGCCGGCCTGAACGCGGCGCTGCAGGTGCGCGGCGAGGGCGCCTGGTGCCCGCAGCGCGACGAGGCTTACCTGGGCGTGCTGGTCGACGACCTG
>JACCEC013216723.1_pt1 | contig 17748 bp, 12 predicted proteins | sample 7450121 | NCBI WGS metagenome assembly JACCEC01 (sample SAMN15323455, study PRJNA562643) | freshwater metagenome | isolation source: river surface water | place: USA:Blue River Watershed | collected 2017-08-18 | reverse complement strand
TGCTAAAGTTGCTTTTTCTGAAATACCAAAATTCCCTGAGGTTAGAAGAGATTTGTCTTTAGTGATTGACAAGTCTGTGAAGTTTGAGCAAATTAAAACTATTGCCCAAAAAACAGAGAAAAATTTATTACAAAATATCAATGTTTTTGATGTTTATGAAGGAGATAAATTGGGTCAGGGTAAAAAATCATACTCTGTAAGTTTTACTTTGATTGATAAAGAAAAAACATTGACAGATGATGTAATCGACAAAACAATGCAACGCCTCATCGCTGCTTATGAACGAGATTTAGAAGCAATTATCAGAAAATAATTTAAAAAAAATGGTCGAGAATTGAGTTTCTCGACCATTTTTTTTAATCAATTCTGCAACAATCATTTGATAAAATTTACGATTCAGGATTATCAATAAATTGTTGATAAAATCCTTTTCTTTGGGCTCGACTGATAGGCAATTCAACATCAGGATAACCCTCCAAAGAAATCTTATTTTCGCTAATACCAATGATTTTATCAATATTGATGATGTATTTTCTATGAATCTGAATGAATTTATTAGATGGAAGTCTTTGTGTAATTTCTTTCAGTGAACTAAGATAAAGATAAGAATCATTTTTGGTATGAATCTTAATATAATCTGAATACGATTCGACATAGTCAATATCCTTAATAAAAAATTTAACTATTGAACCTTTACTTTTAAGCACAATTGTCTCGCTTGAGCCTTTTTCTTGGTCAATTTTGATTAATTTTTTTACTTTCTGAATCGATTGAACAAAACGCTTATATACAAAAGGTTTCTTTAAGTAATCGACTACATTTAATTCAAAAGCTTGAACCGCAAAACTATCGTATGAGGTGGTCATGATAATGTAAGGCATGAACAACAAATCCGATATAAAATCAATTCCATTTTTTCCGGGGAGAATAATATCCAAAAAAATAAGGTCAATTTTATTAGGACTACTTTTGATAAACTCTTCAGCTTTTTCAACTGAATCAAATACGCCTAAAATACTGAGATCTTCGCCGTACATTTTACAACTTCTAACTAAAGTTTGCTGCGACAAAATATCGTCTTCTACAATGATACAATTCATCTGAAAAGGAAATTAACTTATGTATATATGGCTATTTTTATTTTTTTATTCAAAGATACACTATGTTTTATTAAATAGTTTCAATTTTTGTTAAAAATTTCTGTTAAAATGTAGTATTTATCGATTAAATGGTTGATTTTTTTCGATAAATGGGAATTATTGAATTTTATACATAATTTTTAAAATAATTTAATTACAATTTAAACTAATAATAATACAGAAATTTGGACAACTAAAGTCAATTTCTGGACTATATTTTTGCTTTAAGTTAATCGATTTTTTAGAGGTATATCTACCTTTGTTACTCCAAAAACATTTTAATATGAACAAGAAAATTTCCTTTTTAGTACTTGCATCGACAATTGGAACGCTCATAGAATGGTATGATTTTTATATTTTCGGAGCATTAACTTTAGTTATTTCAACAAAATTTTTCCCAAAAGATAATCCGACTTTAGCATTATTGGCTACTTTGCTCACCTTGGGGGCTGGTTTTATTGTGCGTCCGATTGGAGCAATTTATTTTGGAAAAATTGGCGATATGATTGGACGTAGATTTGCATTTATTCATACCTTACTTTATATGGGCGGTGCTACTGTTGCTATTGGGCTTGTTCCTACTTTTGAATCGATTGGTTATGCTGCACCTTTGCTTATTCTTTTTTTGAGACTCGTTCAGGGCTTTGCACTTGGTGGAGAGCATGGTGGAGCTTCCATATTTATAGCAGAGCATACTTCGCCCCAAAAACGTGGTTATTGGACATCATGGTTACAAGCATCGGCGGCAGCGGCTGTTGCTCTCGCCTCTTTAGTGATTTTAGCTGTAAAAAATAGTGTCTCTGAATCAGATTGGAATAATTGGGCTTGGAGATTACCTTTCCTTTTTTCCTTTTTCTTAGTTTTTGTTTCTTATTTTATTAGAAAAAAACTACAAGAAAGTCCAGTATTTCTTAAAATGAAATTGCGTGGAAATGATTCTAAACAGCCAATTTATGAATCATTTTTTATTAAAAATAATCTTAAAATTGTCTTACTCGCTCTGCTGTCAGTTTGTATGGGTGCTGGAGTAATGGGTTATTCTTCGACCGTATTTATACAGAGCTTTATGGTAAAATATATGCAATTAGATTTTAATCAAACCAATAGGATTATCATTATATCTTCTCTTTTACCTTGTCCTTTTTTTATTTTTTTTGGTTGGATTTCAGATAAAATCGGTAGAAAATTTCTAATTCTTTTAAGTTTTGTATTAGCAATTTTCTGTTTCAAACCAATTTATAAATCTTTATATAAAATAACTGACTTGAGTATCAAAAAAGAAATTGTTTCTTTACGTAAAGTGTTTTTTTCAAAACATCCAAGCGATAGTTCGTTAATTGTCCGTCAAAGTATTTATTTTTTTACAGATGAGACAATCCAACAAAGCGAAATTATTCTTCATAAAACATCTAAAAGTAATCAAAATATAGGATACAAACATCGGATTATAGTCTCAAAAAAAAATGAATGGAAAATAATAATCCTAGTTCTGTGTATGTTTTTGATTATTGCCATGTCTTATAGCCCAATCTCTGCATTTTTAATTGAGATGTTCCCTTCTAACATTCGATACACCTCAATTTCCTTGCCTTATCATCTTGCATTTGGTGTATTTGGAGGAATGAGTCCGTTTATTTCTACCTACTTGATAGAAAATGCTTTAGCCAATAAGCAAGCTACTTATTATCTAGCGGGCTTGGATTATGGCATTGTATTGATGTCGATCGCATTGGCGATAGGTTTATTATTTTTGAAAGAAAAGTTGATTTTTGGCGTTGATAATAAGTCAGAATTTAGTAATAAGATACTTCGATTATCGGGTTGGCTATGGATTATTTTATCAGTATTAGCGATTTATTTTGGCATATTTCAAATTGGTATAACGAAAATTTTCAGCGAATCAAGTGTAGATTTTGTATTCGGATTAATCGTCACTTTTCTGATTAGTCCATTATTTGCAGCATTACTTTTTGTATTTGGGAGATTTGCTATCAATGGTGAGTATGACTATTGATTGGACAACTTATAAATAATTTTTATTTTTTTAATATTTTTTTATAAAATTTTTTTATTAAAATAATTCAATTAAATTACGTAAGAAGTATATTTTATTCTTGGAATTGTACAATAATTATTTTATTTTGTTTAACTATTTTTATAAATAATTAAACAAAATAAATTTGATAGTGTTCTATCTATGTTTTTCAACTTAAACAACTATCAATTATGTACGCATTATTTTTGAACATTATCAACGTGGACGGTAAAGATCCTGTCTCTTTTACTTTTTTTACTGGTTATATGGCGATGCTTGCAGCTTCAGTATTTTTCTTCTTTGAAAGAAGTGCTGTAGATGGAAAATGGAAAACCTCACTTTTAGTATCTGGTCTAATTACTGGAATTGCAGCAGTGCATTATTACTACATGAGGGATTTCTACGGTGCAACAGGCGAAACTCCAGTTGCTCTCCGCTATATAGATTGGACACTTACAGTTCCATTGATGTGTGTAGAATTTTATTTATTGCTCAGACCGGCAGGTGCTAAACAATCATTCATGTGGAAACTTATTTTTGCATCTATTCTAATGTTAGTAGCAGGCTATATTGGAGAGGCATTCAATACAGATAAATCTACAAGTCACTCCGTTATGTGGGGTGTAATTTCTACAATTGGTTATGTGTATGTATTGTATTCAGCTTGGATAGGTGAAGCAAAACAATTGGCAGATTCTTCTAATTCAGACTCAGTTAAATCGGGTATCCAAGCCTTAGCATGGTTTGTATTAGCCGGTTGGGCAATCTACCCGATTGGTTACATGGCAGGACCTGGAGGTTGGTTAGGACCAGATGGAGCAGGATTATTACAAAGCAAAGATCTTAACTTATTTTACAACATCGCTGATGCCATCAATAAAATAGGCTTTGGCTTGGTAGTATATAGTATTGCTACTTCTGAAAGTAAAAAAGTTTCTGCTTAAACAAGACATTTTAATGCAACCATTAAATTTCTACTCCGATGAAAATATTACTAATTTTGGCAGGTATCGCCATATTGATTTTACATAAGTTTGTTTTTACAATTTCTTTTGAAAGTCAATTCTTAGTATTTATTTTCGGATTAATAATAATAGGTATTCCACACGGAGCTGCTGATTTAATGGTTGCAAGTAAAAATACACTAATTGAGAAAAAAACTTTCTCAATTAGTGTATTTTTATTGAAATATGTGGGAAGACTGGTTTTCTTTGGACTTATCTTGTATTATTTTCCTTTAATAGGTATTTTACTTTTTATATTCTTTTCTGCTTACCATTTTGGAGAGACAGATTTAAGCAACATACAATCTGAAACTATTTTTGGAAAAGGCTTAATTATTTCTTTTGGATTAATAATTCTTAGTTTTGTATTAATGACACATTTTGAAGAGGTAAAGCCCATGATGATGTATTTTAATTCAGGAATTAAATATCAAAAATTGATAGATTGGCTGAACGGCAATCGTTCAATAGTCATATCTATCTGTATTTTTTTATTCTTGATTTGTCTTAAATTTTATCAAACCAAAGACTCCTCAAGTATATTTACATCCGTACAATTAGTTGAGCTGATAATTAATCTCATTATTATAATAAATTTACCCTTAATTCTGGCTTTTACTTATTATTTTATTGTTTGGCACTCGGTTTTATCTTTATCCAATATAATAAAATTTCTTAAAACAGATGGCGATTTATACTCAACTAAAATCATAATTTTCCAAATAATTTTCTTCGGATTATTGGCAGTAGTTTCCATTGCAATCTTTATTTATTCAAAATTCACTTTTATAAGCATCAATGGCATCATTTCATATTGCTTTTTGGGATTAGCAGTATTGACTCTACCACACCTTACAATTATGCATAATATGTATCAAAATCTAAGAATCAAATAAGAGAAAGTTTTAAGAGGGTTCAGTCTTTATATATTCTTCTTGAGATAATTCAAAAACACAGATGACAGAATTCTCAAGGCAATTTTACACATAATTCGAGCAAAAAATATCCTAAAATTTATTTCTTCAATCCAAAATACAGAAACTGATAGGTATCTTCATGTATAATGGCTAAATTGTTTTTTTATTAAATTGGAAAACAAATGAAGATTAACATTCTACTCTTTTTATTTTTTTATACAAGCTTCCTACAAGCTCAAATGATTGAAAAAAGTGGTTTTATTTATGAAACAGCTCCTTTTCCATCTTGTCATGCTTCTACTATTGCAGAAACACCACAAGGAATAATAGCTGCTTGGTTTGGTGGGAAACATGAAAAAAATCCAGATGTAGGCATTTGGATGAGTTTCTTCAGAAATAATGTTTGGTCGGTTCCAGTAGAAGTTGCAAATGGTGTACAAGCAGACGGAAAAACTCGTTACCCGACTTGGAATCCTGTTTTATTTCAAGTACCCAAGGGTGAATTATTACTTTTTTATAAAGAAGGACCTGCCCCAGATGAGTGGTGGGGAATGCTTAAACGCTCAGAAGATGGCGGCTTGTCGTGGTCGAAAGCTGAAAAATTACCCAAAGATATTTATGGTCCTATAAAAAATAAACCTATTTTATTGCAAAATGGCACTTTGTTATGTCCTTCTAGTTCAGAAGATCATGATTGGCGTTTGCATATAGAATTTACCAAAGATTCAGGTAAAACTTGGACTAGAACAGAGGCTCTGAATGATGGTATTAAGACCTCTGCCATTCAGCCCTCAATTTTGCTTCAACAAGATGGTCGGCTTCAACTATTATGTAGATCTGAAAATGGCTATATTCTGCAAAGTTTTTCCTCGGATTTGGGTAAAACATGGACAGATTTAGAACCAACTACATTGCCCAATCCTAATTCGGGAATTGATGCAGTTACGTTGAAAGATGGCAGACATTTAGTTGTATATAATCATGTTAGTTTGGAAAATCGTGGTCGTTCACCTTTAAATGTAGCAATATCTGAAGACGGTATCCATTGGAAAGAGTTAATAGTTTTGGAGAATGAACCTTCTCAAGAATTTTCTTATCCCGCAATCATTCAAACTTCCGATGGGAAAGTACACATTACCTATACTTGGAAAAGAAAGAAAATCAAACATGTAATTTTAAACTTATCGAAATGAATTGGCTTGATTTGGTTATTATAGTAGTGTATTTATTCGTAATGTTGTTAGTTGGATTATTTTTTTCAAAAAAGAATACCAATCAAGAACAATTTTCTGTAGCATCTGGAAAAATCCCTGGTTGGGCATTAGGGATTAGTTTTTATGCTACTTTTCTATCGGCTATTACTTTTATAGGAGATCCCGGCAAATCATTCGCCGCCAATTGGAATCCATTTGTTTTTAGCTTATCAATGCCTCTTGCCGCTTGGGTATCTGTCAGATATTTTGTACCATTTTACAGAAATCATCTATCTGTAAGTGCCTATTCTCATCTTGAAGCTAAATTTGGGGCTTGGGCAAGAAGTTATACCATGCTATGTTTTATCGTGACCCAACTGGCACGTGCAGGCACAATTTACTACGGTATTGCTTTGACCATTCATGCTTTGACGGGCGTTGAGATGCACATTATTATCATTTTTGTAGGAATTTGCGTTATACTTTATACTGTTCTTGGAGGAATGGAAGCAGTTATTTGGACAGAAGTAGTTCAGGCAATTATCAAAACAATGGGTGCATTACTGATTTTGGGAATAATTTTATCGAAAATATCAATTCTTAAAGCTTTTCATTTCGCCAATCAACAAGAGAAATTGAGTCTAGGAACAATGCGTTTCGATTGGACGCAAAGTTCGTTTTGGGTGGTTTTATTGTACGGATTTTTTATAAATTTGACTAATTTTGGAATAGATCAGAACTATATTCAAAGGTATCATACTGCCGAAAATTTACAAGATGCCCGTAAAAGTATCTGGCTTTGTGTGCTTTATTATATTCCTGTATCTGCTTTATTCTTTACTTTGGGAACTTTGTTGTATGTTTTTTATGAATTTAATCCTAATCTTATTTTATCATTAAAACAAGAGGTGTCTATTCAGAAAAATATATCGATTTCAGCTTTGCAAATAAGCGATTACGGCGACAAAGTACTACCTTTTTTCATGAAAACTCAAGTTCCGAGTGGATTTTTGGGTTTGATAATTGCAGCATTATTGGCAGCTGCCATGAGTACCATTAGTAGTGGAATGAATAGCTCGGCAACTGTTTTTTTTAGAGATATTTATTTACCTTATTTTCAGACCAAATTACCGAATATGAAGGAAATTTCAGTTCTAAGAATTTCGACTATTATCATCGGGATATCAGGAATTGCTTTTGGAGTAGGTATGATAGGTGTCAAAAGTTTATTGGATGTTTGGTGGAAGCTATCAGGTATTTTTGCAGGGGGTATGTTAGGGATTTTTTTATTAGGTTTTCTACTAAAAGATATCACTGCCCAAATTGCCAAAATAGCTACACTATTGGGAGTTGTAACCATCGCTTGGATGTCGTTTAAAGATATCTTTCCCCGAGAATTTCAATTTCCTTTTGATTCCAAATTAATAGTGGTTTTCGGTACTTTATCGATTCTCGGGTTTGGTATTTTATTTAATTTTATTCGTAAAATTAGTTAATTGTTATAAACTCAAGGCTATCAATTCGCCGGGATGCCCAACTGCACCAACCGCCAAAACAATATATTGTTTGCCATTGATTGAATATGTCATTGGCATTCCGGTTTGGTTGGATGGTAAGGGTATTTCGGCTAATATTTTTCCTGTTTTTTTATCAATTGCCCTAAATATATTACCACCTCCTCCGTCAGAGCCATAAAGCCCAGACCCTTCACCAGCAAAAAGTAGCGATTTAGTTACCAACATACCAACTCTTTCAGGTGTACCTGTTCTTGGAATTTTCAAACCTTTCAAAGCGGGATTTTCTTTAATCCACTTAGGCGAATCCGCATTTGCTATCATCCACAAATGTTCGCCTTTATTCATATCTATTGCCGTAATTCGTCCATAAGGTGGTTTTACTAAAGGTAAACCAAAAGGTCCAATTTTAGAAGAACCTAAATAAGCGGCATAAGCCATATCTGGATTATTAGTTGCTTCGATGCTCATCGGACGAAGCACTGTACTTGAGGATACATAAAGTATTTTTTCGATTGGGTCAAAAACACCTCCCTGCCAGTTTGCTCCGCCTACAGCATCAGGTATCATTAATGTGCCTAATTCTTTTGGTGGATTATAAATATTTATTGGGGTGAATAATGGCCCTTTATGGTATTTTGCTGCAATTTTAATTGCCTCTTGTTTAATTTGTGGGGTGAAATCTACCAAAATATCCTCCGAATATCCTTGTCTGTCGAAAGGCAGAGGTTTGGTCGGAAATGGCTGCGTAGGGGAACTTTGTTCTCCTGGAACAGTACTTTGTGGTACAGCTTTTTCTTCAATTGGCCAAACAGGTTTTCCCGTAATACGATCAAAAACGAAAGCAAAGGCTTGTTTAGTTACTTGAACCACAGCTTTAATATTTTTTCCATCGACGGTAATATCTGTCAAAATTGGTGGTGCTGGCAAATCATAGTCCCAAATATCATGATGCACTAATTGGTAATGCCAAACTCTTTTTCCTGTTTTGACATCCAAACATACTAAACTTTGAGAAAAAAGATTATCTCCCGGTCGGTGTCCACCATAAAAATCACCCGTAGCAGCTTCTAATGGAATATATACATAGCCTAATTCCGCATCGGCTGTCAGAGGCGACCAAGCTCCTGCGTTTCCAGTATATTTCCAGCTATCTGCTTTCCATGTTTCATTGCCATATTCACCGGCTTGAGGAATGGTATTAAAATTCCAAATTTTTTTACCTGTTCTGATATCATAAGCCATGATATCACCTCGTACTTGACTTTTTGAGCTTGGAGCTAATCCTACGGGGAATGTCGAACCCATAATAATGATATCATTGACAATAATAGGTGGGGATGTTGAACCTATAGTACTTGTATTTGGATCAATATGCGTACTTGAAAGTCCTTTTTTCAAATCTACTACTCCTTTTTCTCCAAATTCTTCAATTGGAAGACCAGTTTTTGCGTCTAAAGCAACCATTTGAAAACCTGGAGAGATATATACAATTCTGTCTTTTCCATGAATAGTATCTGTCCAATAAGCGACACCTCTTCCAGAGTTTTGCCTCGGCACGTATTGCTTTCTGTCACTTTCATCTAATCTATATGTCCATAAAGTCTCCCCATTTTCAGCATTTACAGCAACTACACTACGGTTGAGTCCCGCAGTTGTATATAAAATACCATTTGCCATGAGAGGTGTAACTTTGAAATAATATTCAGGACTTGGACCAAAATTATCGCTTTTCCATCGCCAAGCAATTTTCATTTGATTGACATTGTCGGCATTGATTTGTTCGAGAGAAGAGTAATTAGCACTTCCAAGATCGCCCCTATGTTGCCTCCAATCTGCCTCTATCGTTTTAGTTTTCGATTCTACTTGTGGAGCTTGGAATGCCATACTTACCCTATTTGGTGGATTTTCTCCAATTTTATAGCTTATTTTATTTTGTTTGAAGCTCAATGATTCCGTACCTGAGGGATAACCATTGGCTTTAAGAATATACGCAATTAAATTGGTACAAGTGGTTGCATCTAAGGAATTAGGCTTGGTTTTGGGCATATACTTTTGAGTATAAGTATATAATTCGACAAGATTTTTATTTTTCCATTTTTCGATAAATCTGTCACCAATCAAACTACTTCCTCCTTCAGAGCCTTTCAAATCTTTACCATGACATAAACTACATTCATTGATATAAATCTCACGGGCAGCATCAACCTGTGTTTGACTAAAAATCTTATCCATTGCATTTAATACCAGTTTAGTGGCTTTATTTTGCTGTGCATAAGCTGGAATTTCAAGGAAAGAAAAAATTAAACAAAAAAAGAGAGGAAGATTTTTGTTAAAATTTCCTCTAATAAATAAGCAATAGTTCATTATTATAGATAAAAGTTTAGAAAAATAATTTGTAAAGGTAAAAGCATTTTTTTTTAAAATAAACTATTTTTTATTGTGTAAAGTGATAGATTTCAATTCCCTAAAGTGATTGCAAAAATTCAGGAAATACTATTTTGTGCTATTAGCTTATTTTTTCCAACTTGATGGTTGAATTTACTAGTATTGACGAGGACTCTATGTTTCTTTCATAATCTTTGACAGTTGTACATTTGTTGCTACTCTTAAGAATAAAATTCTTTTTCTTTCGGGAAAAATGTCGGATATTGCAATCTATTGAGAATAGATACAATTTTTCAAATTGTTTAGTCAAGTTTTTAGCATTTTATCGTAATAAAAATAGACAAGATTCTCTTTATTGTAAAATCCCAAATATGTTCTACATAAATGATAGATAAAAAGACACTTTCTGAACGTGATATATGTACCAAGTTTATTACTCCTGCGGTTGAAAAATCGGGTTGGAATAAACTGACACAGCTATTGGAGGAAGTTTCGTTCACGGATGGGAAAATCTATGTTAGAGGGGTGTTGTATTACACCCGTTTGATGAATTTGGAAGTCATATAGAAATATTTAACGAATTTGGTAGCAAAGAAAAATATTTGCAAGCCGTAAAAGAATTAGAAATTGAATTGTATAAAAAATATTGGATAATGCCTTTTATAAAAGTGTACATACATTTTGTTTGGAGTACCAAAAACAGATACCCTTATCTTGACTCAAAAGAGTTAAGAATGAAAGTTTGGAATCATATAAAAGATAATGCAAAAGAGAAATGGATTTTTATTGATTTTATTAATGGATATAATGACCATTGCCATTGTTTGGTTTCTTTAGGTGTTGACTAAACCATTCAAAAAATAATACAATTAATAAAAGGAGAATCTTCATTTTGGATAAATAAACATAGCCTTACAAAAGATAAATTTGAATGGCAAGATGAATATTTTGCAGTTTCTGTTTCTGAATCTATGATTGATAGGGTCAGAGAATATATTAAAAATCAGGAAGAGCATCACAAGAAAAAAACATTTCAGGAGGAATATGATGAATTTATTAGCAAATATGGATTTGAAAAATTTAAGGGATAATATTTTGGCTAAGGACTAAAATGGGATTGAATTGCCTCCAGCTAAAGCAGGAGGCAATTCAATCAACCAGAATGTAGCTTTGGCAAATTCCATAAATATTACAAAACCAAAATTCGATTTAACACATTCCATCAAAACTAATACAATATTATCCCCAATTATTTAAAAAAAATATCAATCATTAGGAATGTGGCTTTGGCACATTCCATAATATATCTCGAGACAATTCAAAAAATCAATTGCCACAGGCTTCAGCCAGTGGATTAAATGAAAAATATGTAATTGGCTTTAGCCAAATAGAAACTAGGCAACAACTTTTATAAAGAATAAAAGCCGAAAAATCCCTTCGACAAGCTCAGTACACAATAAGGAAGGAGAAGGAACTACCACCCATCAAACCCGAAGAAATTCCTTTTCAAATCCCTGAAAATTGGGTATGGTGTAGATTGTGGGAAATAATACTATCTAAATAAGTATAGCCCACATCTTAGTCCAAAATATACTGAAACGGGCATTCCATTTATTTCAATAGGAATATAAGTACGGAAGGAATAGACTTTTCGAGTGCTAAACATTAAAAACAAAAATTTGTTGGATAAAGAACAGGAGCCAACGACAAGACGGCAAAAAGGTCATAGAAACTTACACAGTTCAGTTTACACTTCCCTAAAAAAGAGGGCTTCTTGTAAGTTGCCCCCTTTATCACCACAATCGATTGATATTTTTTTCTTATTTGAGTATCATATCCGCTCCTTTCTCTGCAATCATATACACAGGGGCATTTGTATTTCCAGAAACAATTGTTGGCATGATGGACGCATCAATTACCCTCAGACCCTCAATATTTTTTACTCGTAATTCCGAATCTACCACCGACATTTCGTCATTTCCCATTTTGCACGTTCCAACCGGATGATAAACAGTTTCCAGCTGTTTCTGAATATGTAATAATATTTGCTCATCAGAGCTTATATCTGGTGGCGAAATCATCTCTTGTCTATATCTTGAAAACGCTTCAGATTGAATTACCTCAATCGCTTTTTTGGTTGCTTTCAACAAAACTCTGACATCCTTTTCTGCCGATAAGAAATTTGGCTGAATGATTGGAGCATCCCATGGATTATTATTTTTCAAAGTAACATAGCCCCTACTTTCTGGTCGCAACAAGGTTGGCAGTATCGTAAAGCCATCATTTCGAGGAAATGTATTCATGTCATACATATCAGTTGTATAATCTCCTCCTATTTGAAGAGACGCAAAATGAAACTGATAATCCACCCTATCCGGACTCTCGTCGGTCATAAAAAAAGCGGCTGATTCTAAGGGACTTATAGTAAAAATACCTTTATTAAACAAAAAATATTCTAATAATCCCTTCAGCTGGTAATGAGGCTTTATATGATGATTTTGCCCTAAAGCTTGCTTGGACAAAGCCCCTACTCCCATAAATAAATGATCTTGTAAATTTTTCCCTACGCCGGGTAGCTCAAGTTTACAAGCAATTCCATTTTGTTTCAATTCGTCTTTATTTCCTATCCCAGAAAGCATCAACAATTGAGGAGAAGCAAAGGCTCCCGCTGATAAAATAACCTCTTTGGTAGCATAAATCGACTCACTTTCTCCACTTTTCTTCATCACCTCAACCCCTACGGCTCTATCATTTTCTATAATAATTTTGCCAATTGGTGCGTTAGTCAATACTTTTAGATTTTTTCGACTTAGAACAGGCTTCAAAAATGCACTTGCCGCACTATGACGTTTGTAATTTTTTATATTAAATTGCAAACGCCCAACCCCTTCTTGTATGGCCCCATTATAATCTTCATTTTTCGGTATTCCACATTGCTGACAAGCCTCAATGAAAGCATCAGAGAATGGTGTTTCAAAACCTTTGGCAAAACTTACATTCAACAAGCCATCATTTCCATGAAAACGATTATGAATTTGTTCATTATTTTCGGATTTGATAAAATACGGCAATACATCATCATAGCTCCATCCGTCGTTTCCTAATCGATGCCAATCATTATAGTCTTCCCGATTTCCTCTTACGTACGCCATTGCATTGGTGGAGCTACTTCCTCCCAGAGTTTTACCCCGAGGCAAATAAATTTTGCGATTCAATACATGCGATTGCGGTTCTGTATAAAATTTCCAATCCACTTCGCTACGGTGTAATTTGGCATACCCTGCAGGAATATGAATTTCCATTTTTGAGTCTTTCCCCCCTGCTTCCAACAATAAAACAGAAAATTGACCGGATTCGCTCAAACGATTGGCAAGTACACAACCAGCAGATCCCGCTCCAATAATGATATAATCGTATTTCATAGCAATTTAGATGTTGATGAGTACAAAATAGAATAATTTGGATAAAATTAAGGACTTAATCTTGAAATTCCCCAATTATTTTCATTTTTTGTATATAAAATTCTATCATGTAATCGATTCGGTCGTCCTTGCCAAAATTCTATAGATGAAGGAATCAGGCGATAGCCCCCCCAATAATCGGGTTTAGGAATAAGTTCTATTCCTTGAAATTTTTCTTCAAAAGAGGCTAATTTTTGTTCTAAAACTTCTCTATTTTCTATTACTTGACTTTGGCTAGATACCCAAGCTCCAATTTGGCTTCCTCGTGGGCGGCTATGAAAATACATTTCAGACTCTTCTCGAGAAACCTTTTCGATTTTACCTTCAACTCTAACCTGTCGCTCCAGCTCTACCCAAAAGAATGTAATTGCTGCGGCTGCATTTTCAGCTATTTGCTTTCCCTTATGGCTCTCATAATTTGTATAGAAAGTAAAGCCTTCGGAGTCTAAACCTTTAAGCAACACTATCCTACCATGCGGTTTTCCGTCCGATACTGTGGCGAGATACATGGCATTGGGTTCGGGGACTTCCGCTTGAACTGCTTCTCCGAACCATTTTTCGAAAAATACAAAAGGGTCTTTTGCGACATTTTGTTCCAAAAGTTCGTTCTGAGTATAAGATTTTCTCAAAGACGCTAAATCAATTTTGTTCATTATTGAAAGATTTTATGTTTTTTTGCACAAAAAAATAATTTTTAAATAAAACGATAGAATAAAAGCAAAAATTTAATACGTAAATTTATTACATTTGCAAATCTAATGAGAAGTTTTGAAACCTTTGCATGTACATTACAATTGATAATTTGCATTAAATGTTAACATCGCTTTAAACTTATGCAACAATAATTTATGTTAGTTGGTTATTCTATTATAATAAATATAGAATAAAATATTGAGGAAATATCCAAAGATTATATGAACGAGCAAAAAGACACAATCGAAATGGCGGCTGAAAATAAAGCTGAAGAAGTAGTTAATCCATCAAATGAGGCGACTACAACAAACGATTCTTTACCAAATGACGGTGCTGAAGCACTCACGATTACCCCTTCTCTTGAAATAGATGACATGGAAGAGGCTCAATCATCGAGCGAAGAGGTTGATTATAGCAGTTTTTCTAAGAAAGATTTTGTAGATTTTGCAGAAAAACTTCTTGACTCAATCAAAGCAGAAGGCGTTAAGGTTTCTGATGTAAAGAATGCTGATGTTGTATTGAGAGAAATCAAACCACTTTTTGATGACATTAAAGCCAGTGAAAAAGCGGAAGCTCTCAAAAAATATATCTCTGACAATGGCAATGATGAAGGCTTCGAGTTCAAAAATGATAACTTTACGGTTCGTTTTGAATCCCTTTGTGTGCAAATTCGTGATGCAAAAAATGCTTATTTCCAAAAAATAGAACGTCAGAAAGAAGCCTACTTGGATCGTAAAACTAATTTATTACAAAAACTAAGAGAGTTAGTTGAAGAAGAAGAAAAAGGTGGCAATAAAAATAATTGGCAAGAATTTAAGAAGATTCAAGAAGATTGGAAAAATGCTGGTAACGTCAATTCGCCACACAATACAACACTGTGGTCAACTTATAATGCTTTGGTTGATAGATATTTCAGTATTCGCCATATTCAAAACGAATTGAAAGATTTGGATAGAAAGAAAAACTTGACTTTAAAGACCGAGGTAGTTAATAAAATTGAGGCAATTGCTCAAGGAATTGGCGAAAATGGTTTAACAAACGTTGGATTACGCCAAGCTAACGAATTATTGGAGGAATACAAACATATTGGTCCTGCCGTAAGAGAGGCACAAGAAGAATTGTGGAAAAGACTTAAAGCAGCTTTCGATTTGATTCATAATAAACGTCGTGAACAATCGGCTCAAACCAATCAATTACAAGAAGAAGTTTATCAAGCAAAAGCCCGATTATTGGAAAGTTTAAATCCATATATCAATTTTAATTCAGACAGCATCAATGAGTGGAATGCCAAAACCAAAGAAGTGATGGCTATTCAAGAACAATGGAATACCATCAAAGGTGCTATGCCGAAAGAAAAGGGCAAAGAGTTATCGAAAAACTTCTGGTCGATGTTGAAAAACTTTTTCCATAAAAAAGGAGAGTTTTTTGCAAAATTAGAAGCAACTAGAGAAGAAAATTTAAAAGCAAAAATTTCACTTTGCGAACAAGTAGAAGCTCTATTAAATTCAGATGATTATTCGGCTTCATTTACAGATAAAGTAATCGAACTCCAAAAAACTTGGAAATCTATCGGACATGTACCTGAAAAAATGAAAGATAAAATCTATGAGCGTTTCAAAAAAGCTTGTGATTCATTCTTTGAAGGAAAACGTGCCAAAAACAATGCTGTTGAAGTGGAATATACAGAAAATCTCAAACAAAAAATTGCTATTTGTGAAGAGATTGAAGCTTTGGCAAATGCTGGTGACAGTCAACTGAACAAAATCTCGGAGTTTAAGGCAAAATACAATGCAATTGGGTTTGTTCCTCGCAAAGATATGCAAAGCATTCAACGCAGATTTGTAGATGCGATAAATGCTTTGGTGAAAGGAAGTGCTACTATTTCTGGGGCTGAAAAAGAAAAAATGGTTCTACAGAATGAAGTAGATGCTGTTACGAAAGGTGAAAAAGGTTCATCTAAAGGTTTGGAGAAAAAGGAGAATGATGTTAGAAAGAAAATTAAAGCAATTGAAGATGATATTCATTTGTGGAGAAATAACATTGAATTCTTTGCTCGTTCCAAAAATGCTGGAGCTGTCCGTACAGAATATGAAGCCAAAATTAAGGTAGCTGAAAAAGAATTAGCCGAGTTGAAAAGCAATTTGAAAATTATCTTAGCAGCAAACTAATTTTTTTATAAAAAAACTTTTTCTTAACTTTCTGACTATAAAGTAGTTAAGAAAAAGTTTTAAAAATATTAAAAAAAATATTAAAAAAAACTTGCAAAATGTAATTTACAGTATTAATTTTGCATCACAATAACAGAGGGACGTAAGCAAAACAGAACAAAGTTAATTAAAAAGCCTCCATAGCTCAGCTGATAGAGCAACTGACTTGTAATCAGTAGGTCGCTGGTTTGATCCCGGCTGGGGGCTCACAAAAGCATCAAGAAATTGATGCTTTTTTTTATTTTACACAATTCATTACCCTTCTTCCTAAATTTTATTAGATTGCAGCATCATTCATCAATAATCAATATTATGTTTGCTTTCAATTTAACTCAAGCTATTAAAATCCTTGTTTTTACTTTATTAATAGTCGTTTTTCTCTACATCGGAAAACCATTTTTTATTCCACTCGTAATTTCATTAGTTTTGGCAACTCTCCTACTGCCATTTGCTAATTTTTTAGAAAAAAAAGGACTTAACAGGATTTTTTCGGCACTTTGTTCTATACTCATTTTGATACTAACAGCTGGAAGTATTATTTTTTTCATTTCTTTAAAGATTGCCTCGTTTCTTAATGATTTAACACTGCTGAAAGACAATTTCAATAACACCGTCGAAGCTTTTCAGCTATTTGTCTTAGAACACTTCGGCATTACGATTGCTAATCAAAAAAAAATGCTTGTCTCTGGTCTCCCTGACTTAAAATTTTTACTCCAAAATATTATCGGCTCACTTACCTCATTAATTGGACAAATCATCCTAATTCTAGGGCATACATTTTTTATCCTTTATACCAGAAAGCACCTAAAAAAAGTCCTCCTTCAACTCCTTCAAAAAGAAAACGATAGCCATACAGAGTCAATTATTGGTAATGCTGTAAATATATCCCAACAATATTTACTCGGACTATTCAAAATGATTATTTGCCTTTGGTTAATGTATGGTTTAGGATTTTCTTTATTAGGGATTAAAAATGCCTTCTTTTTTGCGATTCTCTGCGGTATGCTTGAAGTAATTCCTTATATTGGAAATATCAGTGGAACAACTATAACTGTGCTTGTAGCAGCCTTAAATGGAGCCAATGCTGGCACTTTAGGAGGAATCATTGTTATTTATGGAATTATTCAATTTGTCCAAGGTTGGCTGCTCGAACCGCTAATTGTCGGGGCTCAAGTAAAAATTAATTCTTACATGACC
>JACCEC010775538.1_pt1 | contig 17751 bp, 12 predicted proteins | sample 7450121 | NCBI WGS metagenome assembly JACCEC01 (sample SAMN15323455, study PRJNA562643) | freshwater metagenome | isolation source: river surface water | place: USA:Blue River Watershed | collected 2017-08-18 | reverse complement strand
CCAACAAAAATGATGATATAAACTTTTTGCGTGCTAAATTTTTCGCTAGTGGGATTTTATCTAATAATTCTATAACTTTGTCTTTAATGATTCTTTTCATTCCTAAAGGCTGGGTTTGGTGGTTGGAACTCCAAAGTTCAGCCTTTTTGCTATTTTATTCTAATTTTTCTTCGGGTAGAGTATTAAAAAGCAAAATATTTAAAACTAAAAAGGAGTATAAAACATTAAATCTAAATGTTTTATACTCCTTTTTTGATTTTATTATCCATGATTTAAGGATAAAATGTACCGAGGACGGGAATCGAACCCGTACGAGTTTAAAAGCTCACAGGATTTTAAGTCCTGCGTGTCTACCAGTTCCACCACCTCGGCGAACAAGCATACACTTATTCTCGAAAAAAAAAGCACCACGAGGTGCTAATTTTGAGCGAAAGACGAGTCTCGAACTCGCGACCTTAACCTTGGCAAGGTTACGCTCTACCAACTGAGCTACTTTCGCTAATGATTTCAATTTTTTTTACATTCTCTCTGTCTGAATGTGGTGCAAAGATATAGCGTTTTTTTTTATTTGTCAATAGTTTGGTATAAAAAAATTCAAAAAAAATATTTAAAAAAATGTAAATTATTGATAATCAGCAGAGTAATATTATTCAAAAATATTATTTTTTTTTAAGCTGAACCGTGACTATTGTTCCCAAGCAATTAAATTATACAGATCTGATTAAGAATTTTGCCTTATTGTTAAGTTTAATACCTCAACATGATTACTTTTGTATAAAGTTTGGGGATACCCTTTGTTTTTTTAATCAATTAATGAATGAATAATAGCGTAAATTTCGAGAAATCTCCGGACGGGCTTGTTCCGGCAATCATTCAAGATTCTCAAAGTGGTAAAGTTTTGATGTTAGGCTACATGAATGCGGAGGCTTATCAAAAAACATTATCCGAAAAAATTGTGACTTTCTTCAGTAGAAGTAAACAAAGACTTTGGACAAAAGGCGAAACATCGAATAATTTTCTTCATGTGATAGATATTTTGGTAGATTGCGATGCGGATACTTTACTGATTAAGGCAAAACCAGATGGTCCAACTTGCCATACTGGGGCAGATACTTGTTTTAATGAGATAAATGAAGAAAAAGTTCTGTTTATTAATCATTTGCGTAGCGTCATCAAAGACAGAAAATTAAATCCTTCGGGCAAATCTTATACCAGTGAATTGTTTAAAAAGGGGGTTAATAAAGTAGCTCAAAAAGTTGGAGAGGAAGCAGTCGAATTAGTGATTGAGGCAAAAGATGATAATAAAGAATTATTTTTGGGTGAAGCAGCTGATTTATTATACCATTATTTAGTTCTTTTAGAACAAAAAGGGTATGAACTTGATGAAGTTTTAGATGTATTGATTCAACGACATAAATAAATTTATTATGCTAAATTATCTTATTCGACTTATTATTTGTGCTGTTTTCGTGTATTTTTCTCCGCAATATCTCTCTGATATTCATGTAGAAGGTGCAACTGCTGCTTTGTTTGCGGCATTACTGATGAGTATATTAAATACTTTTGTGAAACCAATTTTGAGCATTCTGGCATTCCCGATTACGGTGCTAACTTTAGGGCTTTTTTCTTTGGTAATTAATATCGCAATTGTTTATTTATGTGCTTATTTAGTAGATGGTTTTTCGGTAGAAGGTATTTTTCAACCCTTACTATTCGGTATAGCTTTGTCGGTGCTAAATAGTATTGTGGGATTTTTTCAAGACTAAATAGATGAGGCAAGTACCAAATTAATTGTTTACTTGCCTCATTATTTTTATAAACTCGATAAAGTATTTTTTACTGCTTCGAAATTCGGAATATCTCCTGCACTTTCCAGTACTTCTGCATATTGAATAGTGCCGTTAGCATCTACTACAAATGCCGAGCGTTTTGCTACGCCTTGCATGCCTAATACGAATGTTTCGTACAATGAATCATACGCAGTAGCGGTAGTTTTGTTGAAATCAGAAAGTAATTGGAATGGTAAATTCTGCTCCGCTTTAAATTTCCCTAAAGTGAAAATAGAATCAACGGAAATAGCTAATACTTCAGCATTTAGCTTAGAATATGTAGCAATATCGTCTCTCATTTGGCATAATTCTGTGGTACAAACGCCTGTAAACGCTAAAGGAAAAAATAATACGACTACATTTTTACCTTTGTAGTCTGATAAACTTACTTCATTTTTTTCAGTGTTGAATAATTTGAAGTCAGGAGCTTGATCGCCTATTTTTAAAGACATAAACTTGTAATTTTTAGGTTTGTAACTTCCTTGATAACTTATTTTTTTGAGAGAAAGTTTATTAAAATTATATATTTTTTTTAATGTTTACAACGTAGAAGTTTTTTTGGGTGTCTTTTCAATAATAAGTCTCATTTTTATATTTTTACTGTAATGCAAACATCCCATTTTAATTTTTACTACCGTCGTGTATTTTCTCAAAAAATCATTTACTTTTTTATTAAAATTGTATCAATAGCTCAATTATTGTGGCTCACGTCTTGTCATGTTTCAGATTCGAACCCCGAACCCGTAGCTGATACCACCTCTGCCAATGTGGCTTTGCGTTGGTCTAAAATGTCTTTATATATTGCCGAACATACTCCTGGAAATACACCTACCTATGCGTCAAGAGGGTTTGGATATATTGGTTTGACAATGTATGAGTCGATTGTGGCAGGTTTCCCTGAATATAAGTCGATGGCGGGGCAAGCTACGCAACTGATGACATTACCAAAAGCCGACTCTACCCAAAAGTACAATTGGGTATTGGCATTAAATGCTGGGCAAGCATTCATCCATAAAGCAATTTATGAGCAAACTTCTACTACCAATAAAGCTAAAATAGATTCTTTGGAGAAAGTTATTTTTGATGCATATAAATCAGAGAAACAAGATGTTGTTGAGCGTTCCGTAATTTTTGGTCAAAATATAGCCAAAGCAATCTATGAATGGTCAAAAACAGATGGGGGACATCAGGGTTACAATCGGAATTTCTCAAATGATTATTCTTTTCCGAGCGGGCAAAGTTATTGGGAGCCTCCTTTTTTTAGTCAGTCAGCAACTCAATTACCTTTACATCCTTTTTGGGGCGAAAATAGAACATTTGCAAATGCCAATCATGCTTTACCTATTCCCGATAAAATACCTTTTAGTACCGACAAAAATTCCGCTTATTATGCACAATTTTTGGAGGTCTATCAAGTCAATAATAATCTGACACAAACTGAAAAAGAAATTGCACTTTTTTGGGGAGATGACCCTAGTCGGACATTTACTCCACCAGGGCATTCTTATAGTATTGCACGCATTGCCGTTCGTGAATCTAAAGCTGGATTGATAAAAGCTGCCCAAACTTTTGCTATGGTAGGAATGGCGATTTCAGATGCTTTTGCAACTTGTTGGCGTGCCAAATATAAGTATCATGCTGAACGCCCTTCAAGCTATATTCGTGCAAACATAAGCCCCAATTGGGTATCGTTTTGGCCAGAACCACCTTTTCCAGCCTTTTATTCTGGACATGCGGTGCAATCTTCGGCAACAGCGACTGTTTTGACTGCCTTGTATGGCGAGAATTTTAAATATACTGACGATTCGCACCAAGGAAGAGGACAAGATCCTTTGACTATGATTGAATATAAAAACCGTACGTTTAATTCTTTTCGAGAGGCTGCTGAGGAGTCGGCTCATTCTCGACTTTTAGGAGGAATTCATTGTCGAAGTGATAATGAAACAGGACTACGTGAAGGAGTAAAAATTGGACAAAATATTGTTGGTTTTAGATGGAGAAAATAAATAAAAAGCCTCGAAAGAGGCTTTTATTGTATATTATATTGTAGTTGAAGGCTCTTTGATAGCAAGTTGCCCACAAGCAGCGTCGATATCTTTGCCTCTACTTTTACGAACTTTCACTACGACACCTTTGTCTTCTAAAAATTTGGCAAATTTATTCAATTTATCTTCAGATGTATTCACAAAATCAGCTTCATTGATTGGATTATATTCGATAATATTAACTTTAGCAGGTACTTTTTTAGTAAATTCCCAAAGTTCTTTCGCATCTTGCAATGAATCATTGAAATTATTGAAAACAATGTATTCAAAAGTAATTCGATTGCCTGTTTTTTTATAGAAATAATTTAGAGCTGTTGCTAAGTTTTTTAAAGAATTGGTTTCATTAATAGGCATGATTTCGTTTCGTTTCGAATCATTAGCGGCATGCAACGAAAGAGCTAAATTGAACTTAACCTCATCATCTCCCAATTTCTGTATCATTTTAGCAATACCTGCCGTACTTACTGTGATACGCTTCGGCGACCAATTTAATCCATCAGGGGAAGTAATTCGCTCAATAGATTCCAATACGCCAGCATAATTCAACAACGGTTCGCCCATTCCCATATAAACAATATTAGTGAGTGGTTGCTGATAGTTTTCTTCTGCTTGTTGTTTGATTAAAACAACTTGGTCATAAATCTCAGCAGCGTCTAAGTTTCGTTTGCGAGGCATATATCCTGTAGCACAAAATTTGCAAGTCAGCGAGCAACCTACTTGCGATGATACACAGGCCGTCATGCGGTCGTCGGTCGGAATGAGAACACCTTCTACCAAATTTCCATCAAATAATTTAAAACCTGATTTAATTGTTTTGTCATTACTTATTTGGCGAGTATGAATTTTGACCGCTTTAATCTCGAAGTTTTCTTGAAGTAATTCCCTTGTTTTTATGGATAAATTCGTCATTTCATCAAAAGATTTTGCCGATTTTTTCCATAGCCATTCTGATATTTGTTTTGCTCGAAAACCTTGTTCACCGTTTTCGACGAGCCATTTTTTTATGTTTTCTGCTGATAATTTTCTAATATCTTGTTTGAGCATAATTCTGCATTTTTATTACAAAGTTCTGAATTATTTTGTCAACTAAATGAATAAATTGAAAAAAAACGTTTTTGCTTTCATTTTTAGTGATAAATAGCTTACTTGATAAGTTTTTGAGCCAATAAAACTCTTTAATACTGATATAATTATGAAAAAATTTAACGATAAAATAGTTTGGATTACAGGGGCATCTTCTGGTATTGGAGAAGCAACAGCCTATGCTTTTGCGAAAGAAGGTGCTAAATTAGTGCTTTCTGCCCGAAGAGTGGACGAGCTTAATAGGGTAAAGGCTAATATGCCCGAATCTGAGGTATTGGTGTTGCCAATGGACATGGAAAATCTGAATGATTTAGAGATAAAAGTGGCGGAGGTTAAGCGTGTTTTTGGTAGAATTGATATATTATTCAACAATGCGGGTATTTCGCAACGCAGTTCCGTGGAGGAAACAAGTATGGATGTGTATCATAAAATTATGAATTTAAATTTTTTTGGAGTGATTGCCCTAACAAAGGCTGTTTTGCCTTTGATGCGAGAACAAAAGAACGGTGTCATTGTTGCTACAAGTAGTTTATCTGGCAAATTAGCAACCCCTATGCGTTCGGGCTATTGTGCTTCCAAACATGCTTTGCATGGTTTTTTTGATGCTTTGCGTGCGGAAGTTTATCAGGATAATATTCAGATTACACTTATTTGCCCTGGTTATATTCAGACAAATATTTCATACAATGCCGTTGCTGGTGATGGAAGTAAATTTGGGAAATTAGATACAAATCAGGCAAATGGAATGCCTGTTGAGGAATGTGCTGATAGAATTTTGAGGGCAATTGCCACACAAAAAGAAGAGGTGTATATGGGAGGCAAAGAGGTATTAGGAGTTTATCTGAAGCGATTCTTTCCAAATATATTGTCAAAGATTGTCCGAAAGCAAATGCCTAAATAAAATTTATAATCCTTAATGAATGTAAATGCGTATTTATTAAGGATTATTTCTTGATGTTTTGTAGGCTTAATTGATTCAAATTTTCTTATTGTTTCAATTGTAAAAATAACTCTTTTAAGTCTTTTCTTTCTTCAAAATTATTCATGCGAACTTTTTGTTGAATGATTTCAATCCTTTCTTCAGGGAGTGGATGAGTACTGAAAAAAGATATGTTAGGAGAGTGATTTTTTTCTTCTTCCGCCTTCAAATGTTGCATCAACTTTATCATTCCCTTGGGGTTGATATGGTTTTTTTCAAGAATAGATAATCCTTCAATATCGGCTTGTGTTTCCATTTGTCTTGAAAAGCTAAGCCCATAAACCTCGTTAGCTTTCATCAGTAAACCATTGATAATCCCATAATCTCCTATAATCAATGAGAGAATAATGCTCCCTGATATTTCTCTGGATAGACTTTGTAGAGAATGTTTTTTGTTGATATGACTTACTTCATGTGCCAAAAGAGCAGCAAGTTCACTTTCTGATTGAATCTTTTCTATTATTGCATCATACACAACAATATTTCCTCCCGGAATAGCATAGGCATTGATGATATTCTCGTTTATGACGCTAAATTTTAAGGGATACGAGCTTTGAAAGTTGATTTTTCTGGCAAATTTATTAAGTAAGTCACTTTTTTTGGAGTCAATTTTCGATTTATCGATTGTATTTTCAAAAATCTTGTTCCCCAAATCAATTTCTTGTTTTTGTGGAATCTGCATCGCCAAATAGGCTGTTATTTTAGGTAAAAATACAAAGTAACTCAAACCGAGCAGTATCACAAAACTAAGAATTATACTGAAAATAGATACAGCAAATCGATAATTCATTGATTTTAAATGCGTAGATTTTCGTATAATTCGGGTTTGAATATTCTGGTATGATTCGGAATTTTCTTCAAATTCAAGATATTGATGCGGAAACTCCCCGTATTGAAGTAGAATTTTATGTTTTCCCATAAATTGACTATAGCCAATTTGCTTATATTCCCAATCGACAGCTATTGATATCCCTCGAATAGATAAAAAAGTATCTTGAATATCTATTTCTACTACATTCGGATTAGATGTTTTACCGCTATAATAAATTGCTTTGTATTTCATTGAAATGAACAACGGACTTCTGTTGAAGAGAAGCCCGTTTGGGTTTAATGGTTTATGCCAGGCCTTCTTTTAATAAATCGTGCAAATGAATAAATCCTAACAATTTATTATTATCAGTTACAATAAGCTGGGTGATACTTTTTTCTTGCATCATCGCTAAGGCATTGGCAGCGTACTCATCAGCAGAAATGGTTTTTGGATTTTTACACATGATATTAGAGGCATTTAGGGAAGAAAAATCTTTTTGTTCATTCAACATTCTTCTTAAATCACCGTCTGTAATAATCCCTAATACCTCATCCTTTTCATTTACTACTGCAGTTGCTCCCAATCTTTTAGAGCTGATTTCTAAAATTACTTCTTGTACCGAATTTTCTAAATAAACTTTCGGAAGGGTGTTATTTGGGTAAATATCTTTGACTTTTAAATAAAGCTTCTTCCCTAAACTTCCACCTGGATGGTATTTTGCAAAATCTCGACTCGTGAAATCTCGTGCTTCAAGTAGGCAAATTGCCAAGGCATCTCCAAGAGCTAAAGCTGCAGTTGTGGATGTACTCGGAGCCAAATTGAGTGGACAAGCTTCTCGGCTTATATGAGCATTAAGAATAAAATCAGCATTTTTGGCTAAATAAGAATCTATATTGCTCACCAATGCAATCAATCTATTCCCAAATCTTTTCAAAAGCGGAACAAGCACTTTTATTTCGGGTGTGTCGCCACTTTTGGAAATACAAACAACGATGTCATCTTTCTGAATCATTCCCAAATCTCCATGAATAGCATCAGCTGCGTGCATAAAAATCGATGGAGTACCGGTGGAATTCATGGTGGCGACAATTTTTTGAGCAATAATGGCACTTTTGCCAATACCAGTGATAATTAATCTGCCCTCACTCATTAAAATAGCTTTGACACAAGCTTCAAAGCCTTCGTCAATATAATTTTTCAAAGAAAGAATTGCCTCCGCTTCATCTTGTAAAACTTTTTTAGCAACGCTTTGTATTTTTTTTTCTAACTTCGTATCCACTTTAACATTCAATTAGTTTCGGCAAAGTTAATGGATGTTTTTGAAGCATACAAAAAAACGATTTTTTATGTCGAAATGTCTGAAACAGAAACATTTATAAATAGATAAAATTCGAAAATAAATGATAAACAGAGATTGGGAGTGAATTTTGAAATTATTTCAAAGTAAAGAAAATTTTTTCTAAGGAAAAATAATATTAATTTAGCATCATTCAGAATAAATATATACTTTCTGATTTATTAAAATAAACCTATTATAATTTTCCGTACAGCAATTTTGCATTTATGGTAGAAGCAGCGATACAACAGACGTTAAGAGAAAAACTAAAGGAGATTTTTGGCTTCGATACATTTCGAGGTGAGCAAGAAGCTATTATCCATAATATTGTCGGAGGCAATAATACATTTGTTATTATGCCTACTGGAGCGGGCAAATCGCTTTGTTATCAGCTCCCCGCAGTTGTTTTGGAAGGGACAGCCATTGTCATTTCTCCATTAATAGCCTTGATGAAAAATCAGGTAGATCAGATGACTGCCTTTGGGATAAATGCCCAATTTTTAAATTCGACCCTTAATAAATCAGAAATGACAAAAGTCAAGAATGATGTATTGAGTGGAACTTGTAAATTATTATACATTGCTCCGGAATCGTTAACCAAGGAAGATAACTTAACTTTTTTGAGGAAAGCGAAGTTATCGTTCATCGCTGTAGATGAAGCCCATTGTATTTCGGAGTGGGGGCATGATTTTAGACCAGAATATAGGCGGATAAGAGGAATTATCGATTTTATTGATCCAAATTTACCAATTATCGCTCTTACGGCTACAGCTACGCCTAAAGTGCAGCAAGATATTCAGAAGAATTTGAGTATGGAGGAATCTCATATTTTCAAATCTTCATTTAATCGCAAGAACCTTTATTATGAAATTCGACCGAAAATCGATTCTAAAAAACAATTAATAAAATATATTAATAATAATAGGGGTAAATCTGGTATTATTTATTGTTTGAGCCGAAAAAAGGTCGAAGAAATTGCAAGTTTATTAAGTGTCAATGGTATCAAAGCCTTGCCTTACCATGCAGGTTTGGATTCGGATACAAGAATGAAAAATCAAGATGCATTCTTGAATGAAGAATCTGATGTAGTAGTGGCAACCATTGCTTTTGGAATGGGTATTGATAAGCCTGATGTTCGATTTGTGATACATTATGATGCTCCTAAATCTTTGGAGGGATATTATCAAGAAACAGGGCGTGCTGGTAGAGATGGACTTGAAGGAAATTGCTTGATGTTCTATTCTTATGATGATATTCAGAAATTAGAAAAATTCAATAAAGATAAGTCAGTAACCGAAAGAGACAATGCCCGTGCTTTGTTGATGGAAATGGTGGCTTACTCCAATTTAGGAATTTGTAGAAGAAGACAATTGTTGAGTTATTTTGGAGAATATTTCGAAAAAGATTGTGGCTTTTGTGATAATTGCTTGAAACCAACAAAGAAAATCAAGATTGAGGATGAAGCTGTATTGGCGTTAAAAGCAATACTTGAGGTAGGGGAAAGATTTGATATTCAGCATATTGCAGATGTTTTGACTGCTAATACTACTAATCCGTATATTCGTAGTCATGAACATGACAAACTAAAAGTATATGGTAAAGGAAAAAATATGTTTGTGGCGAAAGATGTCGATGACGAGGAAGATGAGGAAGAAGAGGAGGAATTAGAAATTGACTTGGTAGAGGATGATGACGAGGAAGTTACTACTCCTAAACCTGCTGTTCCGAAGGCTGCAAAACCTAAAAAAGAAGAGAAAAGTGTTAAGAAGCAAGAAAATACGAAAACTGCCAATGAGTATTGGGTGTCGTGCTTGCGTCAATTGATGGTATTAGGGTTTATTGAAAAGGATATTGAAAATGCCTATGGTGTAGTAAAATTGACTGAAAAAGGAAAGAATTTTATCAAGGATTCATATCCGATTACTTTTTCAGAGGATCATAACTATGAAAATACAGAAAGTAGCGATGATGATGAAATTAGTACAAATAATAATTCTGGTGGTGGAGGTGCATTTGATGCGGCATTGTTCGAGTTATTGAAGGCACTAAGAAAGAAAATTGCTCGAGAGAAAGGCGTGCCTCCGTACGTGGTATTCCAAGACCCATCTTTGGAAGAAATGGCAACTACTTATCCGACTACCGCCAAAGATTTAGCTCAAATTAATGGAGTAGGGGGTGGAAAAGTAGGGAAATTTGGTACTCCATTCTTGGAATTAATCAATAAATATGTTGAGGATAATGATATTGAAACAACCCAAGATTTGGTAGTGAAATCTGCTGTCAATAAGTCTAAAATTAAAATATTTATCATTCAACAAATTGATAGAAAAATTAATTTGGATGAAATTGTCGAAGCCAAAGATTTAACAATGCCCGAATTGATTGAAGAAATAGAGCATATTTGTTATTCGGGTACAAAGCTGAATTTGGATTATTATATTAATCAGGTAATAGATAAAGACAGGCAAGAAGAAATTTATGATTATTTCATGACTGCAGAAACTGATAATATTGGAGCTGCTTTGAAAGAATTTGAAAGCGAAGATATCTCGGAAGAAGAATTAAGGTTGATGAGAATCAAGTTTTTATCTGAGGTTGCCAACTAATATTTATTTTATTAGTACTATAAAAAGGAGGTTGATTAGTGAAATCAACCTCCTTTTTTGTATGCCTGAGAATTTTATTCAAAAAAAGCAGCTCCCAAAATAATGGAAGCTGCTTTTTTGTAATCAACAAGAAGATTTATTAGAATTTATCCCAATAAAGTTTGGTGCTGATTTTATCACCACCTATTGCAGAAGCTGCTGAACTAAAGTTTGCTTTGTTCAAGTTTTGTTCCGTAACAGGGTAAGTATAACGAACCGGAATACCAGTTAAAGCATTTGCACCTGGTTTTAAAGAAGGAGTATCAAGTCTTCTCCATTCTGTCCAAGCTTCATAGCCTCTGTTGTAAAGAGCTAACCATTTTTGAGTTCCGATTTTTTGTTTCCAATCGCCTTCAGCAGTGCTGTATGCTACTGATGCTTGTGCAATATAGGTATCGAAATCGCCTTCAGAAAGTCCCCATTTTTCAAAAGAAGCTTTGATTGCGTTATTGTAGTGAGACTCTGCAGTACCTCCAACATTATACCCTCTTTCTACTGCTTCAGCAAGCAAAAATTCTACTTCTTCCAAATCAATGAAGCTATGAGGCAAACTTGCGTTTGTCATGGCAGAACCAATTTTAGAGAAGGTAGCATAGTTGTTACTTGCACCATAAGTACCACCTGAATAGCCCCCTTTTGCATCTGTTGTATAATATACAGTTACACGTGGGTCATTAAGAGCAACTAATTTATTCAACATCGTGTTGGCTGCAACATAGTCCTTACGACCACTTTGTACCAAATCAACCCAAACAGGGTTAGTATTTGGAGGAGCAGCAAGGTAAGCAAAAACTGCATTGTCTTCTGCACTTGTAATGACACTTTTCGCAGCAGATTCAACTGCAGTTTTAGCCGTAGCCGCATCAGAATCAGCGAGCATCATACCTAATCTTAATTTCAAAGAGTTTGCAAAGATTTTCCATTTTGCTACATCTCCGCCAAAAATCAAATCAGATCCACCGAAACTACCTGCACCTGCATTTAGGTTAGCGATAGCAGCATCTAATCTTTTCAACAAATCAAGATGAATAGTCTTAGCATCATCGTAGCTTGGTTGAGGGTTTTTTGGGTCAAGAGCTTGAGTATAAGGAATATTTCCGAAAGTAGTAACTAAAACTGAATAGCCATATACTTCCAAAACCTCTTCAACTGCCAATTGATTTTTCTTTACATCAGCTGGGATAGAGGCATCAGCATTAATGATTTCTTTAGCAGTATGTAAATCTTGCAACACATCTCTATAAATAGTGTGCCACAAGTTTTGAGGAATATTTCTTGTTGCCAAGTCATAGTTTGACTCATCCGTATAAGTGGTTTGAGTCCATTGTTGCGATAATAATCTAAAGATGTTTAAGTTGACGCTTGAAGACGCCATTGCATCCGAAAGAGACTTCTCGGCACTTGTAATTAAGGTTGTTGCCGGGATAGATGTTGGACGTTTTTTGTCAATGTTCAATTCTGTGATATCAGAACAAGACACTGCAAAAAAGCCAATTGCTGTGAGTGCTATTAATTTTTTCATATATAAAAATGAATTAGAATCTTAATTTAACATTGAAACCGATGTTACGAGTAGATGGATATGCACCACCAATATAACCTTGCGTATTACCAGCACTGATAGTATCTTCTGGATCAGCTTCAGGCAAATATTTTTTCAATATTGCTAAGTTTCTACCTACTAAAGATACATCAACTCCTTTGAATGCACTTAACTTAGAAAGTAATGCAGCAGGAAGCGAGTAAGTAAATGCTACTTCACGTAATTTTACATAAGATGCATCGTAAACAAATGCTGCGGCAGGATTACGAGCATAACCATACACACCGTAGTTGGTATTACCCACACGCTTGGTGTTCGGTGTTCCGTCAGCCAATACACCTGGTACAATAATACCACCACCTTCTGAAATTTTATTACGAGAAGGATTTCCTAAATCATTCAAACCAGTAGTTTCTACTGATTCACCTGTTGCCAATCCGTAGTATCTGTCAAGCGAGAATACATTTCCACCATGTCTTACGTCAATTAAGAAGCTAAGAGCAATAGTTTTGTATTTCAAAGTATTATTTAAACCACCAATCCAATTTGGATTTGCGTTTCCGATAATTTCATTTGCAGTAGCAGATTGTACATAATAACCATTTGCTCCTACGATTTTTTGACCTTTATCGTTGAAAGTAAAGTTTTTACCTCTGATAGTTCCGTAAGGCTCACCAACAGCAGCATTGATAGTTACACCACCTTGGAATGAACCCAAAAGGTAATTGCTAATACCATCAGCAAGTGCTACAACTTTATTTCTGTTGCGAGACCAGTTAGCGTTGATAGTCCAAGAGAAATCTTTTGTTTTGATAGGCGTACCATACAATGATACCTCAACCCCTTGGTTTTGAATATCTCCTGCATTTACATACATAAAGTTATAACCTGTCGCTCTCGAAACTTCAACCGGGATAATTTGATCAACGGTATTTGTTTTATAATAAGTTACATCGAATCCTAAACGACCTTCAAACATAGCCATTTCGATACCTGCTTCTTGAGATTTTGTCAATTCTGGTTTCAATGCTGAATTGTTTTTAGTACCTCTTACTGAAGCAGAAGTAGCATCACCATAAGGCGTATTGATATCAAAAACATCAATTAAGCTATTTGCAGGGGCACTGTTACCAACTTGAGCATAGTTCAAACGAACTTTTCCTAAAGTTAACCAAGGTGCCTTTACGAATTTAGAGAATACAAAACCTAAAGAGGCAGCTGGATAATAATAGCTATTATTTCCTTTTGGTAAAGTAGATGATTGGTCTCTTCTTGTAGATAAATCCAAGAATAAGAAATCATCATAGCCTAAACTTGCATTGGCAAAGATACCATCAACACGTACGTCACTAAGATTTTCTGTAGGAGCGTTGATTGGGTTTTTAGAATTAGACAATGAATACAAACGAGGAACAACTAATCCACCATTTGTAGTAGCAAAGATTGATTCAATACTTGTTTTTCTGATGTTTGTACCTAAAACTCCTTTTAGAGTGAGTTTATCACTCAATTTTTTGTTCATATTTGCCATCAAATCGTAGTTGAACTCTCTGTAAGCTCTGTTATATCTTGAATAACTTGAAGTAGTAACACTACCAACAGCTTGTCTTTCTTCTTGGATTTCGTTATAGGCATCAAATGAAACACGACCCATGATATCCAACCAATCTGCTACTTTATAATTCAACATCACATTACCGAATGCTCTCATACGATTGTCATTCTCATAATTTTCATATCTTGTAAAGTAAGGATTATCCCAATAGATTGGAGTTAAGTCTGATGGGTCAGCCCAGTTCCAAGTTACGTTCTTTTTATTTCTGAAGTAAGCATCTTTTTGCTCTACAATATCGGTAGTAGTAGCCCACCACTGACGGAAGTTAGTCATTAAGTTTTTATCATCGTATCCAGTACCATATCTTCCCAAACCTGAAACGCTTGATAAATTAACAGAGTTTGTAATTGTCAATTTTTTAGTTAAAGCATAAGAAGAACCCATATTAATCAAATCTTTTGTAAGACTTGAGTTAGGTAAAATACCTTTTTCAGTATTTCTTGTATAGCTCAATTTGAAGAATCCTTTGTCAGAATTTCCATCAATTGCAATGTTATTACTTGTAGTAATTGCATCTTGGAAGAAAGTAGTAGGGTCATTAGCTGCTGCCACGAATGGTCTTGCTTTGCCATAGTTTGGAGAAGCAGGGTCGAAAGCATCCCATAAATAAACCATTTTAGATGGGTCGAATTTACCACCATAAGAAGCATCTTCACTAGTTGGTGTTACTAAATCTTCTACGCCGTCGCCATTGATATCTCTCGATAAGAAAAATCCTGATGGATCTTCGTAGTATGCTCCGTAACCTTGACCATATTCTTTTTGGTACTTCAAGAAAGTATTTTTATTTACCTTTCCAACTGTCATACCTGTATTGACTGTAACGCCGATACCCTTGCTTTTTGAACCTTTTTTAGTAGTAACCATGATTACACCGTTGGCAGCTCTCGAACCATAAAGGGCAGTTGCAGCAGCACCTTTTAATACTGTTAAGTCTGCAATATCATCAGGGTTAATATCGGCCGCAGCATTACCATAGTCATATCCACCACGACCTGTTTGTTGGCCAGCACTATTGGTGATAGAGTTATCTACTGGGACACCATCTACTACAAAAAGAGCTTGGTTATTACCAGTAAGTGATTTTGCACCACGCAATACAATGTTTGTTGAACCGCCCATTGTATTATTTCTACGGATTTCCAAACCTGCCACTTTACCAGAAAGTGAATTAACAAAGTTTGCATCTCTTGATTTTGAAATCACGTCACCTTCTACTTTTTGAGCAGAATAAGCAAGCTCGTTTTTCTTTTTCTCAATACCTAAGGCAGTAACAACTACCTCGCTAAATGCAGTAACGTCAGAGCTTAACTGAACATCTATAATCGAACGATTACCTATTGCGACAGTTTGTGTCGCAAATCCGATGAAACTGAAATTAAGGGTTGCATTTCCTGGAGTTGAAATTTTATAGACACCATTTGCGTCTGTTGCAACACCTTTCGATGAACCTTTAATTGTTACACTCACACCTGGAAGTGGAGTCCCGTCTTCTGAAGAAGTTACTTTCCCAGAAACGGTTTTCTCTTGGGCAAATACGATTGTTGCCCATGCCAACATAATGCCAGCTAGTAGAAGTTTCCTCATACTTTTGTTGTTTTTAGTTATTTAGTTTATTAATGCAAATTTTGTTGCAAAGTTAAAAATAGGACTATTTTTTGTATTTGGCAATAAAAGTGGATAAAATAACTTGTTTTTTAGATGAAAATACTGATTATTGCGATGATGTCTTGTATTTTTTCTATATTATATCATAAAAAATAATATATATATATAGATTAAAATATTAAATAAGTACAATTTTCTTTCTTTTTGTATTGAGAAATACTTTTACTTTCCTAATTAATTGTTAAATTTGATACATATTCAACCTTATATTCAATTTATCATGAAAATCAAATGGATGGTTTTTTCCCTAATTCTGGGATTGAGCTCAATTTTATTAGTGGCATTCAAGCCTCCTAAAAAAACAAAAAGACCGAATATTGTCTTTATAATGTCTGATGACCATGCTTATCAAGCCATTTCGGCGTATGATAATCGATTGCTACAAACTCCTAACATCGATAGAATCGCCCAAGGTGGAATGATGTTTACGAATGCTTGTGTAACGAACTCAATTTGTGCTCCTTCAAGAGCTGTGATTTTGACCGGAAAACATTCGCATATTAATGGAAAAATAGATAATTATTTCCCATTTGATACCTCTAATGTTACGTTTCCCCAAATTCTACAACAAAATGGTTATCAAACTGCTATGTTTGGCAAACTTCATTTTGGAAATAATCCCAAAGGATTTGATGAATTTAAAATTTTACCCGACCAAGGTAATTACTATAATCCTGATTTTATCACCAAAAAAGAAGGCAATATCAAGTTGACAGGTTATGTAACAGATTTGATTACTGATATGACTTTGAATTGGCTGAAGAATGAAAGAGACGAAGATAAACCATTTTTCTTGGCATATTTACATAAAGCCCCACATAGGGAATGGATTCCGGCTGAGAGACATTATAAGGAGTTTATCCATAAGTCTTTTCCTGAACCTCCGACTTTATTCGATAATTATGAAGGGAGAGGACGTGCTGCCAAAGAACAAGAAATGAATTTGTTGACGCACATGAATTGGGCAGGAGATTCTAAAATTTTCCCTGAAAATATGGATAAATTAGGTATCAAAGAATCACATGTCTATGATAAAAGACTTTATAATGCAACTGTCGGAAGAATGAATCCTTCTCAGAGAAAAGTTTGGGATGAAACTTATGGGAAAATGAATGAAGAGTTCATGAAAAACTATCCGAATATGACTGAAAAAGATAAAATGAAATGGCGGTATCAGAGATATATGCAGGATTATCTTGGTTGTATTGCGTCGGTTGATGAAGGGGTAGGCAAAGTACTCGACTTTCTGAAAGATAATAATTTAGAGGAGAACACAATCGTTGTTTATACTTCTGACCAAGGCTTTTATTTGGGAGAACACGGTTGGTTTGATAAAAGATTTATATTTGATGAATCATTTAAAACTCCTCTGTTAGTGAAGTGGCCTTCTGTTATAAAACCTGGCTCAAAAAATGCCCAAATGGTTCAAAATCTGGATTATGCTCAAACTTTTCTCGAAGCAGCTGGCATTAAACCGCCTTCAGATATGCAAGGAGAAAGTTTAATCCCGATTTTTAAAGGTGAAGGAAAGGGGTTTAGAGATGCAGCTTATTACCATTATTATGAGTATCCGAGTGTACACATGGTGAAGAGGCACTATGGTATTGTAACTGAAAAATTTAAGTTGATTCATTTTTATTATGATGTTGATGAGTGGGAATTATATGATAGAACGAACGATAAAAATGAAATGAAAAATGTATATAATGACCCTAAATACGCTTCGGTTAAGAAAGAATTACATCAAAAATTGAATGAATTGAGAAAAAAATACAAAGATTCTGAGGAGTTAGATAAAATGTATATCGAAAAATATAAGGAATTGGAGAAAAAAGGATTAATTTTTAGATAGTAATCGTTTTTTAATGCCCGTCAAGTACGGGCATTAAAAAAAAGAATTATAAATTGGTTAATAATTTTTTTAGATTTTCGATACCCTCTGCCAAATACATTCTAAAGTTATGCCACGATTCAATAATTGGTTCTATTGGTTGTAGTTCTCTTATATCTTGTTCAATTTGTTTGATTTGTGTTTCTAAATTACTTAGTCCAACCATGCCTAAAGTCGGTTTTATTTTATGTAGGGCTTTGGCTAATAATTCTTGTTTTTTGTCCTTAAAAAGTGTATCAATTTCTTCAAAATCTGGAACAACATCCTCAATAAATGATTGTATCATTTCTCGAATATATTCAGTAT
>JACCEC010465546.1_pt1 | contig 17757 bp, 15 predicted proteins | sample 7450121 | NCBI WGS metagenome assembly JACCEC01 (sample SAMN15323455, study PRJNA562643) | freshwater metagenome | isolation source: river surface water | place: USA:Blue River Watershed | collected 2017-08-18 | reverse complement strand
CGGACGGGAACATCCATCCGGTGAGTTCGATGCCGTGCTTTTTAAGCGCGACGATTTCGCGTTCGAAGAGGGGAACGTGTTCGCTGCGGTAATCGTGTACGAACTTGCGAACGCCAATTTTCTCGAGCATAGCGGCTCGCTCCTCAGGAGCGCGTTTGGCTTTGTCGAAGGGGACGATGCACCATGCCGCAAGGTTCTCTTTTCGGAAGATGCCGGAGGACGGAAGGGTGGAGGACGGCGCGGGCTGGGTCGCAGGTGGTGCTGCTGGAACGAGTGGGGTCAGAGCGGCAACCCAAGTCACGAGAAGCAGCGCGGCCGCGAGGGGAGGTAACGGGCGGAACATGTGGCCGATGTTGGTTCTCCGGCAGTGGAAAGTCTTGCCCCACCCCGCCATTTTTTTGTCTCGGAGCGGCAGGGTTGGGGCCGCTCCCCAGTGCGCCCCGGTCGTCGCTTTCACCCGCTCCGGCCTTCCCCCGGTTGAGAATCTCGAAAAATCTGGCGTCTCCCATGGATGCACGGGACAGCGCAGCGTTCTGCAAAAGGGCGGTCGAGGTCACGAGCGCCGGATACGGCCGCTGTGTTTCCAAGAATGCAGAAGACGGACACGGTCGCGAGGGAGCAGGTCGAGGTCGACTAGGAGCTGGATTACATGGGCGCGGAAGATTTCCTCCGAGGGCTGGGGTCCGTGCCCTCGGTCAGCTTTAAGACAAAGTCCCCTTTGGAGACACACTCGGGGATTTCAATGAGGTCGCGCAGGAGGGTGGGAATAAAAGAGAGGCCTGTTCCAAGAACTCAACCCGCCAGCGGGTTCCACACCCGCCGGAAACCGAGTCCGGTAAAATCTTTTGTGTTTGCAGTGGCGAATTCCGTCACGCCCTGAGAAAGGAGGCTCAGGGCCGTGCGCACGTCGTACAAGCGACGGAAAGCGAAGCCTTCTTTGCTGGCCTCCTTCCACAGCTTCTCGTGCATCGGCAGGCTCTCCGTCGGAAATCCAATCAGCCGCCACCGGGGGTGGCGGCGGTACACCTGCACAACAGCCGCAGCATCCGAGGCTCCCAGTGGCTGCTTCAAAACGGCTGGATTCCGTAGCAACCCGTAAAATTCCGCCAAGATGAATTCCGAAATCGCGACTTCCTCCATCACCTGCATCGACTGCAGCCAAGCGTAGGCTGAGGCGTGTTGGGGCGAGTCCGCATTGAAGCCATGCCACAAAATGTTGGTGTCGATCGAAAGCATGGCATCAGGAAAGCGAGGCCTCCGTGGAGGTCATCTGAGCCTGCGCTTTGAGTTCGTCGTCGCTCAAACCGCGCCAACCGAGACTCCTGGGGACTGGCAGTTGCCAGTCAGGATCAGGCTCTGGGGCATACACACTCAAGGTGTACTCAATGCCCCGTCTGGCCAACTCAGCTAGGGAGATTTCTCTCGCCGCACACAGTTTCTTAGCGCGTGCAAACAGCTCGTCCGGTAGTTGGATTTGAGTTCTTACCATGACAACACCATGATGGCAGCTCAATCTGGAGTCAAAGTGTAGGCAAAAATTAGTGCTACTCGCTAGCCCCTGATCGGCTCGGCAAGACTCGGTATGAAAGGTCTAGCGCCCAAATCGTCTTGGCCGCTTTGGTCATCGCTTTTTGGCGCTTCGCAAGCGTTTCCTCGTTCCATTCCTCGATGCCAACTAACTCTTTCGAGGTCGCATATCGTGATTTGGCAGACGGCACCATCGTCGCGACCACGTATGCAGACTATCGCAAGGAAGACGTCGGCTGTTCCATCGTCAGAGTGCGCTTCAAGATGAGCGAGGTGGATGCGATGGCGGGAGGGGCCGTGAGATAAATCGGGAAACTAGGAAGAGGTTTCCAGTCAGACTTTCGCGCGTCATTCGTATCTCTCCAGAATGACCGAAGAACTGCTCGTCAAAACCCTGCTCGACGCCCGGCCGCGATTGATCGCGGGGACGTTGGCGGTGCTGCGGGATGTGCATCAGGCGGAGGATGTGTTTCAGGAGGTGATGATCAAGGCGCTGCGGATGCGGGAGAGCTTTTCGGATGAAGCGGGGCTGCTTGCCTGGGCGCGGGTTTCGATGCGGAATCTCGGGATTGATCACATTCGCCGCGTGGGGCGGCTTGATACGATTTTGAGCGAGATGGCGCTGGATGCGATTGCGCAAAGTTGGGAGGAAAATGAAGCCGCGAGCGCAAAGCTCGGTGCGTTGAGGGATTGCATCGCCGCTATGCCGCAGGAGTCGAAGCGGTTGCTGCGGCTGCGCTACGACGATGGGCGCAGCGGGCGCGATCTCGCTGCGCTGCTGCGCCGCAGCGAGGATGCGGTTTACAAGGCGCTGTCGCGGCTTCATGCGGCGTTGCGAAAGTGTGCGGAGGAACGTCTCGCCCAGATGAAGGAGGCCCGGGCATGAGTGCGATGAACGAGAACATCCCGTGGGAGCTTCTGGTGCGTTACGCAGCGGGTGAATGCGATGCGCAGGAGACTGCCGCGCTTTCTCGTCGCATCGAAACGGAGCCTACGGTGGCCGCTGCACTCGCCGAAGTGCTGCTTCAGGCCGTCCTGGTGCGGGATGATGCACAAGCTCATCCCGAGCAGCCTGCGGTTGCGGAAAACAAACCGCGCTGGCGAGCGACTGTGGTCTTGGGCACAGTGGCAGCAGGGGTGACGTTGTTGTTGTCGTTGATTTGGCTCCTGCAAAACGGCGGCGAGCGGGACATCCTCACGGTGACGCAGGTCGATGGTAGTGTGCGGTGGGCCGGCGCAGGCGGTGAGGTGCGCGACACGCTCGCGACTGGCTCCACGCTGCCCGGAGGCTCGCTGGAGACGGTTTCGGACGATGCCACGCTGGTGGTTACTTTTGCGGATGGCACCTCGCTCACTCTGCTCGGACGCACGGTGGTGACGACTTCCGATGAAGGGCAAAAAACCGTGCATTTGCGCTCGGGAAGTGTTTCCGCCGATGTGCGGCCGCAGCATCCACAGCGTCCTTTGCTCATCCACACGCCCACCGCGCTGCTGGAGGTGCTGGGCACGCGGTTCGAAGTCGATTCGGATGAGGCGAATACGCGTCTCGCGGTGAATGAAGGTCGTGTGCGTCTCACGCGCCTGATGGATGGCCGCAGCGCGGAGGTGCCCGCGCAGCATGAGGCGGTGGCATCGCTCTCGGGCGCGGAAATGCCTGTGATGCCTCGCCGCGAGCCGGAGGTGCTTTGGCGCTCTGATTTCTCCACAGGTCCAATAGGCACCCAGGGACGATGGTTGCCCGCTGGGGGTGAAAAATCGCCACGCATCGCCGCCGAACCGGCTTTCGTGCCCAAGAGCAGCCGTGGACCGGTGACGATTCATCGGGTGGGACTCACGCTGCCGTGGCGGACGCGGGCGAACATCCAGATTCGGCCTGACTCGATGGTGCGTCTGCGCGGTCACGCCACGAAGTCGGCCACGCTGGAGGTCATGCTGGCCTGCATGAAGACCGCGGGCGGTTACGCGGGGAATTGGTTCCAGCAGTGCGGCATCAGCGCGGGAGAGTGGCAGATGGAGCTGCCCGTGAGCGCCTTCCGCCACTGGCACGCCCAGGCCAAAAACGCCCCGCAAGAACCGCTCGAGCTTCGCCAGATAGCCATCTACACCATCGGCTCCGACGCTGGCCTCGAAGTCGAAAGCGTCGAGGTGCTGGGCTCGAAGTAACCGACCTTTGAAATCAAATGAAACCCATAATGCCAGTCCTTTTCGCCGTCGGAAGCCTCACCCTAATCCACGCCGCCGAATTGAATCCCCCGCTGCTTCCCGCCGAAGCGAAAATCATCCAGGGCATCGCGGCCACGGAGGGCGTGGAGGTCGTCCTCGGGGCAAAGCCGGGGTTTTCGGCCAGAGGGGCCGCGGAGACACTCGTCAGCCTTGGTGTGGAGAAGGGTGACATCGCCTCGGTGACGGTTCAGTCCAAAGAGCGGGAAGCCATCGCCTTCACCGTCACGCATGACAAAGCGGGTCATGTGCTGGCCATCACGGGGAACGGTCCGTGGCTGCGCAACAGCACGTTGCGGTCATTCAAGGCGCTGCCGGAGCTGCGCATCATCCGCATGGACCACAATGGCTTCGTCGGTAGAGACCTGCGCATCGCGGAGTTCGATGGTAGCGGCTTTGACGCGCTCACGGACTCGAAGCTCGCCGACATCAAGATCGGCCTCAGCTTTTCCGACAAGGGCATGGAGCAATGCGCGAAGATTAAGTCGCTGCGCAGCTTCTCGGTGGCGCATTCGCAGGCCACGGAGGCGGGCATCGCGTTCTTCGCGGGACATGCGGGGCTGACCAGCTTTTCCATCAGCGAGATGGCAAGCAAGCGTGTGACCGAGAGGGCCTTGGGAGCCATCGCGAAGATTCCGAATCTGACGCAGGTCGGTTTCAAGGAGTGCTACGTGACCTATGCCGGTGGTCTCGCGCTGCTAGCTCCCTTGAAGGGCAAACTCACCGAAATCGACCTCAGCATGAGTCTCGCCAGCGCCGATGACTTGGCGAAACTGCAGGTGGATCATCCGCAGGCAAAAGTCATCACCTTGCCGCCATCTGAGATCGTCAAGCGTCACAAGTTCATCGCCGCCAACCTCGCCAAACAGGCTCCCCCTGAACTTGCAGGGCCTTTGAAGGCCGCTCTCGAAAGCTCCAAATGATGAAACTCCGTGTCATGAGAATCCTGGCCTTTGCCCTTTTAATCGCATCCTCCGCAAATGCAGCGGTGCCCGCTCCGGTGAGCGGCTTCATGCAGACCTACTGCATCAACTGCCACGGCGAAAAGAAGCAAAAGGGCGATTTTCGTGTCGATAAGTTACAAGTCTCCACCACCGCCGCCGACGCGGAGAACTGGCAACTCGTGCTCGACAACCTCCACCTCGGCGAAATGCCGCCGAAGGATGAAAAACAGCCATCAGCGGCGGAAATCGAGAAAATCACCACGTGGATCCAAAGCGAGCTTTCCCGGGCCACCGCGGCCCTCAAGGGCGCGGGTGGCGAGGTCGTGTTGCGGCGACTGAATCGGGCAGAGTATCAAAACACCATCGCGGACCTCTTTGATGTGCATGGCGACTTCACCTCCGGCTTTCCCGAGGACATGCGGGAGCATGGTTTCGACAACAACGGCGCAGCGCTGATGCTCTCCGCCGCGCAGATGCAGGAATACATGAAGGCCGCCGAGTTCGTCCTCGCCCGCGCCATCGCGCCATCCGCACGGCCCGAGACGAAGAGCACGACGCTCACGCTCCATGACGGCAATCGCCGAGCGATCGAACTCGCCCGCAAGAATCTGGAGTCCCGCCTGGCGAACTTCGACAGCCTGACACCGCAAGAGAAAGCAAACACGCGCAAGATGGAGGAGGCGGTCAAGGCGAATCCCGAATCTCACGGCTATCGCTTCCCGGTGCTGGAAAACGGCATGCTGCGTCCGCCCAAAGCATCCGATGGCCCGCATCTCGATGCCGTGATGACCGTGCAGCAGTATTTCAGCGGTGAGCCCGCACTCAGTTATCCAGGACGAGCGGCTGGATGGTGCAAGGTGAAGGCGATCGCTTTCGCCATGAGGAACGATGGCAAGCCCGCGCGGCTGAAGTTCAGCGTCGGACGACCTTTGCCTGGCGTGATCCCCAAAGCGGAAACCGTTTTCACCTTCACCGACGAAAAGCCACGCGAGATCGAGGCCAGCTACTACATGGAGCCAGGTGAACGCGTGATGTTCGCGATGATGGATGGCGCGCCGCATTCGCAAGGTCGCACGATGATTGACCAACCGGGGCCTTTCATCGGCATTCGCTCCTTCAGCATCGAAGGACCGATTTATGAAACGTGGCCGGCGAAGGGGCATCGCACGTTGTTCGGCGACATCGATCCCGCGCAACCCACTCCGGAGAAAGCAGCGGCCATCGTCGCGCATCTCGCACCGAAGCTTTTCCGCAGGCCGGTGGATGCCGCCGCCGTGGCGAAGTATCGCGCGCTGTTCGAGAAGTTCGCGAAGACGATGAAGCCGGATGAAGCACTGCGCGGCATGTTGGCCGCGATGCTGGTCTCGCCGCGTTTCCTTTACCACGAAGAGCCACCGAAGGGACCCGACGCCTTCGCCATCGCGTCGCGGATGTCCTATTTCCTCTGGCGCTCCACACCCGATGACGAACTGCTGAAAGCCGCAGCCGATGGCAGCCTGCTCGATGCTACGAAACGCCACGCCCAGGCCCAGCGAATGTTGGCGGACGCGCGCGCTGAGCGCTTTGTGAGGGACTTCACTGGGCAATGGCTGCGCGTGCGCGAGGTGGGCGCGATGAAGGCGAACGCGGACCTTTATCCCGAATGCGATGCCGAACTCGAAGCCGCGATACGCAGCGAGACGGAGCACTTCATCGCGGAAATGTTCCGGAGCGATTTGCCGCTCAGCCAGCTCATTGATTCCGATTGGACGATGCTCAATCAACGCCTTGCCAAACACTACGGCATCGCTGGCGTGTCCGGGCCAGATTTCCGCCGCGTGAGCCTGGACAAATCAAAAACGGTGCGCGGTGGATTGCTCACGCAGGCGAGCATTCACGCCATCACCTCGAACGGCACCGTCACGTCGCCTGTCGCGCGCGGCACGTGGCTGCTGGAGAAGTTCCTTGGCACACCCGCGCCGCCACCGCCACCGAACGTGCCGCCCATCGAGCCGGACATTCGCGGCGCGACCACCATCAACGAGCAGCTCTCGAAACACCGCGAAGTTGCCGCGTGCGCCTCGTGTCACCGGAAGATTGACCCGCTTGGTTTTGCGCTGGAGAACTTCGATGTCATCGGCGGCTGGCGGGAGAACTACCGCGCGCTCAAGGATGGCCAGGGCAAACGCAAGACACTCGCCGACGGCAAGCCCGTCCATCCCGCTGACGAGTGGGCGGGCGTGGGTCGTTTTAACGGCTTCCAGGAATTCCGCGAACTCGTGAAGAAACGCGAAGACCTCGTCGTGCAAAACCTCACGCACCAGCTCGCCACCTTCGCCCTCGGCCGCACACTCGGATTCGCCGACCGCCAGCCACTCAAGACTATCGCCACCAAAACCCGCGAGAAGAAGAGCGGCATGAAATCCCTCGTGCTCGACCTCGTCTCCAGCCCCGTTTTTGCAAACCCGTAAACCAACGCCAGCAACACTCCATGAACCCACAACCCGCACTCTCCACCCGTCGCAATTTCCTCCGCGGAGCTGGCGTCATGCTCAGTCTGCCGTGGCTCGAATCGCTCGGCGGCATCGTCCACGCTGCGGACGCCGCGAAAGAGCCGCGCCGCCTGCTGCTCGTCTGTCTGCCGCTCGGCATCTACCGCGATTCGTTTGTCCCGAAACAACCGGGCACCAGCTACGAACTCCCCGAGTATCTCGCCCCGCTGGCGGACTTGCGCGACTGCTTCACCGTCGTCTCCGGCCTCGAACATCCGGGCGTCAACGGCGGTCACTCCGCGCAGCCGCGCATCTTCACCGGCGTGCCGTCTTCGGAGCGCAACCGCCGCTCGCTCGACCAGCAAGTCGCCAACGTGCTCGGCCAGCAAACGCGCTTTGACTCGCTTCTCCTGAGCGCCGGGGCCAACGACTTCGGCTGGACCGATGGTGGCAGCATGGTGCCGGCGGAGAAAAACGTCGTCGATGCCTTCGCCAAGCTCTTCGCTGAGGATGGCGCCGCCAATAAAACCAAAGTCCTCGCAGAGATTGGTCGCGGCAAAAGCATTCTCGACCACGTGCTCGACGAGGCCCGCGATTTGCAACCCCGCCTCTCCAACCGCGACCAGGAAAAGCTCGATGAATACTTCGAGTCCGTCCGCGCCACCGAGAAGCGCCTCGTGAAGTCCGAGGAGTGGATGCATCAGCCCAAGCCCAAAGTGAACTCCAAACCACCCGCACCCTTTGCCCCGGAGGAGATCATCACCAACCTGCGCGGCGTTTGCGACCTGACCCATCTCGCCTTCAAAACCGACAGCACCCGCGTCATCACCTTCGGCTACTTCCGGCAGGACACCGTCGCCGTGCCCGGTGTGAACATCGGTTACCACAACCTCTCCCACCACGGCCAAGACGAGGGCAACATCGCCCAACTCAGGCGCGTCGAGCGCGCCTTTTTTGACGAATTGAAGACGCTGCTCACGAACCTGAAGAACACGAAGGAAGGAGACTCCACGCTGCTCGACCGCACCACCATCGTCGTCACCTCGAACCTCGGCAGCGGAAACAGTCACAGCAACAAAGACCTCCCCGTGCTCGTCGCCGGAGGCCGCTTCAAACACGGCCAGCACCTCGCCACCGCACCCGGAACCGTGCCGCTGAGCAATCTCTACCTCAGCGTGCTGCATCAACTCGGCTTCGCGGACAAATCCTTCGGCACCTCGACCGGAACGTTGAAAGGACTCGACCTAACATGACAAAGTGGTCGGCGCAGCAAAGTGGTTCACTCAGTCATCTGCTCGGACCACTTGTCCTCGGTTTCATCGCTTGGTGCTTTTGCTCCGCGCTCTCGGCCGAGCCGTTTCGCTTGGCGGAGTTTGATGAAAAGGTGCTGCCGATGGTGGAGCGCTACGGCATCGGCTGCCACGACACGGACACGGCGAAGGGCGATTTTGATTTGGAGCCTTTTCTCACGCCCGGTGCTGTGCTGGCGAATCGAAAGCCCAAGGCGAAAGTGCTCAAGCAACTCAAGGCGCGCGCGATGCCGCCGGATGGCAAGGAGCAGACTGCCGATGCGGAACGCGAGACCTCGCCGCCGAAACGCCGGACGTGCTCGCCAGACTCACCGCCCTCGCCGCCGCCGCCCACGAGCCCGCCCGCGAAGGCACTTTCACCCGCACCGACCTCCACGAACGCGACCGCCGCGCCAAATACGGCAAGCACGACGACGACAGCTACATCGCAACTCCGAGTGGCGTGTCGAAGAAGGGAATGAAAAAGAAGAAGTGAACCCATGACACGCCTCCTGAGCTTCTTTGCGCTATTTGCGTTCCTTTGCGGCCATTTATCTGCTGCGGAACAGCGCCCCAACATCCTCCTCATCATGGTGGATGACATGGGCTACTCCGACATCGGCTGCTACGGCGGCGAAATCCGCACGCCGACGCTCGATGCGCTGGCAGTCGGTGGCGTGAGGCTGGCACGGTTCTACAACTGCGCGCAGTGCTGCCCCTCGCGTGCCTCGCTCATGAGCGGGCTGTATCCGCATCAGGCCGGCGTGGGCGACATGAACGAACAGGGCGCGGCGAATGAGCTGTGGCGGCGCATCGGCTCGCCAGCGTATCTCGGCTTCAAAAAAGAGGGCGTCGTGACCTTGCCGGAGTCGTTGCGTGAGGCGGGCTATCAGACCTTCATGGCCGGAAAATGGCATCTCGGTCAGGACGAGGCCTGCTGGCCGGGCCAGCGCGGCTTTGAGCGTCATTTCGCGCTCATCGGCGGCGCTTGCGAGCAGTTCACCGGCTACCGCTCGTGGCAAAAGAAGGGTCCCATCACCAAGTTCGTGCACAACGGCCAGAGGGTCGAAAAACTGCCGCCAGACTTCTACACGACCGACAGCTTCACCGACCACCACTCGCTCGACTTCGTGCATTGGATTTTCGACATCGGCGCACCGAAGGCCGTGAGCAGCAGCGGCGGACGCTTTTTCCTCAAAGGCAACGGCGAGGTGCCTGACACGCAGGATGCCATCATCGAGTATCCGAAGTTCAACACCGTCGTGCAGTTCCGCGAATGCGCCGCCGGTGCCGGAGCGAGTGGCATGGGCGCGCTCACCTTCATGGGCACCAGGGGCACCATGACGCTCGGACGCGATGGCTTTGAAATCCTGCCCGATAAGAAAATCGACCCCATCAATTCGTATGCGAACATCATCGGCAGACATCCCGTCGGCGGTCCGCAGCCTGTCCCCGAGCCCGAAGGCGACTTCTGGTGCGAGAAAGCCGAGGACAAGACTGGCGATTGGAAAGGGATGTATGTCGAGCACGCGAAGAACTTCTTCGACTGCGTGAAGAGCCGCAAAACGCCAAACTCCGACCTCGCCAGCAGCCACTGGGTCAGCACCACCTGCCACCTCGCCAACATCAGCGCCCGCACCGGTCGCAAGATCGTGTGGGACGCCACCGCGAATGACATCGCAGGCGACAAGGAAGCCAGCGCCATGCTCCAGCGGCCTTATCGTGCGCCGTGGGATGCGGAACTCAAAGCTGTGCTCGCATGAACCGCCGCCAGTTCATCATCACGTTGCCCGCACTCGCGACCGCACGCTCCGTCCTCGCAGCAGCAGGCGCGAAGGAAAGCCGGCTCGGCATCTGCACCTTCTCCTGTCATCAGCGGTGGAAACTAACGAAGCCGCTCGATGCGGCGGGTTTCTACCGCTACGCCCGTGAACTCGGCGCGGAAGGCGTGCAATCGCCATTGCGGGGCTGTGAGCCGAGGACGATCCGCGACCTCGTCGAGCAAACCGGCGGCTACTACGAGGGCGAACTGCGTTTGCCGAAGGACGAGACCGGTCTGGCTGCTTTCGAGGCTGAAGTGCGCCAAACACGCGAAGCAGGCGCGACGGTGGCGCGGGCCGTTTTCACCAATGGACGGCGTTACGAGGCGTTTCAGAGCGTGGAGGCCTTCCACGCCTTCCACGAGCACGCCAAACGCACACTGGCGATCATTGAACCGGTCTTGCGGAAGCATCAGCTCAAACTCGCCATCGAGAATCACAAGGATCACACCACGGAGGAACTGGTCGGCATGATGAAGGCCATCAGCAGCGAGTGGATCGGTGTCCTCGTGGACACCGGCAACAACCTCGCACTACTGGAAGAGCCGCACGGCGTCATCGAAGCCCTCGCGCCCTTCGCCCTCAGTGTTCACTTGAAGGACATGGCGGTGCGAAGCGACGCCGACGGCTTCCTGCTCAGCGAAGTGCCCCTCGGCACCGGCTTCCTCGATCTCCCGCGCATGATCACCACCCTGCGCAAGGCCAATCCCGCCATCGTCATCAACCTCGAAATGGCCACGCGCGATCCGCTGCGCATCCCATGCCTTACCGAAGCCTTTTTCGCCACCATGCCCGGCCGCAAGGCTACGCATCTCGACGCCGCGCTGCGCCGTGTGAAAGAGAACCCACCGAAAACTACCGTCCCGAGTGTTAGCAACAAAGAAGCGGCCCAAGTCCTCACTGAGGAAGAGCAAAACAACCGCCACGGCCTCTCTTGGATGACGAAGCACTGCCGCTCATGATGCCATCAATCCACCCGCTAGGATGGCCTCATCGCCTGGGTCGGCACTTACGATGACATCAAGCAAGGCAAGCCCGGCCAGTATCGCGTGAGCCTTTTGAAGACTGAGGTGGACACCGGAATTTGGGCCAGGAGCTATATGCTCCACCGTTGCTGACATCGTTGCGTCGGAAACATCGGCACCGCCCAGTTGTCGCTCGAACTTCGCGAGAAAGCATTTTAACCGCTCGCCTGGGCCCCAGCGCTTCTTCAAATGCAGGACCGCGAAATCCGCTTCAAACTTCTCGTTCGGAATATAGACAGGCCCCGACGCCTGCTGGACCGAAGCAAGGGTCGGAGAACCGCCTGCCCTCGGGCTCGGGGGGTGTTCGTTGCCGGACTTCGTTTTGAAGTTTCCCGAAGGCTTGTGCGGATTGGGTCAGAGGGCGGCGCGCAGGATTTGGGCGAGTGCGGTGCTGGGGTGGGGGACGGGGTTGCCTTGCATGCTACTGGCGCGGAGTGCTTTTTCGCACAGGTCGGGGATGTGGGTCTCTGCGAGGCCGTAGGTAGCGAGGCCAGAGATGGAAAGATTGGTGGTCAGGGTGCGGACCCATGTCACTCCGTCCTCCGCCGAGGCATCGTTGCGTCCGGTGAGGAGTCGCGCGGCCTCGCTGTAGCGTTCGCGAATGGAGGGGGTTCCGGCTGCGAGATTGGCTTCCATGACGGGAGCCAGCAGGGCGGCGCAGACGGCGCCGTGTGGGGCATCGAAGGCCCCGCCGATGGGCGCAGCGAAACAGTGCACGGCCCCAAGGCCTCCGTTTGCGAGAGCCATTCCGCCGAGGAGCGCGCCGAGGGACATGTCTTCGCGTGCCGCAGAGTCGTGTCCGTCTTGGACCGCTCGAAGCAGGGAGCGACCGATTCGCATGAGGCCTTCTCGGCAGAGTGCGTCGGTGAGCGGGTTCGCTTTGCGAGAGACAAAGGGTTCGAGGACTTGGGAGAGGGCATCGAGTCCGGTTGTGGACGTGACCAAGGGCGGCAGGGAGCGGGTGAGGTCCGGATCTACGACGGCGACCGTGGGCAGCATGAACGGGCTTCGGAGGCTGACTTTTACTGCGTGTTCCGGTGAACGGAGGACGGCGTTGCGCGTAGCCTCTGCACCGGCGCCGGACGTTGTGGGAACGGCAATCCATGGAACCGGCGGTTTTTCGATGGGTTGGGCTGCGCCGACGACTTCTGCGTAATCGAGTGGGTCGCCACCGTTCGACAGCAGCATGGCGATGGCTTTGGCGGCGTCGATGGTGCTTCCGCCCCCGACGGCGACGACATGATCGCACTTGGCGTTGCGACCGAGGGCTGTTCCGAGGCGAACGCGTTCAAAGTCGGGCTCACCTGCGATTTCGAAGGTTTCGGCGGCGGCGGTTTTGAGCGGTGTCGTCAGTGCGGGATTCAGGGCGGCGAAGGAGCGGTGGGTGATGAGGAGCAATCGACGGCCGAGGGCTTGGGCGATGCTGGGAACTTCCGACGAGGTGCCGCTTCCGAAAACGATGCGGCCTGCGGTTGCAAACTCGAAGCGCATGCGAAATTACCAAGCGCTGGCGTCGGGAGCGACGCTGTGAAACTTCGTGCTGGAGCGTGGCTCTGCCATCATGAGGGCCACGGTATCACGCCACACGGCATAGTGTGGGGTTTCCTTGTGGAGGGCGGGGGCGTCTTCGGAGCGGTAGGCTTCGACGAGTACGAAGTTCGTCGGTTCGTCGGCTTGTTGTACGACGTCAAAACGAGCGATACCCGGCTCGAGCAGGCTTTGGCGCGAGTTTTCGGCCGTAGCCGATTTAAACGCCTCGATGCATTCGGGTTTAACGCGAACATGAACGTGAACGACCAATAGACTCATGGGAGAGGAGGATAGTGAGGGACGCGTGGTAAACGGAAGGGTGTCGAGCAAAGTGGCGAGGGGGCGCAGTTCGCGGTTTTTAAGAAGGCCGGAGGGAAGCCGGAAAACCCTGCGAAACGAGGGTTGCAATATGCTGCATTAAAGATGCTTAAGCGAAATGGTGCTTTCTGATTGAGATCGCATCTCGTCCGTTTCACGTGATCAGCTCTTTAATGAGTTTGCCCCCGAACTGGCTGAGTTGCTTGGATCGACCTGCGTGGTGGAATGTCAGCTTGTTGTCGTCTAGGCCGAGAAGGCGGAGCAGGGTGACGTGAAAATCGCGCACGTGCGCTTTCCCTTCGACGGCTGACAGACCGAGTTCGTCGGTAGCGCCGATGGTGTGTCCGGCCCGACAGCCTCCGCCGGCAAGCCAGATGGTCATGGCGTTGGGGTTGTGATCACGGCCGTAGGCGGTACCGCCACGCACGCCGTTATCTGGAGTTCGACCGAACTCGCCGCACCAGACGATGAGTGTGCTGTCCAAAAGTCCGCGCTGTTTGAGATCACTGATGAGTGCTGCGATGGGTTGATCAACGCCGCGCACGAGGTTGCTATGCGCCCGTTCGATGTAGTCATGGCTGTCCCACGAACCGTTATAGAGCTGCACAAAGCGAACGCCTTTCTCGATGAGTTTTCGCGCCAATAGGCACTTTCTGCCGAATGCGTCGGTGGCGTCTTTGCCGATGCCGTACAGCTCCTGAGTCACTGCGTTTTCTTTGGAAAGGTCGAGAACTTCGGGAACCTGCATTTGCATTCGAAACGCGAGCTCATAACTCTCCATGCGTGCGACAAGTTCGTCATGACCGGGATGGAGAGTCGCATGAGCTGCATTGAGTTTTGAAAGTAGACTGAGATTCCTGCGTTGTCGGTCGGGGCTGACGTCGGGTGGGGGGGTGAGATCTAGGATGGGTGAACCTTTGGCGCGCAACGGAGTGCCTTGGAACCTGGCGGGCAAGAATCCATTGCTCCAGTTGGCCGCGCCGCCTTGGGGATAACTGACTTCGGGCAGGACGATGAATCCGGGAAGGTCGTGGTTGAGTGACCCGAGCCCGTAGTTTACCCATGCGCCGATGCCAGGATCGCCACCGAAGCGGTTCCCGCAGTTCATCTGATACATGGCCGTTGGATGATTCACGCTGTCCACGGTGCAGCCGCGGAAAAAGCAAAGGTCGTCTGCGACCTTGGCGAGGTGCGTCCAGTTGGCGGCCATGTCGGCACCACTCTGACCGTGTTTAGCAAAGTTGAATGGGCTCTGAACGTAGTAGCGCTTGCCGCTTTGCATGGCGGACAACTGCTTGTCTTGGCGGATGAACTCTTGAAGGTGAAGTTTTTTTAGGGCGGGCTTTGGGTCGAAGGTATCGATGTGAGACGGGCCGCCTTCCATCATCAGAAAGATGACGTGTTTTGCTTTTGCGGGAAGGTGTCCGCTCTTTGGTGATGAGGGATTTCCCCGTGCGTCCTCGGTGAGGAGGGAGGTGAGGGCGATGCTGCTGAGTGTGTTTCCGAGCGACTCGATGAAGGTCCGACGAGTCGGCGATGGGTTAGCGTGGGCTTCAATCGACATACGAAAACTCGTTGGAGTTGAGGAGTGTTAGGCAGAGGTCGGCGAGGGCGCGGGTGTGTTTGGAAACGTCGTTGGGTTGGAGGTCGGGGATGAAGTCGGCGTAAGCATGGAGCGTTTCGGTGAAGGAAAATGGTTCACCGGTATTTTCTTCCACCGCGTCTCTTCGGATGCGGATGGGCGGCTTTTTGGTGGGTGGGCTTTTATCGCTGAGAAGTGCTTCAATGCTGGTCCAATGCGCGAGACAGTCTTCGAGTTCTTCGGCGGTGGGGCTGCGGCTGAGCGTCAGTACAAAGAGACGGTGAACGGCTTTTTCATCGCTCGTTGTTTCTCGGATGATGCGGTGCGCGAGGGCTAGTGCGCGTGCGTGGGTCGACTCACTGTTGAACAACGCAAAAACTTGAGGTGTGACGGTGCTGGATTCGCGGCGTTCGCATGAAAAGTCTGGCACAGGCGCGTTGAACACCTCGAGTTGAGGATCTGCGAGGCCTCGGAGTTTGAGTCCGTAGAGGGAGCGGCGGTGACGTTGTTGCGGTCGGGGATTTGGTACCCAAGCTGATGCAAATGTCCCCATGACTTGACGGGGCTGCATCGCCGCCTCGTGATTGATTTCAGGACGGTTAGGGATGCCGCCGAGCGTGCGGTTCAGTTCGCCTGTTACGGCGAGCATGGCGTCGCGAATCTCTTCGGCGCTGAGGCGACGCGGGGGAAACGCGGCGTAGGCTGTGCCTGAGGGGTCTTTGTCGCGCACGGTCTGCAAATCTGGATGGTGGGTGCTGCGCTGGTAGGCTGCGGAACTCATGATTCGACGATGCAAGGTTTTGATGCTCCAACCCTCTTTCACGAATGTTGAAGCGAGCCAGTCGAGGAGTTCTGGGTGAGTGGGCCTTTTGCCTGTGCTGCCGAAGTTATTTGGATTGCCGGCGAGGGGTTGTCCGAAGTGCCACATCCAAAGGCGATTGACGATGGCGCGCGTGGTGAGTGGATTTTCTGCATTAGCGACCCAATCCGCAAACGCTTTCCGGCGGCCTTCGACGCCGTCGAGGATGGGTGTTGTTTGAATCGAACCGAGAACGCTGAGGATGCTTGGCTTCACTGGAGTGCCCGTGGCGAATGGATCGCCACCAGTGAGGATGTGCGTCGTCTCCAACTCTCCTGTGCTGAGGCGATCGGCGGGCATTCGGAGCGGGGCGAAGATGGTTTTGTATTGGCGCGTGAGGCCTGAATACACGGACAGGGCGTACGGTTCATAGCGGTCGAGTTCCCAGCGGAGTCGTTCGAGCCCTTTCCGCGCGACTCGTTCTTGCCCAAACTGTTCTGGCGTGAAGCCAACCAGTTTTGGCGGGAAGTCAGATTGCGGTACACCGGCTTTTGTTAGCGAATCTCGAGTCGCCGCGAAGAGGTCCGAATAGGTTCCGAGCCTTTTGGATGCGGTCTGTTTGGACGGGGAGGAATGCTTGAGTGCGTCGAGGGTAGTTATCCAACGGGTTGGGTCTTTATCATTCTCTTTGTGCCATTTAGCCGCATTCGATAGGAGAATGCCGTCTAGCATTGAGAGGGTGGACTCATACTCGGCGAGGCGTTTTTCGAGGTAGTTTCGTTCCTCAAAGCCTGACGTATTTTCGCTCGGGAGGAACGGAGCGGACCGCTCGGTGAGTTGGGTGGTGGCGAATACCGCTTGGACTGCGTAATAGTCATGCGTTGGGACAGGATCAAACTTGTGATCATGACAGCGGGCGCATTGTAGGGAGTGCGCGAGAAAGGTTTCGCCGACGCTGTTTGTCACATCATCGAGGAAGCGTTGGCGCGCGATTTTTTCGACTTCCATTCCGGTGAGTTCCCAAGGACCCATTCGGAGGAAACCGGTGGCGATGAGGTGCTCTGGGTCGCTTGGGTTGATTTCGTCGCCGGCGAGTTGTTCCTTTACGAACTGGTCGTAGGGCTTGTCGTTGTTGAAGGCGCGGACCACGTAATCGCGGTAGCGCCATGCATTTCCGCGTTCGTAATCGTTGGCAAAGCCAGACGAGTCCGCGTAGCGGGTTACGTCCAACCAATGTTGCGCCATACGTTCCCCGTAGTGGGGGGAGGCGAGCAGTCGGTCGATGAGGGCGAGAACGGCCGTGGTAGGGTTACGCGCGGTTTCGTTTTCGAAGGCGGCCACCTCCTCGGGTGTGGGTGGCAAGCCGGTTAAATCAAAGGAGGCGCGGCGGATGAAGGTGCGCGGGTCGGCGGGGGGCGCGGGCTTCAGTCCGGACGGCATTCGTGCGGCGAGGAGGCTATCGATTGGATGGTCGGAGGCTGGGAATTCCATTTCGCGAGAGCGAACGGGTGCGTAGCCCCAGAGAGCCTCGGGTTTGTATTTGCGGGCGGCCCATGCTGGTGACAGGGCGCCGCGCGTGGGTACGGTCACGCCATCTTCGGCGGACCATTTGGCGCCATTCGCGTCGGTGATGGCGATTTGTCTGGCTCGATTCGGCCACGGGGCGCCGTTGGTGATCCAATCCTTAATCCAGCCGAGTTGTTCGGGGCTGAGTTTGTCAGATTCCTTAGGTGGCATTGCCTCCCAATCCTGGTGGTTTCGTGTGGTGGCGAGGTAGAGAGGACTGAGGTCCGGGTTTCCGGCGATCCAGCCGGGTTGTTTGCTTTCACCGCCTTTGAGCGCAGATTCGGGAGAGCGTAAATCGAACCCGCCTTTGATTTTCGAATCATCATTGCCATGGCAGGCGAGGCACTTTTCGTGAAAGAGCGGTCCGATTCGGCGAACGAACAACAGTTCCGCATCCTCTGCAGAAAAGAGTTCAGGCTGCGTTAAAAAAGCAACCGACAGAAACCAGATCAGCGTGGTGGGTTTCATCGCAGAGGGTGCGCCTATTTGTTTTGGAACGTTGGTGCACGGGGCGATTGGGGTCTCCGGAATCTGACTCTCCAGCTTACAGCGAGAGGATGGGGTCGGGGAGGGTTCGTTGGATTTCGTTGATTCGGTAGCCGAAGCCGGGGCCTTGGAGGGTGGTGAGGTCGAGGTGGCCGTTGCGTCGTTGAAAAATGCCGGGGT
>JACCEC011501817.1_pt1 | contig 17784 bp, 15 predicted proteins | sample 7450121 | NCBI WGS metagenome assembly JACCEC01 (sample SAMN15323455, study PRJNA562643) | freshwater metagenome | isolation source: river surface water | place: USA:Blue River Watershed | collected 2017-08-18 | reverse complement strand
CGGCACCACCGGCTTGCGCCCGGCTTCGCCGATCGCGTGCAGCGCGCCCGACAGCGACAGGTAGTTGATGTCGGGGCCGGCGGCATGCGCGAACACGCCGGTCTGGCCCCAGCCCGTCATGCGGCCATAGACCAGGCGCGGGTTGCGCGCCAGGCAGACCTCGGGCCCCAGCCCCAGGCGCTCCATGACGCCGGGACGGAAGCCCTCGATCAGCGCGTCAGCGCCTTCGAGCAGGCGCAGCACGGTCTCGATCGCCTCGGGCCGCTTGAGGTCGAGCGCGACCACGCGCCGGTTGCGGTTCAGGATGTCGAGCGCCGGATCGAACAGCTCGGCGGTGGGGCGCGAGCCGCTCGTCTTGCGCTCGATGCGCAGCACCTCGGCGCCGAGGTCGGCCAGCAGCATGGTGCCCATCGGCGCCGGCCCGAGCGCGGCGAACTCGACGATCCTGATGCCTTTCAAGGGTCCCATGTCGTGTTCCCGTGACATGGGCGCCTCAGGCTGCCGCGATGGCGCGCCCGATCACCAGGCGCTGGATGTCGTTGGCGCCCTCGTAGATCTGCGTGATGCGCACGTCGCGGTAGATGCGCTCGACCGGTGTCTCGTCGGTGTAGCCGCAGCCGCCATGGATCTGGATCGCTGCCGAACAGACCTGCTCGGCCATCTCGGAGGCGAACATCTTGGCCATCGACGCCTCGGTCAGGCAGGGGCGTCCCGCGTCCTTGAGCTGCGCGGCGCGCCAGACCATCAGCCGCGCAGCGTCGATCTGCGTCGCCATGTCGGCTAATCGGAAGTTGACCGCCTGGTGCTCGATGATGGGCTGGCCGAAGGTGACGCGGTCCCTGGCGTAGGCGACCGAGGCCTCGTAGGCCGCGCGCGCCATGCCCACCGCCTGGGCGCCGATGCCGATGCGCCCGGCCTCCAGGTTGGACAGCGCGATTCGGTAGCCTTCGCCTTCCTTGCCGAGCATGGCGGTCGCGGGCACGCGGCAGTCCTCGAACAGGATCTGTGCGGTGTCCGACGCATGCTGGCCCATCTTGCGCTCGATGCGCGCGACGCGGTAGCCGGGCGTGGCGGTCGGCACCAGGAAGCAGGAGATGCCCTTCTTGCCGGCGGCCGGATCGGTGACGGCGAAGACGATGGCGACTGCCGCGTTCGCGCCGCTGGTGATGTAGTGCTTGACGCCGTTGATCACGTAGTCGTCGCCGTCGCGCGTGGCGCGGGTGCGGATCGCGGCGGCGTCGGAGCCGGTGTGCGGCTCGGTCAGGCAGAAGCAGCCGATCTTCTCGCCGCGCGCCAGCGGCTTGAGCCATTCCTCCTTCTGCGCGTCGCTGCCGTAGCGCGCGGGAATGCCGCAGGCCAGCGAGTTCTGCACCGAGACGACGGTCGAGGTCGCACCGTCGCCGGCGGCGATCTCCTCGAGCATCAGCACCAGGCTCATGTAGTCCATGCCGGCGCCGCCCCATTGCTCGGGCACGCACACGCCCATGGCGCCGAGCTCGCCGAGCTCCCTGAGTGCCTCGGCCGGGAAGGTCTTGTTGCGGTCCCATTCGGCGGCGAAGGGCGCCAGGCGCTCCTGCGCGAAGGCGCGCATGGCGTCGCGGATCTGTTCCTGTTCGGGGGTCAGAATCATTTCGGGTCCTTTCAGTACAGTTCGAGCGCGAGCGCGGTGGCTTCGCCGCCGCCGATGCACAGCGAGGCCATGCCGCGGCGCAGGCCGCCTTGCTTGAGCGCGCCGAGCAGCGTGACGATGATGCGTGCGCCCGAGGCGCCGATCGGGTGTCCGAGCGCGCAGGCGCCGCCGTGGACGTTGACGATCTCGTGCGGCAGCGCGAACTCGCTCATCGCTGCCATGGTGACGGCGGCGAAGGCCTCGTTGACCTCCCACAGATCGACATCGGATGCCTGCCAGCCCGCGCGAGCCAGCGCCTTGCGGATGGCACCGGCCGGCGCGGTGCTGAACCAGGCCGGCTCCTGCGCGTGCACTGCGTGCGCCGCGATGCGCGCGATCGGCGTCGCGCCGAGGCGGTTGGCGGTCGATTCGCGCATCAGGACGAGCGCGGCGGCGCCGTCCGAGATGCTGCTGGCGTTGGCGGCGGTGATGGTGCCGTCCTTCTTGAAGGCGGGTTTGAGTCCGCGCAGCTTGTCGAGCTTGGCCTTGAACGGCTGCTCGTCGTGGCGGATCACGGTCTCGCCCCTGGGGCTCCTGATCGTGACCGGAGCGATCTCCCAGTCGAAGCTGCCGTCCTCGTTGGCCGCCTTGGCGCGCTGGGTCGAGGCGATCGCGTAGTCGTCCTGCTGCTCGCGCGTGAAGCCGAACTTCTCGACGCAGGATTCGGCAAAAACGCCCATCGCCTTGCCGCGCTCGTAGGCGTCCTCCAGTCCGTCCATCGCCATGTGGTCGAACATCGTGGCCGCGCCGTACTTGACGCCCTTGCGCGCGAACATCAGGTGCGGCGCGTTGCTCATGCTCTCCATGCCGCCGGCCACCACCACCTCGGCGCTGCCGGAGGCGAGCATGTCATGCCCGAACATGGTCGTGCGCATGCCCGAGCCGCACATCTTGCTCATGGTGACCGCACCGGCCGAGATCGGCAGGCCGGCGGCGAGCGCGGCCTGGCGCGCCGGAGCCTGGCCCTGACCGGCCATCAGGCAGCAGCCCATCAGCACTTCGTCGATGGCCGAGCCGTCCAGGCCGGCGCGCTCGACGGCGGCGCGGATCGCCACCGCGCCGAGTTCCCAGCCAGCCAGGCCGGAGAGGTCGCCGAGCAGGCCGCCGATCGGCGTGCGGGCGGCGGAAACGATGACAATCGGGTCGTGAGACATTGTGTTGTTCCTTTGCTGTTACTTGGCCGCCATGCGGATGGCGCCGTCGAGGCGGAAGACCTCGCCGTTGAGGTAGGGGTTGGCCAGGATATGTTCGACCAGCGCCGCGTATTCGGCCGGCTTGCCCAGGCGCGAGGGGAAGGGCACCATGGCGCCGAGCGCCTGCTGCACCTCGGGCGGCATGCCCAGCAGCATGGGCGTCTCCATGATGCCGGGCGCGATCGTCATGACGCGGATGCCGCTGCGCGCGAGCTCGCGGGCGATCGGCAGCGTCATCGAGACGATGCCGCCCTTGGACGCCGCGTAGGCGGCCTGGCCGATCTGGCCGTCGTAGGCGGCGACCGACGCGGTGTTGACGATGACGCCGCGCTCGCCGCCGTCATCGGGCTCGCTGGCGCTCATGATCTCGGCCGCGAGCCGGATCATGTTGAAGCTGCCGACCAGGTTGATATTGATCGCGCGCGCGAAGCTGTCGAGCCGGTGTGCGCCGTTCTTGCCGACGACCTTCTCGGCCGGCGCGATGCCGGCGCAGTTGACCAGGCCGCGCAGCTGGCCCAGGGATTGCGCGACCTCGAACGCGGCGCGCGCGCTCTCGTCGCTGGTGACGTCGGTCGGCACGAAGCGCGCGTTGTCTCCGAGTTCGGCCGCGACCTTCTGGCCGGCCTCGGCGTTGACGTCGGCCAGCACGACCTGGCCGCCGCGTGCGACCAGCATGGCCGCCGTCGCGGCTCCGAGGCCGGAACCGCCGCCCGTCACCACGAAGACCTTGTCCTTGATTTCCATCTCATGCTCCTCAGTGTTGTGCGCGTCGTTGCGACGCTTTCGGTCAATTCTTCGCTCACTGTAGGCGGCTTCGATACCGGTTTCAATGGCGCAAGCCTTCAATCCCGATGACGGATTCGGTCAATGCCGCCTTGCCCGGGGCCGGCAAGGGCACCATCGCCATCGCCTTCGTGCACGAGGCGCTGGCCTGCCTGCGCGAGCGCGGCATCGACGAGGGCGAGCTGCTGGCGCGCGCCGGCATCTCGGCCGAGCTGCTGGCGCTGCCGCAGGCGCGCGTGTCGTCGTCCTGCTACGGTCTGCTCTGGCATGGCATCGCGCAGTTGATCGACGACGAGTTCTTCGGGCTCGACAGCCGGCGCATGAAGTCGGGCAGCTTCACCTTGCTGTGTCATGCGCTGATCCATGCCGATACGCTCGAGCGCGCCTTGCGCCGTGCGCTGCGCTTTCTGCGCCTGCTGCTCGATGATTTCCAGGGCGAGCTCGAGGTCGAGGCCGGCGTCGCGCGCATCCGCATCACCGATCGGCTCGACCCCGAAGGGCAGACCATCCCGCCGCGGCGCGCCTTCGCCTACGGCACCTACCTGCTGCTGCTGCACGGCCTGGCCTGCTGGCTGGTCGGGCGCCGCATTCCGCTGCTCGATGCGCAGTTCCGCTGCGCCGAGCCGGCATTCAGCGCTGAGTGGCGCGTGCTGTTCGCCCCCGAGCTGCGCTTTGGCTGTGCCGACTCCGGCATCCGCTTCGATGCTGCCTACCTCGGCCTGCGCAACCTGCGCGACGAGGCCGGCATGAAAGAGTTCCTGCGTTCGGCGCCGGCCAACTTCCTGGTCAAGTACAAGAACAGCTCGGGCCTGTCGGCGCGCATCCGGCGCCGGCTGCGCGGCCAGCATCCGGCGCAATGGCCCAGCCTGCCCGAGCTCGCGCGCCAGCTCAACCTGTCCGAGGCCACGCTGCGCCGGCGCCTGGAGCAGGACGGCAGCTCCTACCGCGCCATCCTCGACGACCTGCGGCGCGACATGGCGATCGGCCTGCTCGCCGACAGCCAGGCCAGCCTGGCCGACATCGCCGCCGCGCTCGGCTTCTCCGAGGCCAGCGCCTTCCACCGCGCGTTCCGCAACTGGACCGGATCGCGCCCGGGCGAATACCGCCGGCCTCAGTCGGGCTGGAAGTGATACGACACCAGTGACTCGGTGTCGCTGTCGACCAGCAAGGGCTTGCCCGCCGGCGGAAAGGCGCGCTGCACGCAGTCGGAGCGCGGGCAGACCCGGCAGCCCGGGCCGATCGGCACCACGTCCGAGGGGTGCTGCAGGTCGAGTCCGTCGGCATAGACCAGCTCGTGCGCATGGGCCAGCTCGCAGCCCAGGCCGACCGCGAACAGCTTGCGCCGCTTGCGAAAGCCGCCGTTGCCGCGCTCGATCGTGCGCGCGATGCCGAAGAAGCGCGAGCCGTCGGCCATCTCGGCGACCTGGGTCAGGATGCGCCCGGGCTGGGCGAAGGCCTCGTGCACATGCCACAGCGGACAGGCACCGCCGTGGCGCGCGAAGTGGAACGAGGTCGCGCTCTGGCGCTTGGAGATGTTGCCGGCCTGGTCCAGGCGCAGGAAGTAGAACGGCACGCCGCGCGCATTGGGCCGCTGCAGCGTCGAGAGCCGGTGGCAGATGGTCTCGAAGCTGACATGGAAGCGCAGCTGCAGCAGCTCGATGTCGTAGCGCAGCTGCCGCGTCGCCTGCAGGAAAGGCCCGTAGGGCAGGACGACCGCGCCGGCGAAGTAGTGCGCGAGTCCCTGGCGCGCGAGCGCCTGCGTCGCCGGGTCGGTGAAGCCGCCCTGGACGATCTCGGCATCGATCGCCTCGCCGTGCGCGAGCAGCGCGTACTGGGTGGCGAGCTGGAAGGCCTGCTGCGCGTCGTTGAGCCCTTCTGGCAGCGTCAGGCGCCGGCGCACCGGGTCGTAATGGCGCAGCAGCCCGCGCTGGTGCTGCGCCGGCACCACCTCGACCTTGAGCCGGCTTTGCAGCACGCCGCTGATCGCCGCCGCCCTGACGCCTGGCGTCAGTCCCAGCTCGGTGGCAAACCGCTCGGCCAGCTGGTCGAGCTCGTCGAGGTAGTTGTTGCGCCGGTTCAGGTAGTCGCGCACCTCCTCATGCGGCGGCGCATAGGTCAGCGCCTGGCCCGGTCTGCCGCCGGCGGAGCCGAGCTCGCCGTAGTAGCGGTCTATGGTCTGCGCGTGCTCCTCCTGCAGGCGGTGATGGCGCTGGTAGAGCTTGAGGAAGCTCTCGACCAGCTCGGGCGCCTGGTCCAGCATGCGCGTGAGCGCAGCGGTCGGTAGCCGGTCGCTGCGCAGCGTGCGGTCGTGCAGCGCGGCGTCGAGCTCGGCGAGCAGGCGCTTGTCCTGGTCCTCGGAGAACTGGCCGATGTCGCCGCCGAAGGTTTCGGCCAGCTTGAGCAGCACCCCGGCGGTGACCGGGCGCTGGTTGTTCTCGATCTGGCTGACGTAGCTCAGCGAGACCGAGAGCCGCTGCGCCAGCGTCGCCTGGTTCCAGCCTTGCTGCTCGCGCAGGCGGCGCACTCGCGGTCCGACGTAGAGTTTGCGGCTGGTGCTCATTTCACAGGTTTCACAATATGGGTGGTTTTGCGTGAAAGGACTTCACAGCAATTCATTTTTACAAAAACATTCTAGGTCGGTTTGTGGAATCTGTGTATATAGTGGCTGTGAAGAGTGATCCGACTCGCAACACAACACAGGAGACCCGCATGACGGCCAGCATTCCCAATATCCCCTTGCTCATCAACGGTGAATTCGTCCAGTCCACCACCACGCAGTGGCGCGACGTGATCAACCCGGCGACGCAGCAGGTCCTCGCCCGCGTGCCGCTGGCGACCGCCGACGAGCTCGCGCAAGCCGTGGCCGCAGCCAAGGCAGCCTTCCCGGCCTGGCGCAAGACGGCGATCGGCACCCGTGCCCGCATCTTCCTGAAGTACCAGCAGCTCATCCGCGAGAACATCAAGTCGCTCGCTGCGATGCTGACGGCCGAGCAGGGCAAGACCCTGGCCGACGCCGAAGGCGACGTGTTCCGCGGCCTCGAGGTCGTCGAGCACGCGGCTTCGATCGGCAACCTGCAGCTCGGCGAGCTGGCCAACAACGTCGCCAGCGGTGTCGATACCTACACGCTGCTGCAGCCGCTGGGCGTGTGCGCCGGCATCACGCCGTTCAACTTCCCGGCCATGATCCCGCTCTGGATGTTCCCGATGGCGATCGCCTGCGGCAACACCTTCGTGCTCAAGCCGTCCGAGCAGGACCCGATGGTCACCATGCGCCTGGTCGAGCTCGCGCTCGAAGCCGGCATTCCCCAGGGCGTGCTCAACGTCGTGCATGGCGCGGCCGAAGTGGTCGATGCGATCTGTGATCACCCGGACATCAAGGCGGTGTCCTTCGTCGGCTCGACCCGCGTCGGCACCCATGTCTACAACCGCGCCAGCCTCAACGGCAAGCGCGTGCAGTGCATGATGGGCGCCAAGAACCACGCCATCGTGCTGCCCGACGCCAACAAGGAACAGACGCTCAACGCGATCGCCGGCGCCGCCTTCGGTGCCGCCGGCCAGCGCTGCATGGCGCTGCCGGTCGTGGTGCTGGTCGGCGAGGCGCAGCAATGGATTCCCGAGCTCGTCGCCAAGGCCCAGACGCTCAAGGTCAGCGCCGGCACCGAGCCGGGCACCGACGTCGGCCCGGTGATCTCCTGCGCCGCGCGCGAGCGCATCGAATCGCTGATCGAGCGCGGCGTCGCCGATGGCGCGACGCTCGAACTCGATGGCCGCAAGCCGCAGGTACCCGGCTACGAGCAGGGCAACTTCGTCGGCCCGACCATCTTCGCGGGCGTGCGTCCCGGCATGGCGATCTACGACCAGGAGATCTTCGGCCCCGTGCTGTCCATCGTCGCCGCCAATGACATCGACGAGGCGATCGAGTTCATCAACGCCAACCCGAACGGCAACGGTACCGCGATCTTCACCCAGAGCGGCGCGGCCGCACGCCGCTTCCAGGATGACATCGACGTCGGCCAGGTCGGCATCAACGTGCCGATTCCGGTGCCGGTGCCGATGTTCTCGTTCACCGGTTCGCGCGCGTCCAAGCTCGGCGACCTCGGCCCCTACGGCAAGCAGGTGGTGATGTTCTACACCCAGACCAAGACCGTGACCGCGCGCTGGTTCGACGACAGCACCTCGTCCCAGGGCGTCAACACCACGATCAGCCTGAAGTAAGCCCGTGCGACGGATCGCGCCTCGCGGTCCGTCGCGCCCATCCTGAATGAGGTTCACATGAACTTTGAACTGAGCGAGGAACAGCGCGCGTTCGCCCAGTCGGCGCGCGATTTCGCGCTGGCTGAACTGGCGCCACACGCCGCGCACTGGGATGCCGAGGGCATCTTCCCCAAGGAGACGATCGCCCAGTCGGGCGAGCTGGGCTTCTGCGGCCTCTACGCGCCCGAGAGCATCGGCGGTCTGGCGCTGCCGCGCCTGGACGCGACGCTGGTGTTCGAGGAGATGGCGGCGTTCGACCCCTCGACCACCGCCTTCATCACCATCCACAACATGGCGACCTGGATGCTCGGCAGCTGGGGCAGCGAGAGCGTGCGCGCGCAGTGGGGCGAGGCGCTGACCTCGGGCGCCAAGCTCGCGTCCTACTGCCTGACCGAGCCCGGCGCCGGGTCGGATGCTGCGTCGCTCAAGACGCGCGCGCTGCGCGACGGCGACGACTACCTGATCACCGGCTCCAAGGCCTTCATCTCCGGCGCCGGCAGCACCGACGTGCTGATCGTCATGGCGCGCACCGGCGAGCCCGGCTCGGGCGCTGCGGGCATCTCGGCCTTCGCCGTGCCGGCCGATGCGCCCGGCATCGCGTACGGCAAGAAGGAAGAGAAGATGGGCTGGAACAGCCAGCCCACCCGCACCATCAGCTTCGACCAGGTGCGCGTGCCGGCGGCCAACCTGCTGGGCCAGGAGGGCGACGGCTTCAAGATCGCGATGAAGGGGCTCGACGGCGGGCGCATCAACATCGCGACCTGCTCGATCGGCGCCGCGCAAGGCGCCTTGAGCACGGCGCAGCGCTACCTGCACGAGCGGCGCCAGTTCGGCCGCCCGCTGGCCGACTTCCAGGCGCTGCAGTTCAAGCTCGCCGACATGGCGACCGAGCTCGTCGCCGCGCGCCAGATGGTGCGCCTGGCCGCGAGCAAGCTCGATGCCGGTCACGCCGACGCCAGCGTCTATTGCGCGATGGCCAAGCGCTTCGCCACCGACGTCGGCTTCGAGGTCTGCAACCAGGCGCTGCAGATCCACGGCGGCTACGGCTACATCCGCGAATACCCGCTGGAGCGCCTGCTGCGCGATGCGCGCGTGCACCAGATCCTGGAGGGCACGAACGAGATCATGCGCGTGATCATTGCGCGCCGCATGCTGCAGGACAACGCCACCGAGACCATCCGATGAACCCGAACACCTACACCGGCCTGCGGCTGGAAAAACGTGGCCACACCGCCATCGTCACGCTCGACAATCCGCCGGCCCACACCTGGACCGAGCAGAGCCTGTCCGCGCTGCAGCAGCTCGTCGCCGACCTCAACGCCGACCTCGACGTCTATGCGCTCGTGATCACCGGCGACGGCCCCAAGTTCTTCAGCGCCGGCGCCGACCTCAAGCTGTTCGCTTCCGGCGACAAGGGCGTCGCGGCCACCATGGCGCGCCGCTTCGGCGCCGCGTTCGAGGCGCTCTCGGCCTTCCGCGGCGTGAGCATTGCGGCGATCAACGGCTACGCCATGGGCGGCGGCCTGGAGTGCGCGCTGGCCTGCGACCTGCGCGTGGCCGAGGAGCACGCCGTCATGGCGCTGCCCGAGGCTGCGGTGGGCCTGCTGCCCTGCGCGGGCGGCACGCAGTGGCTGAGCTGGACGGTGGGCGAGTCCTGGGCCAAGCGCATGATCCTGCTCGGCGAGCGCGTCGATGCGGCCAAGGCGCTGCAGATCGGCCTGGCCGATGAGCTGGTTGCCCGCGGCCAGGCCTTGAGCCGGGCGCTGGAGCTGGCCGATGCGGTCTGCAGGCAGAGCCCGAGCGCCGTGACCGCCTGCAAGCGCCTGATCCAGGGCGCGCGCAGCGGCAACGCGCAGCAGGCGCTGGTCGGCGAGCGCGAGGAGTTCGTCGCGCTGTTCGACACCCAGGACCAGCGCGAGGGCGTCAACGCCTTCCTCGAAAAGCGCGCGCCGCAGTGGCGCAACGCCTGAAAGGGAACGCCATGGCTCCCGTACTGTTTGCCCGGATCGAGACCGCGTCGGGCCTGGCCTTCGGCCGCGCGACGCTGAATCAGCCCGCCAGCCTCAACGCGCTCTCGCTGGAGATGATCGACCTGCTCGGGCCCCAGCTCAAGGCCTGGGCCGATGACGCCAGCATCGCCGGCGTCATCCTCGACTCCTGCAGCGAGAAGGCCTTCTGCGCCGGCGGCGACGTGGTCGATCTGTACCGCTCGATCCGCGCCACGCCGGCGGGCCAGGTGCCCGAGCGCGCCGCCGCCTTCTTCGAGCGCGAATACCGGCTCGACCACCTGATCCACCGCTACCCCAAGCCGCTGCTGTGCTGGGGCCACGGCATCGTGATGGGCGGCGGCATCGGGCTGCTGGCGGGCGCGTCGCACCGCGTCGTCACGCCCAGGACCCGCTTCGCCATGCCCGAGATCACCATCGGGCTCTACCCGGACGTCGGCGGCAGCTGGTTCCTGCAGCGCATGCCGGGTCGCGCCGGCCTGTTCCTGGCGCTGACCGGCGCGCCGCTCAATGCCAGCGACGCGCTCTTTGCCGGCCTGGCCGACTTCGCGCTGGCGGCTGACGCCCTGCCGGCCTTGCTCGAAGAGATCGTCGCGGCCCACTGGCAGGGCGAGCAGCAGGCCGACGCCGCCCGGCTCGACCACCTGCTCGCACGCCGCTCGCTGCCGGACCTGCCGGCCTCGCCGCTGCAGGCGCACCTGCCGCGCATCGATGCGCTGATCGCGCGCGACCCGCTGGAGCAGATCGCGCCACGCCTGGTCGCGCTCGCATCCGACCCCGACCCCTGGCTGGTGCAGGCGGGCGCGAGCTTCGCCAAGGGATCGCCGACCTCGGCGGCGCTGTCGTACGAGCTGCAGCGCGCCACCCGCCACGCCTCGCTGGCCGAGGTGTTCCGGCTCGAATACCAGGCTTCGGTCGGCTGCTGCCTGCAGCACGACTTCGCCGAAGGCGTGCGCGCGCTGCTGGTGGACAAGGACAAGAAGCCGCAATGGCAGCCGGCCACGCTGGACCAGGTCAGCCCCGCTCTGGTCGCCGCCCACCTCGAGCCGCGCTTCGACGGCCCGCATCCGCTCGCCGATCTGGCGTGAAACCATCATCAGACAACAGGAGACAACAATGAGTCAAGCTATCGCCTTCATCGGCCTGGGCAACATGGGCGGCCCGATGGCCGCCAACCTGGTCAAGGCCGGCTACGCGGTCAAGGCCTTCGATCTGAGCGCGGCCGCCTGCCAGGCGGCGCGCGAGCAGGGCGTCGCAGTCGCCGCATCGGTCGCCGAGGCGGTCGCCGGCGCGACCACCGTGATCTCGATGCTGCCCGCGAGCAAGCATGTCGAGTCGCTGTATCTGGGTGACGCCGGCGTGCTGGCGCAGCTGGCAGCGGGCGCGCTGGTGATCGACTGCAGCACGATCGCGCCGGCCTCGGCGCAGAAGGTCGCGCAGGCGGCGCAGGTGCGCGGCATCCGCATGATCGACGCGCCGGTCTCGGGCGGCACGGCGGGCGCGGCGGCCGGCACGCTGACCTTCATCGTCGGCGGCCCTGCCGAATCGCTCGAACTCGCGCGCCCCGCGCTGCAGGCCATGGGCAAGAACATCTTCCACATGGGTGACGCCGGCGCAGGCCAGGTCGCCAAGCTGTGCAACAACATGGCGCTGGCTGTCATCATGGGCGTGACGGCCGAGGCGATCTCGCTGGGCGCCGCACACGGGCTCGACGCCAAGGTGCTGTCGCAGATGATGGCGGTCAGCACCGGCCGCAGCTGGGCGACCGAGATCTGCAACCCCTGGCCCGGCGTGCTGGAGAATGCGCCGGCCTCGCGCGGCTACAGCGGCGGCTTCGGCAACGACCTGATGCTCAAGGACCTGGGCCTTGCGGTCGAGGCCGCGATCGGCTCGGGCGCGACCATCCCGCTCGGCGAGCTCGCCCGCAACCTGTACGCGATGAACCGCAACCAGGGCCGCGGCGGGCTGGACTTCTCCAGCGTCGTCAAGCTCTTCCTCAAGGACTGATGCGACGAAAGAAAGGGGGAAGGCGCGAAATGCGACTTCCCTCTTCCTGGCCGGCAGCGGCTGCATGGGCCCCGGATGGGGCCTTTCTCATTGGTAGCTGCGCGCGTCCTCGATCACCTTGCCGTCGTTGGGCAGGCTGCCCGGCGCGCACGGCACGATCTCGCCGCGCAGCTTGGTGACGTCGCGCAGCGTCTGGGCGATCCGCTCGGCCAGCCCGGCGTCGATCTGTCCGCTGGCGACCTCGACGCGCAGCTCCATGCGGTCGCTCGCCATCTCGCCGCTGACGACCAGGCGCGCGCGCATCACTTCGGGAAAGCGCCGCGCGACCTCGGCGACCTGACCCGGATGCACGAACATGCCGCGCACCTTGGTGGTCTGGTCGGCGCGTCCGAGCCAGCCCCGGATCCGGGTGTTGGTCCGACCCGTGGGGCAGGGGCCGGGCAGCACGGCCGAGAGGTCGCCGGTACCGAAGCGGATCAGCGGATAGTCGGGGTTGAGTACGGTCACCACCACTTCGCCGACCTCGCCGTCGGGCACCGGGTCATTGGTGCCGGGGCGCACGATCTCCAGGATCACGCCCTCATCGACGACCAGGCCCTCGCGTGCCTCGGTCTCGTAGGCGATCAGGCCGCAGTCGGCGGTCGCGTAGCACTGGTAGCCGGCCACGCCGCGTTCGGCCAGCCAGTCGCGCAGCGAGGGCGGGAAGGCCTCGCCCGAGACCAGCGCCTTGGTGATCGACAGCGTGCGGCCGGCCTCGGCAGCCTTCTCCAGCAGGATCTTCAGGAAGCTCGGCGTGCCCGAGTAGGCGCTGGGCAGCAGGTCGGCGATGGCGTCGAGCTGCTGCTCGGTGTTGCCGACGCCGCCCGGGATCACGCTGCAGCCGAGCGCCTGCGCGCCGCTCTCCATGAACCAGGCGCCCGGTGTCAGGTGGTAGCTGAAGCAGTTGTGGACCAGCTCGCCGGACTCGAAGCCGGCCGCGGCCATCGCGCGCGCGATGCGCCAGTAGTCGGTGGCCTGGCCCTCGGGTTCGTAGATCGGGCCGGGCGACTGGTAGACGCGGCGCGCGCCGCTCCTGAGCAGGCTGCGCCAGCCTATGGTGGCAAAGCCGCCGAAGGGGTCGCCACCGGCGGCGCGCGACGCCTGCTGGCGTTCGAGCAGCTCGTGCTTGCGCGTCACGGGCAGTTGCGCGAGCGCGGCGCGCGTATTGATCGCTGCGGCATCGACGCCGGCCAGGATCTCGGCCAGTGCCGGACTCAGGCGCTGCGCTTGTTCGACATGTGCGGGCAGGGCGGCGAACAGGGCCGCCTCGCGCTCGGATGGCGGACGGGTTTCCAGTGCATCGTAAAAGGGCATGGTGCTCTCGATTGGGCTGGGAATGGGGGCAGACTCAGGCCAGCCAGCGCTTGCGGCGCTTGTAGCTCTTGACGTCCTTGAAGCTCTTGCGCTCGCCGCCGCCGACGCCGAGGTAGAACTCCTTGACGTCCTCGTTGTTGCGCAGGTCCTCGGCGGCGCCATCCATCATGATGCGGCCCGATTCCATGATGTAGCCGTAGTCGGCATACTTCAGCGCCATGTTGGTGTTCTGCTCGGCGATCAGGAAGGTGACCTTCTCCTTCTGGTTGAGGTCGCGCACGATCTCGAACACCTCCTCGACGATCTGCGGCGCCAGGCCCATCGACGGCTCGTCGAGCAGCACCACGCTCGGGTTGCTCATCAGCGCGCGGCCGATCGCGCACATCTGCTGCTCGCCGCCGGAGGTGTAGGCGGCCTGGCTGGCCTTGCGCGTCTTCAGGCGCGGGAAGTAGTTGTAAACCTTCTCGAGGTTGGCCGCGACCTCGGCCTTGCTGGTGCGGGTGTAGCTGCCGGTCAGCAGGTTCTCCTCGATCGTCAGGTGGGCAAAGCAGTGGCGGCCTTCCATGACCTGCACCACGCCGCGCTTGACGAGCTCGGCCGGGTTGAGGTTGTCGATGCGCTCGCCGCGCAGCTCGATGCTGCCCTTGGTGACCGCGCCGCGCTCGCCCTGCAGCAGGTTCGAGATGGCGCGCAGCGTCGTCGTCTTGCCGGCACCGTTGCCGCCCAGGATGGCGGCGATCTGTCCTTCGGCGACGCTGAGCGAGACGCCCTTGAGCACCAGGATCACATGGTTGTAGATGACCTCGATGCCGTTGACGTTGATGACGGTGTTGGGATTGCTCATGGAAAAACCTTGCTTTCTCGCCGGGCTGGCACCTGCCAGCCCGGGCGCTGGCTCAACAGATCAGGACTGGCAGTCCGCCGGGGTGCGCGGGGTCAGCTTCTTCTCGGCGGCGTACTTGGCGGCGGCGGCCTTGACCATCGGCTTGATGATCATCTCGTCGGCCTGGTACCAGTCGGACGCCCAGACGAACTTGGCGCCGTCCCAGCTGTGGATGCGCGTCCAGGCCGAGCCCATGTGGTCCTGGCAGCTGGTCGAGAGCGGGCGCAGCACGTCCTTGAAGCCGAGCGCGTCGAGCTTGGGCTGCGTCAGGTTGAGGTTCTCCAGGCCCCAGCGCACCTGCGCGCCGGTCACGACCTTGCCCTTGCCGAAGCGCTCCTGCGCCGCGCGCACGCCCTCGACGGCGTAGAGCGCCGACTGCACGCCGCGCATGTAGAGCACGTCACCGACCTCTTCCTTCGGCCCGGTGCCCTTGCCCTTGGCATGCAGCTTGTCGAGGATCTCCTTGACGACAGCCGACTGCTTCTCGGCGCCATGCTGGAGCATGACCGCGTTGTAGCCCTTGGCACCCGCGCCGACGTCCTTGACATCGGGCTCGGCACCGGCCCACCAGACGCCGTACATCTTCTCGCGCGGGAAACCGGTGGCCTGCGCTTCCTTGAGCGCAGTCGAGTTCATCACGCCCCAGCCCCACAGCATCACGTAGTCGGGCTTGGACTGGCGGATCTGCAGCCAGGTCGCCTTCTGCTCGACGCCCGGAGCCGTCACCGGCAGCAGCTGCAGTTCGAAGCCGTGCTGTCGGGCGCGTTCCTGAGTCAGCGGAATGGCTTCCTTGCCGAACGGGCTGTCGTGGAAGACCAGCGCGATCTTCTTGCCCTTGAGCTTGTCGAGGCCGCCTTCCTTCTTGCCGATATGCTGGATGATGGTGTCGGCCGCGACCCAGTAGGTGCCGGCGAGCGGGAAGTTCCACTTGAACACGCCGCCGTCGGCCGATTCGCTGCGGCCGTAGCCGGCGGTGATGACCGGGATCTTGTCAACCGGGGCCTTCTCGGTCAGCGCGAAGGTGATGCCGGTCGACAGCGGCTGGAACACCGAGGCGCCCTTGCCCTTGAGGCGCTCGTAGCACTCGACGCCGCGGTCGGTCGCGTAGCCGGTTTCGCATTCTTCGTACGTGACCTTCACGCCGTTGATGCCGCCGCGCTCGTTGACCAGCTTGAGGTAATCGACATAGCCGTTGGCCCAGGGCACGCCGTTCGGGGCGTAGGCACCGGTGCGGTAGACCAGCACGGGAAAGAACTGCTCCTTGGCCTGGGCGTGGGCGCTGCCCAGCAAGGCGCCCGAGAGGCTGGCAGCGGCGGTCGCGGCGATGGCAAGGTGGCGAAGCTTCATGGTCTGTCTCCTATGGAATAGTGGATACGACGGGAACGGGAAACTTGAATGGGAATCAGTGCGGGAACGGCCAGATACGCAGCTTCTGCTTGGCGATGCTCCACATCTTGGCCAGGCCGTGCGGCTCGACGATCAGGAACCAGACGATCAGCGCGCCGAAGATCATGACCTCGGTGTGCGACAGCGCGGCAGTCGAGACCGTCACGCCGATCAGTCCGCCGGCCCAGGGCAGCAGCTGGTTGAGCAGGATCGGCAGCAGCACGATGAAGGCGGCGCCGAAGAAGCTGCCCATGATCGAGCCCATGCCGCCGATGATGACCATGAACAGCAGCTGGAAGGAGCGGTCGATGCTGAACGCCGCCGGCTCCCAGGCGCCCAGGTGGACGAAGCCCCACAGTCCACCGGCGACGCCGACGATGAACGAGCTGACCGCGAACGCGCTGAGCTTGGCGTACATCGGGCGGATGCCGATCACGGCGGCGGCGACGTCCATGTCGCGGATCGCCATCCACTCGCGGCCGATCGCGCCGCGCACCAGGTTCTTCGCCAGCAGGCCGAAGGCGACCAGGAAGGCCAGGCAGAACAGGTACTTGGCCATCGGCGTGTCGATCGACCAGCCCAGCACGCTGAGGTTGGAGACCGAGACCGAGCCCGACGGGTTGTTGTTGGTGAACCAGCCCACGCGCAGGAAGGCCCAGTCACAGAAGAACTGCGCGGCCAGCGTCGCCACCGCCAGGTACAGGCCCTTGACGCGCAGGCTCGGGATGCCGAAGACCATGCCGACCAGCGTGGCGAAGAAGCCACCCGAGAGCAGCGCCAGGATCAGCGGCATGCCGTCGATGCGGATGTAGGTGTTGTACGCCATGTAGGCGCCGACCGCCATGAAGGCGCCCGAGCCCAGCGAGATCTGGCCGCAGTAGCCGACCAGGATGTTGACGCCGAGCGCGGCCAGCGACAGGATCAGGAAGGGGATCAGGATGGCGCGGAACAGGTATTCGTCTGCCAGCAGCGGCACGGCGATGGCGGCGAAGGCGACCAGTGCCAGGATGGCCCAGCGGTCCTGCGAGATCGTGAAGATCTGCTGGTCGGCACGGTACGAGGTCTTGAACTGACCGTTTTCGCGGTAGAGCATGGGGGTCTCCGGATTCTTGTAAGGGGGTCAGACGCGGTCGATGATCTTTTCGCCGAACAGGCCTTGCGGGCGGAACAGCAGGAAGACGAGCGCGAGCATGTAGGCAAACCAGATCTCGATGCCACCGCCGACCAGCGGGCCGAGGTAGACCTCCGAGAGCTTCTCGCCGACGCCGATGATGAGGCCGCCGATGATGGCGCCCGGTACCGAGGTCAGGCCGCCGAGGATGATCACCGGCAGCGCGCGCAGCGCCACAGTGGCCAGTGAGAACTGCACGCCCAGTTTGGAGCCCCAGATCATGCCGGCCACCAGCGCCACCACGCCAGCCACGCACCAGACGATGACCCAGATGCGGTTGAGCGGGATGCCGATGGATTGCGCAGCTTGGTGGTCGTCGGCCACCGCACGCAGTGCCCGGCCGGTGCTGGTTTTCTGGAAAAACAGCGAGAGCATCAAGACCAGTGCAGCGGCAATGCCGGCGGCGATCAGGTCTTCCTTGTTGATCATGATGCCGCCTTCAAAGACGCTTTCGAGCACGAAGATCGGGTCTTTGGGCATGCCGATATCGATCTTGTAGATGTCGCTGCCGAAAATGGTCTGTCCCAGACCTTCCATGAAATAGGTGATGCCCAGCGTGGCCATCAGCAGGGTGGCGGCCTCCTGGTTGACCAGGTGGCGCAGCACCAGGAACTCCACCAGCCAGGCTGTGATGAACATCACGGCGCCGGCCAAGATGAAGGCCAGCACATTGGCCACGATCATCGATTCAATGCCGAACCACTGGGGAATCCAGCCGGAGAAGCGGGCCATCGCCAGTGCCGCGAACAGCACCATCGCCCCTTGCGCGAAATTGAAGACCCCCGAGGCCTTGAAGATGAGCACGAAGCCCAGAGCCACCAGGGCGTACAGCATGCCGGCCATGAGGCCGCCAAACAAGATTTCAAGAAAAGAGCCCATCTTGATCTTTCTGTTCAGTGAGAGTTGCCCAGGTAGGCCTTGATGACCTCCGGGCTGTTGCGGACTTCATCGGGCGTGCCGTCACCAATCTTCTTGCCGTAGTCGAGCACCACGACGCGGTCGGAAATGTCCATCACCACGCCCATGTCGTGCTCGATCAGCGCGATGGTGGTGCCGTAGTGATCGTTGACGTCGAGGAT
>JACCEC012091770.1_pt1 | contig 17787 bp, 34 predicted proteins | sample 7450121 | NCBI WGS metagenome assembly JACCEC01 (sample SAMN15323455, study PRJNA562643) | freshwater metagenome | isolation source: river surface water | place: USA:Blue River Watershed | collected 2017-08-18 | reverse complement strand
TAAGTCTTGACAGTGATGGAATGCCATATAGTCATGGTAATTCAAATGATGTTTATGACGATGGTTATCACAACGGTACGCAAAATGGTGAATATGAGCTTGCAAACAAAATATATCGTATTCTACACGGAGAGATCGTGAAATGAATTATCAAAGCTTTCGTAAACTTTGGGAACAAAAAGTTGGTCCAGTTCCAACCGATAATGAGATCCTTTTCAAAGATGGAAATCATCTAAACTGCGATTTTGATAACCTATATTATGGAAAGAAAAATGAAACCACTGATTCATGCTCGTAATTCAGTAAAGCGATATGGCGGTGTAGAAGAAGACTATCTCCCTGTGCATAATTGGTTTGACAGCACCAAAGCATCCACTGCGAACTTCTATCATCGTGCAATCCTCCACAACACATTCGGTATCTTTCTTGCTGAACAATTGTTTGGTGTCTATATTGTAAATAGTGACGGTAAGAAGATCTCAGTTCGTGATGTTGCCGAAGATCACGTAAAAGAAGACTGTCAAGGTAAAATTCCAACTATCGATGAATGGTTGGGTGAACTACCACCAAAGAATTGGATGGTAGGTAAAGGTTTAAAAAAGTATGTTGAAAGCATCGGTATGGAGACTGATTAATGGAACAGAAACTATTGAATACTTTGAAGATGGAACATAAGACACTTCAAGAGCAGATTAATGAATTGAATAAACAAATGCGAGAAAAATCGAAGGACCTGATGAAGGAAGCATTCCGTGATTTTCTTGGAAAGTATGAAGAAGTAGTAGAGAATATCTTTTGGACACAGTATACACCTCACTTTAACGATGGCGAAGCATGCGAGTTTGGTGTGAACGATGTTTTCATTCTATTGAAAGATGATGAGGAAGCGTGCGAATATGAAGGTTCTTCTCTCTATGATCAAGACAGTATCAATGAACTGAAGAAACAAATTGCAGAATGGGAAGCTTGGGAAAAAGATCCTATGGCTGCAGCACTAAAGCACAAAGAGTTCTATATCAAACGCTATAATCGAAATCCATTTGATCCTAAAAGTTCATATTCATACTCTTATAATAAACGCGAATACAAGACTGAAGAAGATCTTATGCGTGAATGGAGACCGCATTACGTTTCAAAAGAATCATGCAAAGAACAGCTTCAAACTGCAGAATTGTTTGTATCTAAGTATCCTAATCTACAAAAAGACTTTAAAGAGATCAAGAGTATGATTGGTGGACTTGATGAAGATCTAATGAGAGCCATGTTTGGCGATCACGCAAAAGTAGTAGTTTCAACTAACGGAATTGAGGTAGAAGAATATGAGCACGACTGAGTTTGTTGAAGAAGCATTTGTAAATGAGTTTGGACAAAAAATCGAACCAGGAGAAGAAGTGATTTATGCCGGTACTTCTTGGAAACAAACTAGCATCGGAAAAGCAACATTTAAAGGTGTCCGTTATGGTAATGTTGTAAGAACAGAATATTTTAAAGATGAAAATGGTAAATACATCCAAGAAGATTTTACTGATCCTTGGGGAAGAACATATAAGCGCACAAAATCTGAAACAAAAATTACGCGTGAAGTTGTTTCTGTAGTTGTTAGATCGAACCGTGGCAAAAAATATCAATGGGTAGATCTTCCAAACGGCAAACGTGATTATGTTAAGACTGATGAAGATGTCTTTGGAACTTCTACCCTTCCACTGAAGCGAGTATATAAGTTCAATACATCCCTTTCTGATATGGCTGGTAAGAGATTTTGAGTTGACATTCCTTTCCTTACAGGTTATATTGATTCTATAAGGAAAGGAATCCAAATGAAAACTTCGAAAGAATACTTCCTCGAGTCTGCTGTTGCTGTTGCGGAAGATCGCTTCGGTCTTACAATCTCTCTTGAGAAGATGACAGAGATTATCGGTGACAAAATGGCTCGTGAGTGGACTGATTACGAATATACCGAAGTAACTCCTTACATGGACACTGCTCCTCGCGAAGAGATTGCTGACATTATCGCTATGCATTACACTGGCCGTCATTGGCCTACCTACGGAGAGAAGATTGATCCGAAAGAGTTTTGGAATGATCTTGTTGAAAAAGTAAAGGCTGACGTCTGAGAAAAGAATTAGTTAAAAATAATTGTTGACAAACAGATAGAATCAGTATAATATCTAAATATAAGGAAACGAAATGTTTATTCTTGGATTTATCACAGGTGTTGTAGTTACTTGTATTTGCGCCTGGATACTTCTTCGAAAACCACCAAATTTCCTACCTTGGTAAAAAATAGTAAAAAGTTAAAATAATTGTTGACAAGTACATAGAATCAGTATATTGTTTTTATAAATAAACCAAATGGATGATTACAGCAACTAGCTTCGGATAGCAACAAGTTCATCCAGATTTAAACAAAACAGAGGAAACAAATGACTTACTTTATTTGCAAATTTAAGGAATATATGACCAGGGAGGGTTCCCGGGACTAACCGTTTATGCAAATAAACTAGTTCGTTTGGAAACCCTCCAGGAAAAATCCTAGGAGGGTTTTTTAATGCTCTTTGACAATTTATTTCTGTCCCTTAGCTCAGGTGGTTAGAGCACAGTCCTGATAAGACTGGGGTCCTCGGTTCGACTCCGAGAGGGACAACCAAACATGGGGATGCGGCGAAGTTGGAGAGTCGCGGCGGTCTGTAAAACCGTTCCTGTAAAGGTGAGTTGGTTCGATTCCATCCATCCCCACCATAATGTAGCCCTGGTATAACTGGTGTGTACGCTAGTCTGAAAAACTAGAGGATGCGGTTCGATCCCGCGGGGCTACACCATTATTCTGATGATACACTGGTCCACTAAGAGTGGTGTAGAGATAGCGGTGCAGTAGAAATACTGTGAACAGACTTGCAAGGTAGATACTCGTTAACCAGTGTATCTTCTGAATAATGGGGCATGGGACTTCTTGGCGAAGGTCGCCGCCCTTTCAAGGCGGAGAAACGGGTTCGAAACCCGTATGCCCTACCAAAATTATAGATCCGTAGCTGAGGTGGTTTTAGCACCCGACTTTTAATCGGAGTACGTGGGTTCGACTCCCACCGGATCTACCAAATGCGCCGGTAGCTCAGAGGCAGAGCAGGGGACTCTTAATCCCAAGGTCGAGATTTCGAAATTCTCCCGGCACACCAAACTTTACTATTTACTTTACTAAAGAATCAGTATATACTGATAATGTAAGGAACAAAGGAAAATAAAATGCAACTAGTCGCTCTTCTTCTTTCTACTCATTATGAAGGTGAAGAACTTCTTGGAGTTTTTGCTTCGACTGAACTTGCAGAAGCAGCTGCTCAAGAATATCTTTTGGGTCGCGGTTTCGAGCTTTCCCGTATTGAATCGTTTGTCTATATGGACGTAGAATTGGACAAGCTTCGGTAATATGGAGCGAGATCTGAAACTAATTCGACAGAAGATTCGAGAAGCTAAAAAACTTCCAGCGTCTAATCCACAGGAATACAATTTCAGACTGGATATTCTTAGACACTGGGAGTTTGAGCGAGACAAACTCAAGTTTCAAATTAAAGATGATAAAAGACTTTTAGAATATTTGGCCTGCCAGAGCGGTTCTGACGGTTCTCTCATAAGGAACTAGGGCGTGTTCGACTCACGCGCAGGCTACCAAACAACACGTGTCGTATCATTAGAGGGTATCTATAAGGGGTCTGTAAAACCCCGCCTGCAAAGGGCGCCGTTCGACTCGGCTGCGACACACCATGCACCCATCGTCTAACTGGACTAGGACGCTGCCCTCTCAAGGCGGAAATACGGATTCGAGTTCCGTTGGGTGTACCAATAATGCCTCTGACTGTCTAAGGGAAAGGCGGGCGCCCGATAAGCGTCTATGAGTTGGCTCGACTCCAACCAGAGGTACCAATTATAAATAGTTCCATTTAGGAGCTAAAATGTATACATACAAAGCATTCGTAAGAAGCATATATGATGGAGACACGATTAGAGTCGATATTGATTTAGGTTTCGGCGTTATCCTTGCAGACCAATCTTTAAGATTGTTAGGGATAGATACTCCAGAAATAAAAGGTGTAGAAAGGCCGCAAGGACTTATGTCCAGGGACTTCGTAGTTGAAAGAATACCTGTGGGTTCTTATATTACAATAACAACTGTTAAAGATCGTAAAGAAAAGTTTGGAAGATATCTTGCTACTGTTTTCTACGGCGAAGAACAAAAGAATTTGAACGAAGAATTATTATCAAGTGGAATGGCAACGCCATATGAGTAAATTAACAAAAGAACAGATAGAAGCAATACAGAATCAGCAGCCTGCATATGACGATCTTATAGAACTATCTGAAGAAGTCGTTCGTAGAATTAATGAGATCGCTGAAACTAATCAGGAACCAACTGATTATGTAAGACAATATATAGATGCATACAAAAATAAAGGCGCTCGGCCCGGATGGTAAGGGGTCGGATTGCAAATCCGAAGCACGCAAGTAGTGAGTTCGATTCTCACGGGCGCCTCCAATATTAAGGAACTATATTATGATGGATAAAGCATTTGAACTTACTTTGAGATCGTTATCAGGTGAAGAACTCACTGATGATGAAAAGAAATATGTGCGGGAACGCAACGCCAAGTACGAACTAGTTCGCCACGTTTACATTGAAAAGATGCGGCATGATGGACTCGACTTGAAAAACTTTCACTTTACTCCTGGCGAGTCATTCATAGAGACTCCTATCTTCGATATAGTGAATGGATTGCTCGAGATGAACAAAACTATAAAAAATGGTGACTATGAAGTTCTTGACTTTGGTGACTCTAGTTGGGTAAATAATCCACCAAAGACTGGAAGAAAAAAGACAAAATTAGGAGAGTAAAATGATCTGCTGGATACTTCTCAAAAATCTCGAAGACTATAAGAATCTTTGTCATTCTGAAGGTACTTCACCTTACATACTCGAACAGACTGAAGATAAAGCACACGTGCAAATGACTTCAAATACAGCAACGACATGGAATATGCTTGGTTACTGGTACGAGATGGGTTAAGTAAACGTAGATATAATACTCATTATACCTGGAAGTGCATATTCTAAAAGCATAATCACTATGACGAGTGTTATCATTGATACTACGATCCAATTCTTTCTTGGACTATCACTCATAAGAGAGAATGCAAGTATCTCATTTCCCATAATACGTATAGCAATTTCAAACTTTTCTGGTTCAACGTCCATTCTTCACCTATATGTTAACGCCGCGAATATTTATATAGACAGACGATATCTTTCTTAATAAATAAAAACAAAAAAGAGATGGTGAGATGCATTATAAAAGTATTTTTATTTCAGATATTCATCTAGGAACAAAAGGGTGTCAAGCAGACGCCCTTTGTTCGTTTTTAAAAGAGAACACTTGCGAAAATCTATTCCTTGTTGGTGATGTGATTGACGGTTGGCAACTACGGAAGCGTTGGTATTTTCCACAGAGCCACGCAAACGTCATAAGAAGAATCTTAACAGCTGCAAAGCGTGGCGCAAATGTGTACTATATTCTAGGAAACCACGATGAAGCATTTCGCAAGTTTCTTCAGTTTGATATCGAAATTGGAAACATAACAATATTAGATAGATACGAATATACCGCAGTAAACGAAAAGAAGTATCTAGTAATTCATGGCGATTTTTTTGACGCGTTGATGGTTGATAAAAAATGGCTGATGCACATTGGTGATAGCCTTTACAATATCATGATATGGGTCAACACTCACTTTAACTTTGTTCGTAAACTACTAGGTATGGAATATTGGAGTTTAAGTAAGTGGCTTAAGAAAAATACTAAGGAAGCCCTAAACTTCATTCATAGCTTTGAAGATCATGTATCTGACTATTGTAAGAAAGATGGATTTGACGGGATCATTTGTGGTCATATTCATACAGCAGAAATGAAGGTTATTAACGGCATAGAGTATATGAACGATGGTGATTGGGTTGAGTCAGGAACTGCATTATTAGAACACATGGATGGGAAGTTTGAACTCATCGAATACGTGCATAAAGGTGGAACAGATGAGCAAGATACTTTTAGTGACTGATGCATGGCATCCACAAGTAAACGGTGTAGTGACAACTCTTTCAAACTTAGTAGAACAAGCTAAAAAGAATGGTGATAAAATATACACGTATCATCCTGGTAGGTGTACAATAAGATTTAGATTACCATCTTATCCAGAGATAATAGTCGGAATTCCTAACCCATTTCTTGTTAGGTCCTTACTAAAGAAACAAAAATGGGACCACATACATGTAGCAACTCCAGAAGGCCCAATAGGAATGTCCTTCATTAGAACTTGCAGAAGACTTAATATTCCATTCAGCACTAGTTGCCATACTAAGTTTCCTGAATTTATAAATGCTAGATGGAAATTTATTTCAGCTGAATTTGGTTGGAAAGTTATGAGAAACCTATATGCTGGTTCATCAATTATTCTAACAACAACAGACACTATGGTAAACGAATTAAAAGAAAAAGGGTTTACACAAGAGATACTACCGTGGACTCGCGGAGTTAATCGCGATATCTTTTATCCAACAAAATCTAAATCCCCTCGTGATATACTGCTATGCGTGAGCCGAGTTAGTCACGAAAAAGGATTAGACGATTTCTGTTCTTTACAAATACCAAATATGAAAAAGGTGCTAGTAGGTGATGGACCGTATCTAGAAGAACTAAAGAAAAAATATTCAGATGTAGAGTTCGTTGGTAAAAAGGTTGGTAAAGAACTTGGAGATTACTATCGATCAGCTACGGTTTTTGTGTTTCCTTCAAGATCTGACACTTTTGGCGTAGTAAATATAGAAGCGTTAGCATGCGGAGTTCCAGTTGCTGCGTATCCAGTAACTGGCCCACTTGATATTATAGAACAAGGTGTAAATGGGTATTTGTTTGAAGACTTGTCAAAAGCAATAGAAATGTGTATGAAACTGAATAAAAATGAAATACATAAGAGTTCACTAAAATGGACTTGGGAAAACTGCTACGCACAGTTCAAAGAAATTCTTCTATTTGCAAAAGTTGGTTGACATTTGGCGATTCTAATTATAGAATAAAATATATAATGATAAAGGCACAAAATGAATATTCATCACAATCCACGAGTCAATATCCAGCTAGCTGAGAAACTCTATTCTGAGAAGGATGGCGTTCCTGTAAAGTATGTTTGCTCGTCAGCACTTAATAGTTATGCCGCTATAGCTGCAGATATCTTTTATCGTGAAACTCCTCACTCTCAGTTTGGTAATCGTTACTTCGGTCTTCTATACGATATTGAGGATCGTCTCCTAATTACTAATGCGGATAAGATCGAAACGTTGGATTTTGATATGGTCGAAGTCGACGGAACACTTTACTACAGCCGGCATAGACATGATTTTTATTCTATCAAAGATGTTTCTATCGATGGCGGGCGCGCATATATGAGGCGTGTTGGAAACCTGTCATATCCTGTGAAAAGACTTCGAGTGAAAGATGGAGAATTTGTAAATGCAGATTGAATATGTAAAAGGTGATCTGTTACAAACAGACGTAAAATACATTATCCATGGCTGTAACAGCAAAGGCGTGATGAGGTCAGGCGTTGCTAAAATTCTACGAGAAAAGTATCCTCGTGCATATCAGGATTACAATGACACATATAATAGTTTCGGTCTAGAACTTGGAAACATTATTGTATCAGCTCAAGATGATGGTAAAGTGATTTTCAATGCAATTACACAACGAGATTATGGACGAGATCCTTCACGTGTATATGTTTCATACTGGGCAATTGCAGAAGTATTTCGTAAAATTAATCAATCGGGTATTAGAGAAATTGCACTGCCAAAGATTGGTGCAGGTCTTGCGAATGGTGATTGGAACGTAATCTCCGCGATCATTGAAAACACATTAATTGACACAAAAGCATATGTTTATGTATTGGAGTGAAAAATGGTGAAAGTACTTATCTACTCGTCAAAAGAAATCTATGATAACACATCCTTTGAAGGCCGGGCAGAAGCAGATATTATTGCTTACAGTGATTTTGATTACGTTCCAATCTATCGTATCGTGAAGAACAGAACATCAGAATATCTAGATCTAGGTGATAAAGTTCTTAAAGATAGAATGAAACGTATTTTGGAATTGGTTGAACAGGCTGAATGGAGACGTGATATGAATAGTCATAAGCTAAAAGAAAGTTATCGGAATCATCCAATCACAACTCTTATGAAGAACGAACCTACTGATGTATAATTCGTGTTACATTGAAAATATAAATGGTCTATGGTATATTATGTGGCCAGATTGCACTAAAGCTTGGGATCAAGGATATAAAACACAAGGGTGGGCAACTCGCACATTAAATTGGTTGACATCTACACGATAATTGTTTATACTGATTCTATAAAGTAAACAAACACAGAGCAGTAAAATGAAACTCTCTACTAAACTTGCACTGACCGCGAATGTAGTTGCTGTTGCAACAATGTCCTACGTTCTTTTTAACAAAGTAAATGAGTTTAATTTTGAACAGAACCAAGCAGAGATGATTGCTCTTGAGGTTGCTGAAACAATGCGATTGAACCAAGAACTTGAGTGTCTTGCTACGAACATCTATCACGAAGCAAGAAATGAAGGCATTACTGGTCAACGTGCGATCGCTTGGGTAACCATGAATCGTGTTGAGAGCCCTAACTATCCTGACACCATCTGCGGCGTTGTATATCAAGCTGTTCTGAATGAAGATGGAATTCCTCTTCGTGATGAATGCCAGTTTAGCTGGTTCTGTGATGGTAAGAGTGATGAAATTCAAAATCAAGCTGCATGGAATGTAGCTGAACAAATTGCGGTTGATGTAATGAATTCGTATGGTAAAGAAACCGATCCGACTGACGGCGCCTTTATGTACCATGCCTATTATGTTCAACCCTATTGGGCAGCATCTTACGAAAAAACTGCGCGTATCGACTCACATATCTTTTATAACTGAGGAATAACATGACCCATTACAGAAAGTTTTATGACGACTTCTAGGCTTAACAACCTAGGAGGAAAGAATGGCAAAATCACCAGTTTACGGCAGAGGTCGTAATCGTAAGCATAGAGCACCACGTGGTCCTTTTCATGCTGCAGCTGCAAATGTCAATATGAAAGGCAAGAAAACCAAACCAGATCACTGCTGGTGCTGTGTCTGTATCGACATGCGAGAAGATATTATAGCTAAAGAGCATCGTAAAGAAATTAGAGAGTATATATAATGGAACGGAAATATCTAATCTTTCTTGACATCGACGGTGTCTTTACATCGAATAGAGTTCACTATGCGCACAATGCAGAATACAAGTTGTGGGCTAGGTTTGATCCTGTCGCAGTCGACTTCATGAATAAGATCCATGATACTTATCCTGTTGAGTTCGTTCTCATGTCGACGTGGAAGAACGGACTTCGGAGCGATGATCAAATGGTCGAGCATTGGGTTCGGGCTGCATTCGCTAACTCAGGGTTTCGAGGTGACTTTGCGTCTCCTTGGAAGACTGACCCTGATAACTTTGCAGTTCAAAAGCGGTGGGATCGTGGTAATGAAGTTAAGGACTATCTGGAAAACTTTGCGACTGATGTTGATGACTTCGTTCTATTTGACGATAATCAATATCGGTTCAATGAGATTCTTGGTAAAAAGCGGTTAGTGCGGACAGATCATGATAACGGTCTTCTACATAAACACATGCTTCATGCCACAAGTCTGATGGGTAATTGGGCAAAAAAGAATGTCTAAACTAACGTTTGTTTTCTCATCCATGAACTCTGGTAAAACACTTGCCCTTCTGACGAAGAACTTTATGTTGCGTCAGAAGGGCTATCGTACATTGTTGATTAAACCTGCAATGGATGATAGAACAACGACCATCTCAAGTCGCATCGGTTTAGAAGAGCAGTGTATGCTAATAAATACAACTGACTTGGTATCAGAGATCATCAAAAAGAACTATGAATATCTTCTGATAGACGAAGCACAATTCCTTACAAAAGAACAAGTCTGGGATCTATCCGATCTAGTCGACTACTATAATATCAACGTAATCTGCTACGGCTTGAAACTTACTTGGAAGGGTGAGCTTTTTGATGGTAGCAAAGCATTAATGGAACTTGCTGACGAGCTTCAACAGATGGACTCGTTCTGTAAGGAAACAGGGAACCCTGCATTGTTTCATCATAAGCTAGGTGGGTCAGATGCAGCTGTTGAAACTGGTTATGAAGATCTTTATGATACAGTTTCAAGAAGAATTTGGAAAGAGAAAAATATTAAAAGGAAATGATTATGTTTGAAGCAATGCTTATTAGCGCCGGAGGACTATGGCTCGGTCTGTTCGGTTTGGTTGTATTAGGGTCACTTATTTGGGCTAGCGAGAGTGATAGTTTTATATTGGGTTCCGCAGTAATTCTTATTAGCGCTGTGATTGCTCAATTTGTATTTACAATTCCAGTATGGGCAACCATAGCAGCAAATCCATTTATTCTTATTCTCTATCTTGCTTTCTATACAGCAATCGGTGCAATTTATACCGCTATGTGGAGACTGCCAAACTACATTAAGAAGAATTCTGATAATATTCAGAGAGATTACGAAACTTGGACTAAAGACCAAGACGGATGGCTACGAAGAGCACAGAAAGATGGAAGTAAAGAAACGCAAATCGATATTTCATATGAAAAATTCCTAGACTCGACAAGTTATCATTATTCAGTTCGTAATAATAAGGATCGCGTTGCGTCTTGGGTTCTTCTATGGCCGGCTAGTCTAACTTGGGAACTAATGCACAAACCATTTATCTGGCTATGGGACTCTGTCTATTACGGTCTTGGTAAAGTATTCGAAAAGATCAACCGCGATCAAGCCAAAAAAGTTTTGGAGAATAATTCAAAGAAATGAAACAGATTGAAGTTCACTTAAATGAACAGAGTTCTCCGATCGTATACACAAATGTGTCTAATACTTACACGAAAGGGTATCTTTATTGTGTAATGTATGAGGTAGATGGGAAGCGAAAAGTTGATAAGTTTCCTCTAATGAATATATTTAGAATAAGGGAAGACTATTAATGAGCTATTCTTGCCGAGTGGATGAACATACTACCGTATATTATGACGGAAAGAGTGTTAGGATTGTACATGAGGATAACTATTGGGGGCGGATTGAAACAGAGTCCGTCCCTGTTACAAACATAAGTCTCTTGATAAAAGCACTTCAAGATATACAGCAACAAAAGAGTTATGATGAGTGGTAATATGAAACAGATCATTGTAATGCGAAAAGACCTGAACATGCGTTTAGGAAAACAAATTGCTCAGGGTGCGCATGCTAGCATGAAAGCTACGCTTGAGAATCTTGAACATCAAAACGTAAAGGAATGGCTCTCTGGGCCATTCACTAAGATCGCGGTTTCAGTAAATTCTGAAGAAGAGTTGTTTGAAATCATGAATAAATCAAAGGATGCTGGACTCATCACTGCACTTATTACTGATGCAGGAAGAACTGAGTTTAATGGAGTTCCTACTAATACTTGTATCGCAGTAGGACCAGCAAGTCATGAAGATCTATTACCAATTACTGGTTCTTTAAAGTTACTCTAATAGAATCAGTTTATGGATGATAATCCAATTATACTACATCTAGAAATGTTGTCAACTACTTTTATTAGTTTTTTGGCAACATTTTTTTGTTTACATTTCATTATGAATAGTATATACTGATTCTATAAGGTGATAGAGGAAATACAAAATGAGTCGCAAGAACGAAGACGGTATCTATGTGAACTATGACAGCATCGTCTGTGATCGCTATCGTTTTGAATCTACTGCTGATCGAGTGAAAGAGTACATTGACTCGGTAGTAGCTGATGCTAAAGCCAAAGGCATGGTTAGCGAAGGTCGCTTTGACTTTACAATGATGAGCTGTTACGACGATTACAATTTGGTTGTATCGTACGAGTTTGAACGAGTGGAAAACGAAAAGGAAAAAGCTACTCGTGAAAAAGCTGAAGCTAAACGTAAAGAAGCCGCGGCCGAAAAACGTAAAGCTACTGCTAACGCCAAGAAGTTGAAGGCTGACGCCGAATATGCCGAATATATGCGGTTGAAAGAAAAGTTTGGCGCGCTTTGATGCGCCAAATACCTATTTACATTTTCTTTCTTTTGATATACTATAAATAGAATCAAAATAGAAAGGAAAGACGATGAAGACTAAAGCCGTCAAAGCTCCAAAGGAGCGTAACCCATTTGTTCAGCATCTTATTGCTAAAAAGCAGGGTGCTCACGGAAAAACCAAGAAAGCTGTTCGTCGCGATGAAAAGGCTCAGTTGAAGAAAGAATGCTTTCATAAAGCTGCTTAAGTGTAAGCGGTTTTACCAAGGCATTCTCAATCATAAGGATACATAATATGTCAACGCTAAACGGCGGAAAACTACGTGAAGACAAGATTTCAGTTGAGGATCGCGATCTTATTAGCGAATTCATTCGCACTAAGGGCATTCAAAAACTTCAGCCAGCAGAACTAGATGGCAGCGAAGTTTCGCGAGGAACGCATGATCGTATCGTCGAGGCACGTCGCGTGTTTCGTGAGAATAAGCGTAAAAGCAAAAGCAAATAAGAGAGATCAATGACAAAAGAACAATTTAAGATTCTTACACCGAGAGAACATGTCCGCCAACGTATTGGCATGTACATGGGCTCTTCTGCGCGTGAGGAAGTAGAACGCTTCGTCCTAGGAGAGTGGAAGAAAGCTGTATATGTGCCTGCTTTGTCAAAAATGATTGATGAGATCCTCGATAATTCAATCGATGAAGCAATTCGTACTAACTTCCAATTTGCCAATAAGATTGATGTTTCTATCGAAGATAACACTGTAACCGTGTCTGACAACGGCCGTGGTATCCCTCAAGAAGAAGTGTTTGATGCTACTACACAGGAAAAGATCCTTCGTCCAGTTGCCGCATGGACTCGTGTTAACGCGGGTACTTCATTCAATGATGATCGTGTAACTATCGGCACTAACGGTGTAGGTTCATCTGCAACGAACTTTCTATCTACAAACTTTGTAGGTAAGACATGGCAGAACGGCAATATGATCGTGGTAAAGTGTTCAGACGGCGGTCTTAAAGTAGACATCAAAAAGAAGCCTCATAATGGAAATGGTACTGAAGTGTCATTCACTCCAGACTTTTCTTTGTTTGAGGTAGATTCACTCGCAGAACTAGACACAGTCAGTCTTGTTCAGGATCGTCTGATTAGTCTTCAGATGGCATTTCCAGAGATTGTGTTCTCATTCAATAAGAAGAGAATTCAAGTTCGTGATCTTAAGCGATACTCAGAAATGTTTATCGAAGAAGGCGCGTCTGTTATCCTAGAAAAGGATGAGAACCTATCATTCTTCTTTGCTTCATCTAACGATGGTTTCAGAACCAATAGTTTCATCAATGGCGTTAACACTCGTCAGGGTGGTACATACGTCGACTTCGTCGTGAACGGTGTAGTAGACGAACTAGTGTCTATGGTGAAAAAGAAGCATAAGGTCGACGTTGCAAAGAGCGTGGTGAAGAACGGTCTTACTTTTGTTCTATTCGCGCGTAACTTTGTTAACCCTAAGTTTGATAGTCAGACTAAAGAACGTCTTACCAACCCAGCAGGGAATGTTAAGGAACACTTTGAAGCCGCAGACCTTCACGACTTCAAGTATATCGCAAAGAAAATCTTTTCTGCAAACGACATCATCGAGCCAATTATTGCAGCGCAAGTAGCAAAGAAGATGGCCGACGAGAAGCGAGACGCGATCGTAGCGCAAAAGAAACTCAAGAAGGTTAAGGTCGCTAAACATATCGCGGCAAGTAGTCCAGAAGCACTTCTAGCACTTGTAGAAGGCGACTCTGCTATGGGTTTCCTTCTTAAGGTTAGAGACTCAAATAAGTTGGGTGCATATCCATTGCGTGGCGTTATTATGAACACGTGGGATATGAAGGCATCTGATGTTCTTAAGAACAAAGAACTTAGTGAATTGGTTGCTATCCTTGGTCTCGACATCAATGATCCCAACAGCGTTGAAAATATGACATATGGCGGGATTGCGACTCTAACCGACGCAGACCACGACGGTGCAGGCCATATCTCACCACTCATCATTGCGTTCTTCTACAAGTTCTGGCCACGTCTTCTAACCGAAAAGCGAATTCATGTAACTCGTTCACCGATTATGATTTCGACTAACGGAAAGGATACTCAGTGGTTCTTTACATATGAAGAGGCGAATGAGTTTAAGTCGACGAGCAAGGGTTACACTCATCGTTACATTAAGGGTCTTGGATCTTTGACTGAGAACGAGTATGATCGTGTTATTAACAATCCTGTGCTCGACACCATCACTGTAGACGATGCGGATTACTTCAAAGTAATGTTTGGTAATGACGTAGCACTACGTAAGGAGATCATGACAGCATGAAACGAGAAATGGAAATAGATTTTATCGTAGGTCGGTTGCGAAATAATCCAACTAACAAAGAAGCTGAATACGCAGCAGATCTTATTATTGATCTTTATAGAGAATGTGTTGAGTTGGAACTTCGACTTGATAAAAGCACACAAGATTACTGGAGCAGATAATGAGTGAGTTGACAAGTTTCTTTAGTGATGATATAATGGAATCAAATGGAAAGGAAAGCACTCCTATGATTCGGGAATACCCTATCTCTAAGGTCGCTCATAATGAGTGGCTTGAGTTCGCTATGTACACCGTAGAGTCTCGAGCCATTCCGAATATGATTGACGGTATGAAGCCAGTTCAACGCTTCTATGTCTATTCATCTATCAAGAATAGTAAGACTGAGTTTAAGAAGGTGAGCGCTGTATCAGGCGTTGTGTCTGACTATGGTTATAACCACGGCGAAGGTTCAGCTGCAAGTGCTGGACAACTGATGGCTGCTGAGTGGTCAAACAACGTATGTTTAGTCGAAGGCCGAGGATCATTCGGTACTCGTCTTGTTCAATCCGCTGCTGCTCCGCGATACACCTATACTCGACTTCATAAGAACTTTAGCAAATATGTTAAAGACATTGATCTTGCTCCAGTTCATGAAGACCCTGAACACGAACCGCCATCGTTCTATGTACCGGTTATTCCATTGGTTCTTGTGAATGGTGTCAAAGGTATCGCGACTGGTTTTGCCACAAACATTCTACCTCGCGATCCACTTGCCATTGCGGCTGCGTGTAAGGAATATGTTGAGACTCAGAACATCAAACAAAGAGTCAAGGTTAAGTTTCCGGAATTTTCTGGAACTGTTACATTCAACGCCGAAGAGAACCGTTTCTATTGTAACGGTGTGTTCGAGAAGAAGGGCAAGACTGTTCTTCTAATCACCGAGGTACCGTATGGCTACGATCGCGAAGGCTATGTAGAGGTTCTAGACAAGCTCGAGGAAGCCGATCATATCGTAGGTTATGACGATCTCTGTGATAAGAATGGTTTCTGTTTTGAAGTAAAGCTAAAACAGAATACGTCTGCAAACTGGGACGATGACAAGATCATCAAGGAGTTTAAACTTTCCAAACCTTTGACTGAAAACCTAACAGTTATCGATCATAATGGAAAACTCAAGGAATACACAGACGAACGTGATCTCATTCGTGATTTCTGTCTCTATCGTGCTGGTATTCTCCAGAAGCGTATTGATCTACGCAAGAAGGAAGCCACAGAGAATGGACGTTGGCTAACCGTTAAGATGCAGTTCATTCAAGCTGTTCTTGATGATAAGATCAAGTTTAAGAACAATAAGAAGGATCAAGTTGCGGCACAGATCTTTGCAATTACTGATGCGGACGGTAACGATGATGTAGATCGTCTATTGCGTATCAACATTATGAGTCTTACAGCAGAGATGGTAAAGCAGCTCGAGGGTGAGATTAAGGACGCTCAGAAGGAATTGGATTATTGGACAAAGACTACTCCTACGAAACAGTTCCTAAAGGATCTTGAAGAATTGGCTTCAAACTAATACATTATAAGAAGGAATGATATATGGCAGACGAACATAAACACTTGATCATTCGTGCAGAAGTAAAGAAGCCGCCGGTTGATCCTATCTGGGCTACGAACTGGCTTACGCATGTAGTTCAGAAGATCGGCATGAAGATCCTGATGGGTCCCTATGCAACATATTGTCCAGTTCCAGGTAATGCTGGATTGACCGCAGCAGTGATCATTGAAACGAGCCATATCGTACTACACGTATGGGACGAGGATGACGTTGGCGAACTTCAGTTTGATGTATATACATGTTCTCATTTGAATCCACAGGATATCTTCGATGAGTTGACGCAGTTTGATCCAGTCAAGATTGAATACAAGTATCTAAATCGTGAAAAAGGTCTTACCGAGGTTGACATTTGATTTAAATTAGTTTATATTTCGAATATGATCTACGAAGTCGTGAATAAATCAAAAAGAATTGAGACCGTTCTGCTTGACAGTGCGGTCTCTTTTGCTTGTTCTTATCTTAAGTTAAATGTTGATTTTGTTCTAGAGTTTGAGACACTCAAGAAGCATCAGTGTGGTTTTTGCGATTATGATGAAGATGAGATTATAGTTACTATTGCAAAGAGACTGTCAGAGAAAGATATTATTCGGACTCTCTTTCACGAGCTTGTTCACGTGAAACAATATTCAGATGGTAGACTGAACCACAAAAGGATGTGGGAAGGAAAAGTTTATGACTGTGACTATGAAAACTTTCCTTGGGAAATTGAAGCATATGAACTTGAAGAAAAGATGATGAAGGTGTTCTATGGTGTCAATTAAAGCAGCTTACGAAAGACTAAATGATAAGGACATTTGGCCTGGGCTACCATGGGATTGGAAGGATACTCTTCGTATTCAAGATGAATGCCGTCAAAGAGTCATAGACTCTGGAATTACTGATCCAATAAAAATTCAGTTTGCTGCAGCTCGTGAGTGGGAAAAATATCTACAATCCTTTCCTCGCTACGGTGACCGTCAAAAGATTATGGCAAGGATACACGCAACACGATCTAAACCTGTTCGCCCGAAGCTTGAACTTACAGAAGAAGAGATGCGGTATTTGCTCGATAGACTTTTCGGTGCTAATGATGAAGTTGGTCAAAGCATTTTGAAAAAACTACAGTTGACATTATCATTGTAATAGTATATACTGATTCTATAAGGTGAAAGGAACCGAACATGTTCAAATTTGATCTCTCTGATATCGCTCTGATCGTAGCTACTGCTTTTGCTCTCGGTATGGTCATCTATACTTTTCCCCAGTAAGGAACTAAATTATGGCTTCTCGTGTACAACTTATGAAACAGAAGGGGCTTATTGCTCCGCCAAAGTGGCTTCCGCAGAACGTACACTATGAAGTCATCATGGGCTCTGTTGCTTATGGTGTCTCTAGTGATACTTCAGACATGGACGTCTATGGTTTCTGTATTCCGCCAAAGGAAGATGTCTTTCCGCACCTTCGTGGAGAAATCCCGGGTTTTGGTCGACAGATCCAACGATTCGAGCAGTATCAAGAACATCACATCATGGATAATGAAGCTCGTCAGGAATACGACTTCAGCATCTATTCTATCGTGAAGTATTTCCATCTCTGCATGGAGAACAACCCAAACATGTGTGATAGCTTGTTTGTTCCACAGCGGTGTGTTCTATATGCTTCGAAGATCGGTCAGATGGTTC
>JACCEC012963135.1_pt1 | contig 17795 bp, 30 predicted proteins | sample 7450121 | NCBI WGS metagenome assembly JACCEC01 (sample SAMN15323455, study PRJNA562643) | freshwater metagenome | isolation source: river surface water | place: USA:Blue River Watershed | collected 2017-08-18 | reverse complement strand
TGTCTTGTTACGAATGGCATACACACTCTTAAGCTTCGACAAGTTCATTGTGTTCTTAGTCAACTTCAATCTCCATCGTTGCTTTCTTGAGGCGATACCCTCGGTCGAAGTAGAATTGCACACGTCGACTCATGTCACCACGATCGAACTCTGGTCTCCATCCACCAAGGTGCCGCATCCATGTTTCGTATGGTGTTCTACCAAACGATTGAAATGCAGTGTCAGCGATGATCTGATCGCGATACTTCTCACTCCAAGGAGAGATAGGTCCAACGATCACATATCCTTCGACCTTAATCACTTTCGCACCTTCGTTGGATGTTTGCAGATGTAGATCTCTCCAGTGAATTCGGTTCTGATCTGTGGGTTGTTCTGTTCTTCTTTGATGTGTATCGCATCGTTCGCGAACTTTTCATTCCTCAGCATGCAGTCCCACATCCCACGTACCAGTGCTTCCACCACATGTTCTCGTACCTTTGGTTCTTGCTTGAGAAAATACATGTCTGCGCTAGATTTATAAGTGAAACGCTCAATAGCACGTCGACGATAGCACTCGTTCAACAGATCCCGAGTGCTGACGCTCGACAAGTCCATGTGTCGATACCCACTCGGCGTAGTCACAATCTTGTATGCATTTGGATCATTTATCACATGGTTCATGTACGCTTCTAGCGATTTCTGAAATACTACTTCGTCTGGTTCCATCACGTTTTCCATCAAAAATTACTGAAGTACTTGGTCTGACAATACCACATCCACTACAATATGTCAACCATCCTTTGAAAATGAACCCACCATCTTCTATGATGAGTTCCTTTTGTACTGACTCACCGGTAGGACAACATCTCATGAGAAGTTGATGTATAGTTGAGCGTGATAGTTGAATGCTCCCGGAGGACCTGCCACGTCTTCGAGCAAGTTCTTCACGAACACTGGAACATACGCATGGTACTTCTTCCAGAACTCTTCGTGAGTGATGTTCTCAGCACCTCGTAGATACCAATCACCAAACAAGTCGAGGAATTCCTTAGCTGCCTCTAACTTCTCAGTCTTCTGTGTGATGAGGATCGAAATACATCGACCCTCACCAGTTGCGTAGTAGTCACATACGAGGTATTGCATCAGAACAGCATCCCATACTTCTTGAAGTCAGTATCGATCGACACGACTCGCTCAACGGTGAGCTTAGCCTGTACACCACCGCGTTCGATAGCGAAGGTAAAGACGTTGGTCGCAGGGTCGAAACTGATCAGATTACTGGTGTTGTACACGATGTTCACACTTTCATCCGGAAAGTCGATCTCACCGAAGTTCTTCTCGATGTAGTCGTACAACTGAGGGTTGTTCTCATTCAGTTCCTTCAACTCGTCTTCGAGATGAATGTAGTACTCAAAGTTGTTCGGCGAGAAGCCGCGGTGGTTCTTCTCGAGAACTTTGACGAAGTCACCAACGCTGAATCGAATGACATAGGTCTCAGACGACTTGTTCTCGGGGACGATGTTCAGGTAGTTCAACACCTCCTGCAGAGACTCGCCATAACGATTCATCTCTTCAACCGCAGCAGCCAGCATGTCGAAGTTGAAGAACGAGAAGATCTGCGTATACTTCAGGATCGACGGAATCTGAGACTTGTCGTTCAGGTTGTCTTCGCAGTACTCCTTGATGAACTCTTGTGCCAGAGTATCGAACTTGAACGAGTAGTAGATGCGGCCCGGACGGTTCTTCAAGAAGTTGTTCACCGCATGGGAGTCATTGGTTGTCAGGACGAAGAGCTTCTTCGTTGGATAGACGCCATCAAACAGAGTCAGAATCTTGTTCTGAGTCTCCCAGTTGTACACCTTCTCGAATTCGTCGAAGATCACAATAGCCGGAACATCGATGCTCTGAATGAAAGCATTGAACTCATCACCACAGAAAGGTTGGTTGATGACGATGGATGCTACACCATCTTTTTGAGCGATGTGCGACAGGGTCTTCGCCAGAAGCGTCTTGCCAGAACCCTTGACACCATCAAGGTGAACACCAGTCGACAACGGACGAGCTTTGAAGGTGTTCAAAATACGCTCAGCTTTGCGAATCGTGTCGCCATACAACTTCTTCGGCATGACAAAATCATCGACTGGCTCGAGATAGAACTCCTTCGACATCGGGTTCTGCTTCACCGTGTAGTTCTTGGCAGGAAGTTTCTCGCAGATCTCAATGTCCTGTTCAGACATCATACGATAAGCGCTGCCCATGCGGATCACGTAAGTCATTTTATAAGTCAGTCCTTATGTTTCAGGTAGTTGTTCAACAGGCCTTCGATGTTTGCCTTGCCGATAGGATTTTGTGAGTGAACGTAGTAGTCGAAGTCGTCGACAAACTTGTACTCTCGACGAGACTCTTTGTCGCCGGAGATGATGTCGTTCTCGACGAGTTGCTTCGCGAGTTCATAGCCGGTGTACTTCTCATGACCAAGATCGTGATCAAAGCTGACGAACTTTGGAAACCCACGATTGAGAATCTCAATCATCGCATCACCATAACTGCGACAGACGACCCACTCTTCGTCACGATACTTCTGACGAATTTGCCAAGGTGCCCAAGTGACGTCGGCCAGTTCACGTTCATCGTCGAGGAAGAGGTTCCAAGTCATAGCATACTCCATCTATAGTAGGATCTTACACCACAATAATGAAAATGTCAACCACTAAGTTGTATCAGAAGCATTCCGATGAGTATGAACTGGATCATGATCAGAGGAACCTTCCAGGTACCTTCTGGTGGTTGACTCTTTAACCTACGAATTTCTTCTTCGAGATTATGCTTCTCTCCACGCAGGCGTGCGACACTCTCACATTCATCCTTGTACATGTTCCATAGGTGCTTTTGCTGCACCGGAGTCAGTCCGTCTTCATGCTTCTTGGCTTCATGATACCATCTATACGCTTTGTCGTACCAGTACTTTGCATCATGGCCATTGTACTCGGATGGCTTACTCGAGTCCTCGAGGCGACCACCCTTCTTTCGCGCCATACGAAGACAGGCCATCGCCTCGTCTTCTGAAGTGGTGCTTAGCGCTTTCGCGAGTAGTTGATTGATGTTGCTCATGTTACCTCAGCGGAAGGAGCGGCCAGAGAAAGCTTCGAGAGTCGAGTAGTACCAATCTTCATTGGCATCGCGGAGGATCGCGAGAGGAGCTTTACCGTTCGACATCTCGACGAAGTAGCTCTCAACAGAGTGGTTCGCGATCAGTTCTTTCAGGAACTTGGCTTTGGTGAAAGGACCTTTGTGCTTGAAGCGAGCGACGAACTTACCTTCATAGTGAACATACTCACCGGAGGTTTCGAACTTCGTCTTGTCAAACTTGGTCATGTCAGTCTCTTTCTGTTACCGTATGATATAGATCTAATCAACCGGCGACGGAATGTCAACTGGCTACGTGCACTTTTTTGAACTTTTTACAGCCAGCCGTCTCGACCCCGCTCTTCTTCGGTGAACTGGCCACCCATGCGATCAGGGTTCAACCGCCAACCCATGTCAGAGTTGACATTTCGTAGACGCTCGATCTCATCACTAGCCCGCATCAGAAGTTTATACAACTCTTCGTTGCTGCACTTCAGTTGATTCATCCACAAGTCTACAGCAGTATCTCGAAGGTCTTTCAGAACATCTTTCATCACATCACCTTTCCATCTTGATCCAGATGCTTTTCGATCTTGGGTCGACCAAGCCAAGTCTGCAGAGTTCCTTGGTACTCTTCATGAGACTTGATCGTTGCAGTCATACCGTAGAAGTGGCCGACACTGAGAACCTTTGAGCCCTTGTACACGAAGTGATTGCCGAAGCGATCCTCGAGGAAGTTCATATGGGTATACCCAAAGGTGTTCTGAAAGGTACGAGACTTCACACACTTGACGAACACATACTTTCGTTCACCAATGGTTCCGACGTGTTTCATGCGCAGCGAGCCAGTACGTTTTGAGTGCCAGACTTGAGAACAACCCACTCACCCGTGTGATTGTCGAGGCCGAGCACAAGATTCAGATCGTCGAGAATGGTCATGAAGTAGTCAGCAGTAAACTTCTTGGGAAGATTGATGTTCAGTGCTTCTGCGAGGATTTTGATCTCAGACTTTTTCATGGTCATTCTCTCCGTTGCCTACATGTTAGATATAAGCAAAAGCTTAGCCAATGTCAACTGGCTAAGCGCACTTTTTTGAACTTTATGCAACCCGGCAGCAGGTCACCGAAGCCAGCTTGCGCCAGTTCTTGCCGGTCTTGACGAGGTTGCCGATCTTCACAGCCATACGAAGAGAGAGTTCGCGAAGAACGTTTTGTTTCTCTTCGATGAAGTTCATCACTTCAGCTTCTTGAGCGGCATTGAGACCCTGTTCGCGAAGCATACCGTCAGCGACCACCTGACGAATACGAACCAGATAGTCACGCTTGGTCTTCATCGCGAGGTCGATGTAGTGAGAGCGAGAAACCAGAGCCGACATGTGCGGAGCCAGTTTGTGACCCCGTTCGATCATATCGTCGAAGTCGAGGTTGGTGATGAAGACGATCGTACCTTCGAAGATGAAGGAGCGGGGCAGCTTCTCACCGTCGTCGGTCTCCATCCGAGTCTCAGCGAGCCAAGACACCTTGCGAACGTCGGTGGTGTCACAGACGCTCTTGAGAAGGTTCAGAGAGACGTCGTCGAAGAAGACCGAGTCAGCGTCGTCGAACACGATCACTTGACCCTTTTCACGGTAATCGTAGAGGAGCTTGTAGAGCCCCGTCGGGCGGATGAAACCTTTGACGATCGTGTGATTGATTTGCTCAGGGTCCCAAGCCGAGAGTTGCTTGTCGACGTTGAAGGACTTACCGAGACCGGCAGGACCGGAGACGATCACCGAGCGAGCGTCACCGAAGAGAGCGGCTTCAGTGAGAACGTCAAGGATCTCAAAGCGTTCACGAAGGCGAGCGTCGATCTCGGCGTCAGACTCGATCTGAAGCTGAGGGATAGCATTCGAAGTGAGCATGGCTTCACGAACTTTTTTCGTCATTCGGACACCGTTAGCAGGAACACCGCGAGGCATGTTGATCTCTTTCTCTGTTTGACTAGATAGATCTAATCAATCCACCAGAGAATGTCAACTGGCAAAATGAAAAAAGTGCCCCGAAGGGCACTTTTTCTTACATGGGTACAAGTTTCTGTTAAGCGGTTTCTTTGACGCCGCGGCCATGGGCCACACCGTCTGCACCGAATGATGCAGCCCAGCTCTCTGGCTTGAGCTTTGGCTCGATACCAGTCATACCAAGAACGTAACCAGCGGCTTCGTTCGCAGCACAGTTCGAACCGTACTTTGGGTCGGTGTTGATGTCGAGGTGAATCTCTACATCGAACTCGTCGATGAAAGGCGCGAGCTGGCTGTACAGCGAACACACCTTCGAGACTTCGTTCATCATACGCATCTTCGGGCGATTCTTCTTCAAATCGTAGTCAGGTTCGTGATCGATGTGACTGAAGATACGGCAACCATTCTTACCGTTCATGTGAACGATTGCCACGGTTGCGTAGCGTGCATGCCAACGATCATTCTTGCGGTAACGAACAGAGTCGCAGCCGAGGTAGATCTTTGTGTCCTTGCCCAGAGTGTAGAGCAAGTTTACGATGTCTTCTACTTGTGCTTGAGTAAACATTTCGAACTCCATAAAGTACCCATGATTCCATTCTATCTATACGCTGGAAAAATGTCAACCAAAATATAAATAGACTCGAAGGAGAACCACATGACACAGAAAGATCGTGTTCGTGATGAAGACTTGGTGATGAAAGAACGTCAGATTGAACTTGAGAACCGCGATAAGCGCGAAGACCAGCAGCGTCGGATGGCTTGGGTCGCCATGATCTCGATGATAGTTCTAACCGCAGGTCTGTTTCTGCCTATCGTGAGCCCAGAAAGAATCGCTGCCCTAGCAGATCTGATCAGTATGTTCTACATCGCCCAAGCCGGCATCGTAGCCACATTCTTTGGCGCTCAAGCGTACATGTCAGTTACGAGAAATTAACTGATAGTTAAGCACAAAGTTGTCCACTAAAAGCTTCGTGATTGCAGCAAGAGCTACTGCTTGTCGATCGACCGGGCTATAACTCTTCATCATCTCTAAGACTTGTTGGGCCATCTGGCGATACGCCACGTCTTCTTGAATCGGAACCATTCCCCAATCTATAGGGTCGGCATTCTCGATCTCACGGGCGAGTTCTACGAGTTCATCTACTGTCATGCTGTGTAATACGAGCTATGTGCTGATTGATTATACTCTTCTTCGGTGACTACCTTTCCACCGACATAGTACTCCCACGAGTGATCACCGTTATCTTCTGGTGCGGACTTGAGCGGAGACTGTAGTGCAGTCAGCCCAGCGTCTTTCATCAACTCAAGATAGATCTGTCGTGCACGCTTAGGATTTATCTTTCCATGAGATAGCTTGATGCACTGACTGATGAAGTGACCTTCAGTCATCTCAAGGTAAGTGTCGTCAGCAACAATCTTGCCGACAACTCGATATTCGTCGACTAAGTATCTCATAGCGTATGGCAGTCTCATGTTCTTCCTTTCTAGAAACGACAAAGCGGCTAGAGATTCGTCTCTAGCCGCGGATGATTGGCTCAACCAGCCGATCGTGTGATGAAATTTACTCGCACCTTCGTCGGCTTAAAGTACTTCTCGATCATGTCCTGTGCGATACCGATGTCGACGGGCTTGCAAGAGAAGATGTCGAAGTATGCATCGCCGTTCGAGTCGACGAGATGACCACTGATGTTGCTGGTCTCGATCATCTGACAAAAGCTGATACCTGCTTTGTCTGGTGCATGAGTGGCAAAATGCTCAATCATCGGTTCACCAAATGCGACCATGTCGATCGCCGGAACAAGTTCTTTGATGAAGTTGTAAACGTTTTCTTTGCTTCCGATCAGTGCTTTATCGCAAGCACTGCAGTCGAACATCGCGTGGTAACCCCAATATGCCATCTCACACCTCTCATTGTTGGTGCTCATAGGGTGAATCGAACACCCATCAACGGAGTACGAAACCGTTGTAATGCCATTATACTATATGAGCGTTATTGGTGCTGCAGGAGGGAATCGAACCCACGACCTGATGCTTACAAGGCAACTGCTCTACCGACTGAGCTACTACAGCGTTATTCTGGAGCGGATGAAGGGAATCGAACCCTCACCATCTGGGTGGAAGCCAGGAGCTCTGCCATTGAGCTACATCCGCATATTCTTATTTATACCGCACGCTTCCACTCAACACCGTCATACTCAATACTTTTTGCATGGGTGGAATAGAACTCACGTTGGGCAGTCTGGAACGCATCTTTGTCGGTGCTCAGCACAGTCACCTTGATGGGTTCGAGTTGATTCTTCTTGTAGGGAAGAGCGATGAAGGTGTGCTTCTTCAAGCCCTTCTTCATCAGTTGTTTGCCGTAACCGTACGGCTTGTTGTTCATGATGTCTTCAAGTTCTTCGCGAGTTAGCATCAATACGATCCAATACCTTTTCGGGTGGGTTTCATTTCATTCTGAGAGAGGTAGCTCTCGAAGATCTTACCTTTACAGTCGAAGGCATTCTTCACATCGAAGTTGTTCACAGCATGATCAACGATCGCCTTCTTCGTGATCTTGCCGTATTCAGCCTTGATCACTTCGTCGTCAACTTCTACCGAGATAGTAACAGTGACGTGGACGGTGTGCTTCATCTATGCTCTCTTCTATTGATAGAATCAGCTTACACCATATCCACGTCAATGTCAACTAGTTTATGCGCAGTTGGTTACTACATTTCCAACGACAGTGTTACGACCTGTCAGCAAGGAGAGCCGGCATGTTCAGTTATCCTATACCCATCGGATGGTACATGCAAGTCCCGATGGAGCTCGTTGCTTCCTACACAACGTCTGGTTCACATTAGATAGTAGATTTAGATTTACTATGGTAGTCTTAGAGTACTTTATATAGTCATATAAGTAAGACCTACACCTGTCGTGAAGTTTCTCATGGGACCAGTAGACCATGGGCTTTTCCAGAGGCAATCTAACAGAGCCTGAACATCACAATTCGTAGTCGTGCGTCAGATGTTAGATCACTTGAGATCTTTTTAGCTTCAACCGAAGTGCTCGGTCTCGAGTAGTGTTGCCCAACCGATACAAACGATTATGTATCTATACGCCCGGAGCCAGACGTATTCTTTAGCCACTTGTCAAACCGTTCGTCTGGAAGTGGTTTGTGGATGACCATGCTAGGATACACTAGAGGCTCAGTCATTCCAAGTGCTGCCTTGGCTTTGACCATCGCTGAGTAGTGATCATCTTCGTTGTAAGGATTCTTCTCTGGTGAGGTGAATGATTTTCCGTTCAAGTAAGCGTAAGCAATGAGAAGCCCTCTTGCTTCCAGTCCATCTTTGTGAATCGCCGACTGCGCTAGTGCTTGCTTGTACCAACCACTCTCGTGGTTACGAGCGATCTTCTTCTGTTCTTTGATCGCGATCGCCAGAGTCTTGAGTTGTTCTTTGATTTCTTGCTTGTTCATGATGCATTCCTTCTGAATTTTGTCTTCTTGTGAGATTAGTCGTAGTAAGTATCGGTACAACTGTCTCATGAAGGTGCATCCCGAATGGTGGCAAACCCATTCTCGATCAAAAGCGAACACTTACGAATCTTGATCGCCCCTTTCGTTGCAGGGTTATCAGGAGTCTCTTTAGTGCTCCAGCCTTTGTGACATTCCACGTGGTTCACGTAGTATGTTTGGCCTTTTGCTTTAAGAACCCACATAGGGATCGTAGCGTCTTCCAGGTGCTTCTTGTTGAAGTGAAACACCACATCGTCACATTTTTCAATCTACAGCATTATCGCTTTCCTTTTTCTGAATACGTTCGTTGATTCTCTTTTCCCACTCATGTGGGATAACCCCAACGAACCAAGGGTTATTCAAATCTGTGTTTGGATCACAAGGAGGAAGTCGATCAAGATGTCGCAATGTAGCTTTCATCAGATCGTCTGAGTACTGAGCCTTGGTATACTGTTTGAACGTCTTTTGATCAGGCCGAAGAACAAACTCAGCAGCACGAGATAGACACCACAGATGATACTTAAGTTTTGCTACGTATTGCTTATACATGATCACTCCTTAGTTGCCGGGTATGTGAACGCTCCCCGCTCGCGTTTCAGCAACCTTCTAAGCTTAGCCTTAGGCTCATCCAGCAAAGTCGGTCGTGGTCGTCACACTCAACACTGAAATTATGGTGGCCCCGGCGGGAATCGAACCCGCAACCGAGTGGTTTAGAAGCACCTGCTCCACCAATTGAGCTACGGGGCCAAGCTGGTTCTCACACTTTGAACCGAATATCGTCTAGAACTGAGTGACCCGCCTTGCGGCTACCATACATAGGTGTCTAGATCGAACAATATTAAGGCGACAGGATTTATCCTCGATTCCTCCGACACTGAGATGACTGGATGGTCGTCGTCATTGTCGAGGCATTACCTGTCTCTATGATAATGGTTTTTACACCAAGATTTGTTGCAGTACCCATCCTAAGCTTGTTAAGTTCTATTCATCACAAGAAGACCACAACCAACATCATCTCTTTCATATACAACCCATTCAGGATGAGTCGACATGAACTCCTCGGCCGCTTGTAGAACGCCTGGCCAGGCGATGATGTCATGTAACATGATGAACTTCTTTGCCTTCGTGTGATGAAGGTTCAGTTCTTTCAGACAGTAGTCTTTTTCATGGACTGTATCGATGAACAGAAGATCCGTTTCTTCGATCTCGATGTCCAGGCTACTTGCGATCTGAAACTTAAAGTCTACACCGAGTTGTACAGCACAGGCTTCTATTTCTTTGAGAACAGTTAGATAGCCACTCGTGATGTCATAGCTTCTAACCTTGAGAGGCTTACCCGAGACGAAAGCAGTTGTACTCAGGCCAGTGTACACACCAAACTCAGTGACTGAGTCAACCATCGATGCATACTTAGCGTATGTATCAAATCGACTTGGACTATCACCTAACCAATCTGTTGGACGAATCCGTAGGTTGATGAAGTCGTCTCTGAGTTGTTCAATCGTACGCATGTAACCTCATGTTGTTAACAGAATGTGTTTCTACTCTCTATTTTATGTGGGAGAATCGAAAGCCACGTGCGTTTACCAATTAAACAGTATGTTTTTGATTGATTGCTGTACACATTCTAAATTCTGGCGTCGGCTTCAGGTTATCACATTAACTTAGCCCAATCTTCTCGCGAAGGGTACCGACATATTGGTGGACCAGCACGGTTACGATCCGTGTCCTCTACATTGCAAGTGTAGAATGCTCCCATTATCACCACAGGCCCATGTTATTTTTCGCTCCGACCAGCCCATTTTGAGTTTGGACAAACTTGGGGCTGAAAAGCCACTCCACCACCTGCTTTTACAAAAGCAGGAAAATTCGACAGGATCGTTTTTGTCGCTAGACAACCAAAGTTTAGCTTTAAGTTTGCTGAACCGATCCTATATTTGGTCCGGATGGTGGGACTCGAACTCACGACCTACGGTACCCAAAACCGTCGCGCTACCAGACTGCGCTACACCCGGATATTCTTTACGGTATGTTTGATACCGCGAAGTGGTAAGCAAGCGGAATTGCAATCATACTGAACCAGCACATTGCGATCACGAACTTTGCCATTTGATTTCCCTTGTTTGCTTAAGTCTAGTCTAACTCAAGTAACTCAGAATGTCAACCACTATTTTGGCAGGGGTGCACGGAATCGAACCGTGTTCTCAAGGTTTTGGAGACCTGCGGATTGCCAGTTTCCCTCACCCCTATAATGTTTGGCTCCTCGTGCTGGGCTCGAACCAGCGACCGGCCGCTTAACAGGCGGATGCTCTACCAACTGAGCTAACGAGGAACGATCTCTGTTTTTAACTACACTGGCTACTTTCGGATCCTTGGCCGAGGCGTTCTTGCAAGTAGCAGCTCACCCGTCAGTGTAGTTAGAAACAGAGTACTCGTTACAACACTATTTATACTTATCGGGTCTTACGGGTTCTTCACCCACCCCGATCATAATCTATTCAATCAAGGCTTATCGGTTCTTCACCTGCTTGATCATCGCTGTTGAAGTTTCGGTCTCATCTATTAACATACAATCCAACTATAAGAGTTAGAGTCGCTAGGTCATGATGTCCTCGAATTCGTTGAAGGGTTTCACGTTCTTTTTACACTCTATCATCTAGGATCAACAAGGTTAAGATGAAGCGTTACATGATCTTCGTTCCTTCTGGTTTCTTTCCTTATAGAAGCAATCTAAACCAACTCGATCTAGATGTCAACTACTTTTTTCTGTTTTCGTCAACTATTCGTAGATGATCTACAAGGACTAGGCCCACTTCGGCCTCTATTAGCCAAAGATGAATAGTTGACGAAAACAGAAGCGGTCAGGGACTCGAGTCGACGAGTTTCTCTCTTACGAGCGCATTAACGATATGCTATGACCACCAGCTTCTGTTACCGAATTTTCAAAGAGCAAGGAAGCTCAGGTTGGTTACCGTCTGCGTTCCTTATATGTACAATCTATACTGTTCTACAGGAATGTCAACCAGAATTTTTCGGCTTTCGCACTTTTTTCTTCTGGTCCTTCATAAGCTGAAGGTGCTTGAGGTAAAGCTGTTCTTCTTCGCGTTCTTGGCGAGACTCTCGAATCGCTTTAATGGCTTTGACCATTCGACGATGGGCTCGAGCCACGAGTGATCGTTGGAATCGATCCTTGCGAGAAGGCTTTTCGATACGGATTTCTGCTTCGTCTGCAGCTGTGTCAGTCATAACATCACCTCATTGTTGTTATATGGCGGATGGAGGAGGAATCGAACCCCATAGGTTTCCCTATGAACCGCTTTCCAGGCGGCCTCCCGCACCAGCTAGGAGACTCCATCCATGCTTAGAGGTATGCTATTGGCAGATGATAAGAGAATCGAACTCTCGACGAACTAACGCCGGACCTGTTTTCGAGGCAGGGTGTAGCACCAGCTACTCTATCATCTATGGCGGATCGTACAGGATTCGAACCTGTGGGCCCCTTTCGGGGCCGACGGTTTAGCAAACCGCTGGTTTAAGCCACTCACCCAACGATCCATTGTTGGTGCCCTTGGTGAGACTCGAACTCACACTTTCCGGAGTTTGAAGCCGGTGACTCTGCCAATTGGCCTACAAGGGCTTAAAATTTTTCTTTAATGTGTATGTGTTTTGGGTCGAAGATAACATGATTCGTTATCTTCTCTCCAGGCAGTTTAACTTTGGTGTCACCTTCATATGTGACACCATGAAGACCGTGATCTTCAAGATGTTTTGATGCAAGCTCACTTGCTTGCTGTCGAGAGTGACCAGCAGAGGAATACACTTGACGCAAATGGTGAAAGACGTGTCTTGCTGGTGGGTCTTCATTCTTTGAAAAGTCATAGTCAGTCGACTTAAGAACTTTCTTGACGTGTTCTGGTTGCTCAGATACTGGCTTATCCCAATGCATCATCTTCTTTGGGTCAGCCTTTACGTGAATGCGGTAAAGTGTACCTTTTTTCTTCTTGTCGATACTTTTGTAATACTCACCAACTTTTCTGTGGCTAGAGACATAAACACCAGAACCATACGCAGCACCACCCTCACCGGTATGTGCGGTTTCCTTTCGAGAAAACTTATCGAAGGAATGGGGAGAACCGTGCCAAGCAGCGCCAATCTCTGCTTCTGCTTGTTCAGCGATAAAGGACATAAATGAAAGCACCATAGAACACTCCTTTTATTTTCTATGGTATTTATACTCGTACGTTACTTATCGAGTCGTTTCAGCACTTCTCGTGCCTTCTCTCGGAAGTCGGCATCAGTAACGCCTTCTTCGTTGACTTTGTCCTTGAGAGTGTATTTGATACCTTCGTATCGATACAGTGCTTCTTCCATCGACGAAGCATGGAACTGAATCCGTTCGATCGCGGCCGGAAGCATCGAGAAGTCATGTGTAACAAGCATCTTGCGAAGATATTCGAGTTCAGTGCAGATGTAACGATCAACGTTGATCGTGTACGGTACTTTCGACATCTCATCCTCATTTTGAAATTGGTGCCCATGGAGGGACTCGAACCCCCAACATCCGCGTTCTAAGCGCGGCGACTCTACCAATTGGCCTACATGGGCATGTCTGGTAGTCCGTGACGGGATCGAACCATCGACCTTCTCCGTGTAAAGGAGTTGCTCTACCGCTGAGCTAACGGACCATATTCGTGCTGCGAGGGTCTGATTCTCGCTAGCCGAGAAAGAGAGGGAATAACCGTCAAAGCCATTACAGACAATAGGCTCGGGTCAGTGCGCTCTTCTTTCTAATTTACTTACGACCTTTATACCATCCTTCAGGTATATTGTCAATCTTTTTTATCTTCTTGTTTGTTTGGCCATCAGTTATCCACATCGTGCCAAACTGAGAATTTTTTGATCCAACTAACTTTGAGTTAGCTTGACCGATCTTTTTCTTAGCTTCATCCGAATGACTTTTGCCAGTAAACGTAGCATATTCAACCTTACCTTCAGCATGACGACGTCTAACGGCATTCAGGGTTTCTTCAGATGGTGGTCTACCCTTCAACGTATTGGAAACTCTCTCGTACATTTCGCGGGAGTGGCCAATTGATCTTAGGTTAGACTCGATCTTGTTAACATAACCCCAACCACCTTGACCGCCGGGACAAATGTTATAGTTAGTCTTGAGTCTAGCAAATTCTTCTGTTACTAACTCGGCTTCCTTAGCATTCATTTCGTCTTCGCTGTCGAACTGGAACAGAATCTCTTTCTTAAAGTTATCGATTCCATGCTTGGCTTGTGCACGCTTTAGATGTTTACCAGAACCCATGTAACCATCATTGAGGTCTTGAGTCTGATGTTTGCCAATGTAGATCTTTCCATCAAGAAGATTTGTGATCTTGTAAATCGTGTAGAACATGAATTGTACTCATAGTTTTATGCCTTCGCTACTATTTATACAATTCATGTTCTCTGTGCGACCCGTAGGGGAATCGAACCCCTACCCTCGGATAGACAATCCGGTACGCTACCACTACGTCAACGGGCCAATTTCTATTTCACTTCAACATAGTACTGTTGAGTATTCGGGTGTTTGTAAAGCTTTCGCTTATGATGAGTACCTGAAACATCTTCAAGAGAAGCAGGTCTGATTTTCTTAGACCTCAGGAGCTCTTTGAAGTGTTCTGGTGTTATTTCTGTCAACCTTTTCATAGCTACAGTTTACACTAATTCTTTGTTGGTGTCAACTACTTTTTTCAAGTAGTCGTAGACTTCTTCGTAGGTGTAGAAGACTTTCGTTCCGTTCTTGCTAACAACGCGAACGGCATGACCAAAGCATTGCACTAGACCGAAACCTGGAAACCTTCCGTTACCCTTAAATCTTGTGTTCCAACGAGTACGCCGACGTACTGGATCGTGGAACTCATGCTCGATGTTTAAGATCGAACTCACAGTGTCATAGAAGACACGTTTCTCATCGTTTGTTTTCAATACTCAACTTCTTCTGTTTGATGAAGTTTGCAAGGTCGCTTGGACGAACTTGAACAGACCGATACTCAGTCTCGAACTCATCAGCAAGAGAGTTGTACATGACAACTGACTCAACCTTGCCGACGTCTTCGTTCTTGAAAGCGCCAACATGGCGGATCTTCGTGTGAGTCTTTCCGATAGAATACTCAAACACTTGGCCATCTACTTCGAGCTTACGATACGACATTACAAATCTCCTTACGGGTGGTTAGGCGTTGTGCCTATGAATTTGGAGCGGAAGACGGGATTCGAACCCGCGACCTACTGCTTGGCAAGCAGTGGCTCTACCTCTGAGCTACCTCCGCGTAGGGAATGAGCGCTGGCACGCTCAAACCCTAAGCCCTAATGGACACTTTGAAACTTGGTGGACCCTATCGGGATCGAACCGATGACCTCCTGAATGCAAATCAGGCGCTCTCCCAGCTGAGCTAAGAGCCCGTTAATTCGACCGGAGGGGGACCTACTCCCTCGCGGTGAGTAGTGAGTGCGTATCCATCAAAGACATAAGGTCGATAGTCTCAGGACAGTGGGACTTCACTACTAATTGGCGGAGACGGTGAGATTCGAACTCACGGAACGCTTTCACGTTCGCTGGTTTTCAAGACCAGAGCCATAAACCACTCGGCCACGTCTCCATGTTTGGTTGCGTTGGGAAGGATTCGAACCTTCGATCTCCAGCTTATGAGGCTGGCGAGATGACCACTTCTCTACCCCGCAAAAATTGCCCCGGTTTGTGCCTTCGCCCTCCTGAGGATCTAGTCCACGAGCAGCTACCTACCAGCCGGAACTGGCTATTCTGTTTTCAAGTGCCCCACAAATTAGCAACAGACCATCCTCTCGAAGGATACTCATGCCGCGCGGTATGTGACGCACATGAAAACAGACTAGTTCTGTTTTCTAAATTGTCAAAGAACAGGTATTTTTATTTATACCAGATTGCGAACAATGTCGGCGACAAGCAAACCTTTTTTTGTCCAGTTTGTCGGATTCCGAACCGTCGCTTCATATTCAGCGCGGATCAGAGCTTCACCGCCGAGAACAGGTTCGCCACGGACCTCAGCAAGAGCCGCAAGGCGGCCTTCGTTCGGTTTTGCAACTTTGGTCAAACGACCACCGTCGCCGAAAGGATCATCGAGATACAGACCGAGTTTTGCAATGTCAGTGACAGTCAAAGCATTCAGTTTCATTTGTATGTCTCCGTTCCTTACAGTATCAATATAAACACTGCTACACGAATGTCAACAACTTTTTTCGTCAGGATCGCTTTTTTGCCGCGGATTTGAACCGCACACTTTTCTTGGAAGGAAAATGCTCTACCGTTGAGCTATGCAATTTTTTGCTGAAACGATCCTATAATCTTAGAGGCTCTTGCCTGCGATGTCTTTCATCGCCATGTCGATCTTGTACACACGCTTCAGAGGAAGAATGGCACAGCGAGTGGTGTCAGTGTATTGTCGAGTCTTGTAGTTGTACGACTTAGAATGAACCCCGTCGACACGGACAGCTTTGACGTACTGCTTCATCTCGTGCTTAACGTTACCTTTTTCGTCTCGAATGTACTGACCATTCTCGTCTTTCAGATAGTGACGACCCATCGAGTAGTAAACGCCGGCGAACTTGCCAGTCCGGACTCTAACACTGTGTCCATAGCCAGTGCCAACATAGACGACTTCATCACCCGGTTGAATGGTTTGTCCGAGCTCGTTAGTAAATGCTTCTGCGACCAGATCGGCCATGTGATTCTCCGTTGTTCATGATGTATGTTCAGAATTGGCGTTATTCTACAGTCTTAGTATTTACCAAAAGATACCAAGGCTGGTCTATGCTATCGGTTTCTAAGACGATGTATCGCCCATTTAGCACAAGTTTTTCATTCTGATGAATCACAATGTGCCCGGATTCAACAAGAAGTTCCTTAAGGTATGGCTGCATTGCTATATACCAAGGCTTTGTCGAATTGTGTGCAGATGCAATCTTCATCGCGCATCTTTCAATGTCAAACACAATATTCTGCAAACTGATTTCTCCGATATATGTTCAGGTTGGTACTTGTTTGTTGCCTTTACCATTTGGCTATCTACGCAAAACGCGTGGAATCGGATTCGAACCGATAATACACAAAGTGTGTAAATTTGCTGAACCCAACCTATGTTCTTTCTGGATCAACTTTTTGCTACGTGTGCATCTGTTACACCAATGCCCCATCAAAAGCAACTTCGTCGAAGTTTAGAGAGGCCAATCTCTTCACTTCACTCCCGTACCAACCTACCGTGATGGCCACTAACGCATAGGTCAGAGGGCAGAACACACCCACAGGTGCTCTCAGGAAGTTGCTTTTGGTGGGGCACCCAGGACTTGCACCTGGACCACGATCTTCGAATGATATGCAGTTTTGTTGCTGTAATGATCCAATATTCTATCTGGTTCTACTTAACATACGGCGTCCTACCACTAGACGAACAGCCCATAATGAGTTGGCGGGCTGTAGAGGAATCGAACCTCTGTTCCCGGCTTGACCTGCGAGTTATATGCTGCAGAGAACCAATGTTGTTAGGCTATGCCGCCGTTAGACGGCATAGCGATCCTTAAGCAGAGTCTTCAGCATTACGTTGTAAGGCGTAAACTCTTCGAGGTCGTTCGCGAGGACCGACTTCATGATTGCAGGCGAGAAGCCCGAGACCAAGCAGACACCCTTGTCGTCGAAACGAACCGGAGTGTTGTTGTCGCCGTAAGGAGACAGGTTCCAGAAGACGATCTTCGGCACAGCGTAGCCAGCCTTAGCGTACTTCCGAGCAATCATCTCTTGAGCAGAGTCGTCGTAACGAACACAGGAGTTGAACTGCATGTCCGAGAGGATCAGCAGCATCTCCGGCATGTCCTCTTGCGAGACCTTGCCCTTGATTGCGATGTCGAGCAACATGTCGAACGCTGCATGCAGGTTCGTGCTACCCGCGACGATCTCAGGGATCGACTTCAGACGCTGAGTCAGCGAGCCCTTAGGCGTAACCAACTTCGGAGTCGAGTCGAAGATCATCATGAGGTCCTTGAAGTTAGACGTGTTCTTTTCAGAAACGTACAGACCCAGACCCAGTGCGACCTCGATAGGCTGAGGAGCACCCGCACCACCACGGTTCATACCGTAACGGTTGAAAGGCATGTAGCCCATCGAACCAGAGGTGT